>Ga0137415_10003236_pt1 | contig 16168 bp, 14 predicted proteins | sample CZODoug3_1_1_16f_FD_183082 | JGI IMG/M metagenome (GOLD analysis project Ga0137415, IMG submission 183082) | Vadose zone soil fungal communities from Angelo Coast Range Reserve, California, USA - CZODoug3_1_1_16fungal (Hybrid Assembly) | ecosystem: Environmental > Terrestrial > Soil > Vadose...
AGCGAGAACAGCGCGGTCATGTTGGTGTTGCGGCTACGCCACCTCGCCATCGAGCTACCCCCGGTGACGATCACGGGGCACGAGCGGTGCACGAGCCCCGGCCCGCCCGATCGCAGCGCCGACCCCGCGCTCGCCGCCGTCTTCGATCAGCTCGTCGAGAACGCGCACCGCCTCGACGTGCTCGACGACGCCAACCCCGTTCGCTTCCGGCTCGAGCGCACGATCCGCGAAGTAAATTGGCGCGGCGACACCAGCACCGTGGCAGCGGGAACGATCGAGCTCGACCGGCAGGAAACGCGGCGCCGCTATCGTCCCGGCAACATCGTCCGACCGGGGTGGGGGCCGTTTCAAGGCACCATCGTCGTTACGCTCGCGTCGCTCCACGAGCTGGGAGACAGCGTATTCCATCGGACGCACTGCTTCCAGCTCGCCGGACGCGACACGATCGAAGGTGAGACGCTGGTGCGCATCGACTTCGTCCCCGCGGCGCGGCTCGGCACGTCCGACATCGCCGGGTCCGCCTACTTCGATTCCCTCACGTACCGCCTCCGTTTCACCGAGACCGCATTGACTCGGGCCGAACGTGCGGACATTCGGGGCCTTCGGACATTGGTCGCGCGAACCCGCTTTCGGGACATCGTGCCCGGCGTCGCGTTACAGGATTACGTGCGCGCCGTCTGGACGTTCGGATTCGGGCCGGTGCGTAGCCAGATAGAGACGCAGCGCACCACCGACGTCCGGTTCCGGCATTGACGCCTGTCACAAAAGCGCCCCAGGCCTGTTCCTCCGACAGCATCCCAACCAGGAGGGAGTCGTTCTCATGCGCGTCGCTTTGAGCTCTGCTCTGATCTGCGCCGTCATTGCGACGGCCGCGCCGGCACAAGACACCGAGCTGCCACCGCACCTCCGAGACCGGGGACGCGGTGTGCGCACATCGGTGTTCGGGACCTACATCGAGCCGCGGCAGTGGCTGGTGCTGCCGGCAGCTGGGTTCGTCCGGGACCACAATCTCGAATACAATCCGTTGGACTGGGGATACGGATCGCAGGTCGACCTCCACGCCAAGCTCCGCAGTAGCGAAGGTCAGATCTTCCTCGCGTACGGCGTCAACGATTGGCTCGCGTTCGAGCTCGAGGGCTCGTATGTGAGCGCCCGATTCGAGCGGTCGTCCCTCGACACCTCCGGAACACCCGCAACCATCAAGGAATCGGGCTTTACCGATTTTGCGGCGCAGGCGCGCCTGCGGCTCGCCGGCGAACAGGGCAGGCGACCGGAGCTATTCGCTTCGCTGGAATTCATCCCCGCGACGCACAAGGGGAAGAAGCTCATCAGCGATCGCTGGACGGATCTCAAAGGCGAGATCGGCCTGGTTCGCGGCTTCCAGTTCGGCACGATGACGCTCAAAACCACGGTCGAGTGGAATCACGGTGACAAACACTGGGACCTCGGCGAAACATCGGTGGAGTACCTGCGACAGCTGTCGCCCGCGTGGCGGCTGTTCCTGGCGATCGAGGGCGGCGAGGGCGGCGCCATGGATGAATGGGTATTCGTCACGGCGGCGCAGTGGCGGATTTCCAACCGCGCCTTTCTCAAACTTTCCAACGGCTTCGGCATGGCGCCGAAATCCACCGACTGGGAGCCGCAGATCGGCATTATGCTGGCGTTTCCTTGAGCAACTAGGGGGTCGGCCTCTTGCGTAACGGGCCTCTGTGGGGGGATATGTGGCCTCCCACAGGAGGCCCCATGGTTCTGCTCCCGCTCGCGGTTCTCGTTCCGACGCTCCTCGCGCAAGCCACAGCAACCGCGCCGATCGGCACCGTGCCGGCCTGGACGGTGCGATTGAGCGGCGACATCCGCTGGCAACAAGTCACGCCCGCCGGCGCCCTCCTGGTCTCGACCGACGGCGCACTCGTCGGGGTCGACATCGAAAAGGGCCAGATCGCCTGGCAGAAGCCGGAGCTGGGCGGCCTCCCAGTAGACAGCGTCCGCATGGTGGAGGGCTCGCTGCTCATGGAAGCGGCGAAGCCCGGGCTCTCGATGATCTTCGATCCCGTCACGGGCACCGTGCTGTTCGACTCGCGACGCCTCAACCTGACGCAGGTCGTAACCCGCCGGGTGCTGACACAGACGGGCACGCTCATTGTGCACGGCAGGCGCGCCTCCGGCCCGCCGGTCGTCGCGCTGTACGACCTCGCGACCGGCAATCAGCGCTGGGTGAGTGAGTCGCTGTTTCAGCAGAGCGGACCCAAGCGCGGTGGCCTCGGCGGCCTGATGCAAGGGCTGGTGCGCATGGCCTCGGAGGTTACGACACTCGAGGTGCTCCAGGCCGGTCCCGAAATCATCGTGGTGAATACGCTGACGAACCTGCGCGGGCTCGATGCGCACACCGGCGCCACGCGCTGGTCGGCCACCCTGCCAACGGCGCGCGCCGGCAATCCCGCGAGACACGTGCGGCTCTTCCCGTCCATCGACAAGCCCGATCGCATCTACGTCGGCTTCGATGATCGTCTCATGGCCTACAAGCTTGCCGACGGGCAGCCGCTCTGGGCCAAGCCCGCCGAGATCCAGGGCTGGGTGCACGACATCGTCCAGCACCCCGCCGGCATCATCATCCTGCCCGAGTCACCCCCGGCGAACCAGGCGACCGGCAACGTGCGCATCGTGAACGGCGTGGTCCAGACGGGGCTGAACGTGGCGCGCTACGCGGATGGCACGACGATCACCGAGCAGCCGTTGCGCATGCGCGGCACGGTCCGGGAGGCCATCATCACCGGTGGATCCGCGGTGCTCGCCGTCGACGCCGAGTCGCGCACGTTCGTGAATGTGCTCGACGTCGCCACGGCAACCGTACGACTCCAGAAGGACGTGAAGATCAAAGGCCAGCTCGCATACGCGGAGCTGACGCCGGCCGGACTGCTCTACGTGTCCCGCTCCGACGCGGCCACGAACGGGGAAGTCAACGTCATCGATCTCACACGCGGCGAACCGAAATACCAGGACGCCATCGAGGGCACCAAGTCTGCGCCCCTGCTGCATGCTGTGGACGGGCGCACGCTGTACGTCTTTACCAGCCGCGATCACAAGTTGTATTCGGTCGATCGCCAGGACGGCACCTATCGCGCGCTCAGTCCCGAAATCAAGCTGCAAGGAAACGAGGATCCGACGACGCTGGAGATCCGCCCCGCGGGGATCGCGCTCATCGCGTCGCAAAACTTCGTACTGCTCGGACGCGACGGTCAGATCAAGCAGCAAGCCTATTATCCGGCACCACAGCTCCCTGGCCTGTTGCGCGCGCTCTACCGCATCAACTCCATACGCGCCGGCCTGTACGGCGCCGCGGCCTCGGCGTATGGTGACGCATTCGCCCAAGCCTCACGCACGTCCACGGACACGATGGCGAAACGCATCACGGGCCAGATCGCCGCAGCCTATACCCAGGGCGGAGCACAGCTGCAGGGATACTCGAGCCAGGCGGCGGCGTTGGCGTCGAAGCGTTTCAAGGCGTCACTCGCCACTCCGAGCTCGGTATTCGTGCTGACGCGTTCGCCCGATGGGAACGGCAACGTGCTCCTGCAGATCGACAAGGATAGCGCCCAGCCACGGACGCGCGTCGATCTGGGGAAAGAGCGCGAGCCGGTCTATGCGGTCGACGATATTGCGGGAATGCTGTTTTTGCGGACGGCGGCGGGAACGCTGGCCGGATATCGACTGTAACCGAATGATCAGTCCGTCACGGTGTCACCGGTGATGTTATCGTGAAAGAACTGCTCGTGACGGCAGTCGCACCCGCCGCGCTCGCCTGGAGCGTATAGGTCCCGGCCTTATCCACGGCCAGGTTCGAGAAGGTCGCGATACCGTCCCGCGCTCCCACCGCCGTCGTGCCGCTCAGCGTCGCGCCCGTGGAGTTGGACGCCAGGCTCACCGTGATCGTGCCGGTGAATGCCGAATCGGTGCCGCCAAGTGAGTCACGGGCGAGAACCTCCACCGGCGGCGAGATGACCTGACCGACATTCGCGGTATTGGGTTGCACGAAGAACGACAGCGATGCGGTTGTATTGCCGCCGCCGCCGTTGCCGGATACGCCGGTCAGAAGAGAACCGGTGCCACCCATGCAAGCGCTGGTCGCCAGCGTGATCAGCGTACGCAGCATGCTGGAATGATTAATTCGCATCTCTCGCCTACCCAAATAACCCCAACCCGTTCCAGAAGGTCACTGTCCGGGGGATTAACCCGCGGCCTACATCTCCCGTTGTAACCATCATCACGCCCACTGGAGTGATTGTTGCACGCCTCTGGCCGCGCGAACGTTGGGTGTAATCCGCCGGTCTCGCTTTGCGGCGGCGACTCTTATGGGAGGTACTTATGGTTCGAGGCTTCGCGTTAGTCGCTCTGATCGGCGCAGTGGGCGTCGCGCCCGCCGTCGCCCAGGGCGGCTTCTCCGTCACTCCGTGGGCGGGCGCCTACGTCCCGACCCGGAACAACTTCAGCACTGTCGGTAGCGATATCCGGCGCGACAACAGCTTCATCGGTGGCGCGCGTCTCACATTTTGGGGGCACAGCCCGGTCGGTTTCGAGCTGAGCGGCGGGTTTGCTCCGGCCCGCGTGCACGTCTCCGGCACCACGATCAACGGTGATCGGAACTCGCAGGTGTTCGTCGGCGGCGCCAAGATCATGCTCGGCCTGTCGCCCGCGACGTCACGCGTCGGCATTTTCCTGAGTGGTGGGCCGTCCGTCATCCGCGTCGGCCACAACGTCGGCCGCCAGAGCCAAAGCAGCACGGACTGGGGCGGCGTCGCCGGCCTCGGCGTGCGTATCCCGTTCTCGGCGTCGGTGGGTTTACGGCTCGAGACCGAGGACTACTTCTACGGCGGCAATTTCGACGGCAGCCGCAAGTTCCAAAACGACCTCGTGTTGAGCGCCGGGCTCTCGCTCGGCAGGTAACACCCGGTGGGACAACGAAAAGGCTCGCCTGCAAAGGCGGGCCTTTTTGTTGTAAGATGGGGGCCATGCCAACACAGGTCGAAGGCCGCCGCGGCGGCGCCGTCGGTGCGAAAATCGATTTCCGGGACGGCCATTGGATCGTTCCCGACCACCCCATTATCCCGTTCATCGAAGGCGACGGCACCGGCCCCGACATCTGGCGTGCCTCCTCCAAGGTGTTCGACGCCGCGGTCGCGAAAACGTCAGGCGGCAAGCGCAGCATCGTCTGGCGTGAGGTCCTGGCGGGCGAAAAAGCGTTCAATCAGAGCGGCAGCTGGCTGCCTGAAGAGACGCTCGGCGTGATCCGCGAGCACCGCGTCGCGATCAAGGGGCCGCTCACCACGCCCGTGGGCGGCGGCATCCGCTCCCTGAACGTGGCGTTGCGGCAGATCCTCGACCTGTACGCCTGCATCCGCCCGGTGCGCTACTTCACGGGCGTGCCCGCGCCGGTGAAGGAACCGCGCAAGCTCGACGTCGTCATCTTCCGCGAGAACATCGAGGACGTCTACGCCGGCATCGAGTACAAGGCGGAAAGTGCCGAGGCCGATGCGGTGATCGAGTTCCTGCAGCGCCGTTTCGGCGCGAAGATCCGCGAGAAGAGCGCCATCGGCATCAAACCGATGTCGAAATTCGGCTCGCAGCGGCTCGTGGTGAAGGCGATTCAATACGCCATCAAGCGCAAGCGCCCCTCGGTCACGCTGGTCCACAAGGGCAACATCATGAAGTTCACCGAAGGTGGTTTTCGCGACTGGGGGTACGAGGTCGCGAAGGAACGGTTCAGCGAGCAGACGGTGACGGAGGCCGAGGGCGGCAAGCGCAAAGAGGACGTGGCCAAGGTGGTGATGAAGGACCGCATCGCCGACGCGATGTTTCAGCAGCTCGTGCTGCGTCCCGACGAGTACTCAGTCATCGCGGCGCCCAACCTGAACGGCGACTACCTGTCGGACGCCGCGGCGGCGCAGGTGGGCGGTCTGGGGCTCGCCCCGGGCGGCAACGTGGGCGACGGATTTGCGGTGTACGAAGCCACGCATGGCACCGCTCCCAAATACGCAGGCCAGGACAAAGTGAATCCGAGCAGCGTGATCCTGTCGGGCGTGATGATGTTCGAAGAGCTGGGGTGGGACGACGTGGCCCGCGCCATCGTCCGCGGGCTCGAGGGCGCGATCGCGGGACAGCACGTCACCTATGACCTCGCGCGGCAGCTGCCCGGTGCCACGGAAGTCTCGACGTCGGCGTTTGCCGACGCGATCATCGAGCACCTGGCATGAAGACGCTCGTCTCCTCGAAACCCCTCACAGGCGTCGAGACGCCGCTACTCGCGCTGATCGTGGCTCAAGGCGCACCATCACTGATCGACGCCAGCCTGGAGCGCGCCATCGCCAGTGGCGACTATAAAGGAAAGAAGGACGAGACACTGCTCGTGTACGGCGGCGGCAAGGCGCAGCGCATCCTGCTCGTGGGCGTCGGCAAAGCCGCCGAAATTACGCGCAGCTCGGTGCGTCGAGCGGCGGCGATTGCGGCCAAGCGCGCGCGCGGCCTCGGGACCAGGGCGTTCGCGCTCGCGGTCGCGAAGGAAGCGCGCGGCGGGTTGGGCGCCGCCGAGCTGGCGCAGCTGGTGATCGAAGGCGCGGCCCAGGGCGGCTGGCAGTTCACCGAGCTGAAGAAGCAGCCCGAGGACCCCAAGCCCGAGATCGAGTCGATCGAGCTGGTGGTCGATCCGTCGGACAAGGAAGAGGCAGAGGCCGGCCGACACATCGGTGACGCGATCGCGGCCGGATATCGCTTCACACGCGATCTCCAGATGCAACCCGGCAACGTGGCGACGCCGAGCTACCTCGCCGAGCAAGCCAGGAAGCTCGGGGCCCAATACGGGTTCAAAGTCACCATCCTGGACAGGGCGCAGATAAAGAAGGAAGGGATGGGCGCGCTGCTCGCCGTCGCACAAGGCAGTGCGGAGGAGCCGCGGTTCATCGTGATGGAGTACGGCGGTGGATCGGGTGCCCCCGTCGTCTTGGTGGGCAAGGGCGTCACGTTCGACTCCGGCGGCATCTCGATCAAGCCCGCGTTGAACATGGAAGACATGAAGTTCGACAAGTCGGGTGCCACCGCGGTGCTTGGCACATTCGAGGTGTTGGGGCGTCTCAAACCGAAGATCAACGTAGTGGGACTGATCCCGGCGACCGAGAATCTTCCTTCCGGTACCGCACTCAAGCCCGGCGATGTCATCAAGAGCCACCTCGGCAAGACGATCGAGATCATCAACACCGACGCGGAAGGCCGGCTCATTCTGTGCGACGCGCTGTCGTACGCGCGGCGCTTCAAGCCGGCCGCGGTGATCGATGCCGCCACGCTCACCGGCGCCGTGGTGATCGCCCTCGGGCACCACGCCATCGGCATGCTCGGCAACGACGAGGCGCTGCTCGCGGAGGTGCGGGACGCGGGCGAGCGCGCCGGCGAGCGCTGCTGGCCGCTGCCGCTGTGGGACGATTATCGCGAGCTCCTCAAGTCCGACGTCGCCGACGTCAAGAACTCCGGTGGGCGAGCGGCCGGCACGATTGCCGGCGCGTGGTTCCTGCGTGAGTTCGTCGACGGCTACCCATGGGTCCACCTCGACATCGCGGGGACGGCCTATCTCGAAGGTGAAGTCGCAGGTCACGCAAAGGGCCCCACCGCCATCGGTGTTCGGCTATTCACCGAATTCCTGCTAAAACGCGCCGGCACCTGATTCGGGTCGGGCTGATCGCCCTGGCCTGTTTGCCAGCGACGCTGACCGCCCAGGTCGATTCGACCCGGCGCGACACGACCGCGGCTGCCGACACGACAAAACCCGACACGACCGCGGCGCTGCTTCCAACGATGCCGGCCGAGATTGCTCCCGGTCCGCTGCCCAAAGGCGCTCGCTATACCTTCACGGTCGATTCGATCCTGCTGTCGAGCGCCCGAACGCTGAGCGACCTGCTGATCCACATCCCGGGTGTCTACGTCGCCCGGGGCGGCTGGTACGGGCAGGCGGAGATCGTTCTCTACGGCGGGCGCGGCCCTGCATCGCTCGAGATCTTCTGGGACGGCGTGCCTGTGGCGCCGCTCGGTCGAGATTCGGTTTACATCGATCCCGCGCGCATTCCGCTCGCCCCGATCGAGCGGGTGGATGTGCTCGTCCTGCCCGCCACACTCCAGGTATACCTCGTCACGGCAGGCCAGCGTTCGACGACACCGCGCACACAAGTCGGCATCGTCACGGGTCAGCAGGACATCGCCGACTACCGCGCCGGATACGCGGTCCGTACGCGATCGGGCTTCGGCGCCGCGCTGCTCGCCGACTGGACCAGCATCGGCCAGGGGTCGAGTAACAGCTCATCGACACCGTTCGGGACCAGCGACATCTGGATCAAGGCGGATTACGTCCCGCCGGGCGGACGGCTGGGCGCGTCGTTTCAGGTCTCGGCGTCGAGCTGGCACCGCAAGGCGGGCCCGAGTGTCGATAGCTGGCGCCAGGAGCGGCGTGACCGCATCCTGCGGCTGTTCATCGCCGAGCGCGACGATGGCCTCGGTTGGCGCCTGACGGGGACAGTCGCGACGAGCGGCGTCAGTCACGATACGGCAGTAGCGCCGCGCACCGTCTCGATGGCGATCGTCGAGGTGAGTCGAGCGTGGCCCACGCTGACGCTCGCCGGCACCGCCCGCTTCGGTGCGGGCGGGCTGCCGCAGCAGTTCGAAGCACGCGGCGGATGGAGACCGATTCGGCCGTTTACCATCGCCGGCGCGTTTCGCCAGTCGGTGTATAGCGCCAACCGCGCCGGGGTGAAGGCATATGGAACCGCCGGGCTTGTCCTGCCGCTGGGACTCTCCGCACGCGCCGAGGTGGCGTGGCAGCAGGACGTGCAGTCGCCGTTCGTGCAGGCCGACCAGGCGCATCGGGCGCTCGATCTGGCCGGCTGGCTGCGTCTCGAGCATCGCCGCCTCACCGTCGAGGTGGGCCGCGGGCGGCGCGATCCGTTCGCGCCGCTGGGATTCGCGAAGGGCATCGGGACCGTGGACTCGCTCAATCCCACGCCGCTCACCGAGTTCATTGCCGGTCGCGCCAGCGTGAACGTCGTGCCTGGCCTGACGCTCGCCGGCTGGTATTTCGATCCGGTGGTCGGCGGCGGTGATTTCGAGCCGCCGCGCCACGGCCGCGTGTCGGTCGCATTCTACTCGAAGTTCTGGCGCGTCTTCCGGAGCGGCATCTTCGCGTTGCGCGCGGAGGTCGCGATGGAGTCGTGGAGCCGCTGGGGCCTCGGCGGCCGCCAGGGGGCTACGCAGCGCACGATGGCGGGCGCGAGCTTCGTCGAGACCGACCTCGAGATGCAGCTCGCCGGAATCACGCTCTTCTGGAGCGTGCAGAACGTCAACATCATGCGGTCGAGCTTCGTGGAGGGCCTGGGCTACCCCAAGAGCGTGCAGTCCTACGGCGCCCGCTGGTTCTTCACTAACTAGAGCTGGCGGCCGGGACTACATTTAAGACCCTGTGCCACGCAGTATGACAGGCTTCGGCTCGGCCGAAGATCGGGTGTCGAGCGGACGACTGCGAGTCGAGATCCGCACGGTCAACCACCGCTATTTCAACGCGCAGCTGAAGCTGCCGGCGGACCTCGGCAGTGTCGAGATCGAGCTGCGCGAGCGGCTGCGCCAGCTGCTCGAGCGGGGGCACGTCGCCGTGACGGCGCGCTGGATCGAAGGGCTGGCGGCGGACCGGCAAGTGACCGTCGATCTGTCTCGTGCCAAGCAGGTCGTCGCGGCCGCGCAGCAGCTCAAGAAGAAGCTCAAGCTGAAAGGCAACGTCGACCTGGCATTCGTCGCCCGGCAACCCGAAGTCCTGACGGCGACGAACGGTGGGGCGGGAACCGAGCAGCCGGTGCAATGGGCGGACGTACAGCCCATTGTGGAGCGGGCGGCGCGCGACGTGGTCGCGATGCGCGAGCGGGAAGGGCAGGCCCTGGCGGCGGAGCTCAACGCGCGTCTCGACGCGCTCGAGGCCGCGGCCGGGACGGTCGAAGAGCAGGCGCCGGCGCGTCTCAAGGCCGAGCACGAGCGGCTGAAACAGGCCGTGGCGGAGTTGACGTCGGGCGCGACGATCGACGAGCAACGGCTCGCGCTCGAGATCGCATTGCTGGCGGACCGCGTGGACATCACGGAGGAGCTGGTGCGGTTCCGCTCGCATGTCTCGGCGGCGCGTGCCGCACTGCGGTCGGACCAGGCGGTGGGGAAGCAGCTCGGCTTCCTCGCGCAGGAGCTGCTGCGCGAAGTGAACACGATGGGCTCCAAGGCGAACGACGCGCGCATCACCCACACGGTGATCGCGATGAAGGGAGACCTCGAGAAGTTTCGGGAGCAGCTGGAGAACCTGGAGTGACGGGGGCGCCCCGCATCGTCGTCCTGTCCGCGCCATCGGGCGGCGGCAAGACGACTATCGCGAAGGCGGTGCGCGAGCAGCATTCGAATCGGTTCGGCTTCTCGGTGTCCGCGACGACACGGAAGCCGCGACCGGATGAGCGGGACGGCGTCGACTATCATTTTCAGGCCCGGTCACAGTTTCTCGAGGGCGTCGGCGCCGGGCAGTTTCTCGAGTACGCAGAGTACGGCGGCGAGCTGTACGGCACGCCCAAGGTCGAGGTAGAGAAGGTGCTGAAGTCGGGCAAGCACGTGCTGCTCGACATCGAGGTGGAAGGGGCGCGGCAGGTGCGCGACCAGTACCCGGCGCCCCGCTCGGTTTCGATTTTCATTTTGCCGAGCAACCCGAAGGTGCTCCTGGAGCGGTTGCACTCGCGCAAGAGCGAGTCGATCGAGCAGATCCGGTGGCGGCTGGAGCGCGCGGAATACGAGCTGCAGCAGTCGACGCTGTTCGATCGTTGGATCCGGAACGACGACCTGAAAACGGCCGTGCAGGAAGTCGTCGCCATCGCGGACGACAAGCGCGGCCGGACGCGCGAGAAGAAGGACTTCGAGTGGATCACCAACTACGGGCGTGGCCTTCAGGAAGAGGCCCAGCGCCTGTATGATGAACTGCACCAACAGAAAGGCTGAACCATGCGGATCGTGACACCGGCAGAAGTCGCAAACCAGACACAGAACAAGTACTTGGGCGTACTCGTAGCCGCCAAGTTCGCGCGCTACGTGAATGATTTCCCGCGAGACCGGTCGGTGGACTGGGAAGAGAAGCTCACCACGCGCGCGTTCGACGAGCTCGTGCGCGGCGGCCTGAAGTACCGCCTGGTCCGGCGGCGGCGGCTGCAGGAGACCTGATGCCGCTGCCCGGCCGTCACGTCGTGCTCGGCGTGTCGGGCGGAATCGCCTGCTACAAGAGCTGTATCCTGGCGCGCCGGCTCACCGAGGCGGGCGCCACCGTGGACGTGGTCCTCACCGCCGCGGCTGCAGAATTCGTACGCCCACTCACATTCGAAACGCTGACGGGGCGCCCAGTCCTCACGTCGCTGTGGGAGCGGGGCCGCGCGCTGGCGCACATCGATCTCGCCAAGGATCCCGATCTCGTCATCGTCGCTCCCGCGACCGCGCATCTGCTCGCGCGCGCGGCGATGGGGATGGCGGACGACCTGCTCACCGCCCTGCTGCTGGCGCGCGCCGATCGCCCGGTGCTCGCCGCACCGGCGATGAACGACGCGATGTATGCCAACCCGGCGACGACGGCGAACATCAAGACGCTGGCCCAGCGCGGCTGGCACTTCGTCGGCCCCGAAATCGGCGCGCTCGCGGAAGGGCCGAGCGAGCGGCCCGGTCGCATGAGCGAGCCCGAGACGATTCTTGCGGCGGTCGAGCGTCTGCTCGGCAATCCGCACAAGAGCAAATGGTCCGGGAAGCGCGTGGTGGTGACGGCGGGCCCGACGCGTGAGCATCTCGACCCGGTGCGCGTGATTACGAATCCCTCGAGCGGCCGCATGGGCTACGCGCTGGCCGAAGCGGCGCAGCAGCGTGGCGCCGACGTCGTGCTGGTGACGGGCCCGACCGAGCTGTCGCCGCCGGCCGGTCTCGCCACGACGCACGTCGAGACGACCGAAGAGATGCAGCGCGCGCTGCAGAGCCTGGTCACCACCGCCGACGCGCTGATCATGAGTGCGGCACCGGCCGATTACCGGCCCAGGAATCCGGCGGCGACGAAGCGCGCCCGCTCCAACGGCCCGCTGACGGTGGAGCTCGAAGCGACGCCCGACATCCTCGGCAGCCTCAAGCGACCGAAGCACATCGTCGTGGTCGGGTTCGCCCTCGAGACGGGGAACGGACTCGCCAACGCGCGCTCCAAGATGCAGAATAAGGCGCTCGATTTCGTGATCCTGAATGACGCCACTGAGCCCGGCGCCGGATTCGAGGTCACGACCAATCGCGTGACGATTCTGGGACGCAACGGTACGCAAGTCGACTTGCCGTTGCTGCCCAAGCGCGACGTGGCCGAACGAATCCTCGACGTGGTGGAAGAAGCGCTTTGACTGACGCGCGGGCTCTGGTGGCTGAATACCTGAAACAGCAGCGGCTCCTGGGTGGGGACTCGGTGATCCTCACGGGAACAGGGAGCAGAGAGCAGGGAGCCGCCTCTGCGCTGTCGGCACCGGTCTCTGCGGTCGCGCCTGCTCCCAGCTCCCCGCTCCCTGCTCCTGGAATCTCATTTGATCCGCCCTCCGCGGATTTGTTCGCCACCGACCCCATCCAGCAGACGCGTAGCCTCGAAGACGTCGCGACGCTCATCGCCGCATGTCGGAAGTGCAAACTCTGCGAGGCCCGGACGAAGACTGTCCCGGGTGAAGGACTCGCGACCGCTCGGCTCGTCGTCATCGGCGAGGGTCCGGGTCGCACCGAAGACGAGACGGGACGCCCGTTCGTCGGCAGGGCCGGCGAGCTGCTCACGAAGATCCTCGAGGCCATCAAGCTGCCGCGCGAGCAGGTGTTCATCTGCAACGTCGTGAAATGCCGGCCGCCCGAGAACCGGCTGCCGCAGTACGACGAGATCGCGGCGTGCCTGCCGTACCTCTACCGCCAGCTCGAGCTGGTCAAGCCGAAAGTCATTCTGGCGATGGGTGGGACGGCGGCGCAGAGCCTGCTCAACACCAAACAATCGTTAGGCGCGCTCCGGAATCAGGTGCACCGCTTCCGCGGCATCCCCGTGGTCGTGACGTACCATCCGGCCGCGCTGCTGCGCAACCCCAACTGGAAGAGACCAACCTGGGATGACGTCCGTATCGCCCTCCGCCTCCTCGACGACTGAGCCATACGCCGGCCGGCAGACGCCCTGGAGCAACGAGGCGGAGCAAGCGGTCTTAGGCGCGATGATGCTCGACCAGGACGCGGCCCTCAAGGCCGCCGAAATCCTGGACGACAGCATGTTCTATCGCGAAGGCCATCGTCTCCTGTTCCGGTCGATGATGTCGCTGACCGAACGCGGCGACGTGATCGACCCGGTCACGCTGCGCGACGAGCTGAGCAGGCGCGGCGACCTCGATCGCGCGGGTGGCATGGAATACATCGCGGCGCTGATCGACGTGGTCCCGACGGCCGCGAACGTCGACTACCACGCCAAAATCGTCCGTGATAAAGCGGTCCTGCGCCGGCTGGTCGAAGCCGCAACCGGGATCATCCAGGACGTCTACGAGGGCCACGGCACGGCGGGCGAGGTGCTCGACAACGCCGAACACCGAGTGTTCCAGGTGGCGCAATTCCGCCGTGCCGAAGAGTTCATTCGGATCAAAGAGCTCATCTGGCCGACGATGGAGCGCATCGAGCAGGTGCAGGCGGGCGCGGGCGCGTTGACCGGCGTTCCCAGCGGTTTCGTCGATCTCGATCGCTATACGGCGGGGTTCCAGCGCTCCGAGCTGATCATCCTCGCCGCCCGTCCCTCGATGGGAAAGACGGCCCTGGCGCTGAACATCGTGCAGCACGCCGCGATCGAGCACAACACCGGCGTCGCTTTTTTCTCGATCGAAATGTCGAAGGATTCCCTCGTGCAGCGGCTGCTGTGCTCGGAAGGCCTGGTCGATGCTCAGCGCCTGCGGCGTGGCCAGCTGCGCGACGACGATTATCCCAAGCTCGCGCGCGCGGCGGGATTGCTCGGCACCGCCCCCATCTGGATTGACGATTCGGCGTCGCTGACGCCTTTGGCGATGCGCTCGAAAGCACGCCGGTTGAAGGCCGAGCACGACATTGCGCTCGTGATCGTGGACTATTTGCAGCTGATGCAGGGCCCGGGCGACGTCGAGAATCGCCAGCAGGAGATCTCCTACATCTCCCGCTCGCTCAAGGCGCTCGCCAAGGAGCTCGACGTGCCGGTCGTCGCGATCTCGCAGCTGTCGCGCGCGCCGGAGCAGCGCGGCGGCGAACACCGCCGGCCGCAGCTCTCGGATCTGCGTGAGTCGGGCGCGATCGAGCAGGACGCCGACGTGGTCTGCTTCATCTACCGGCAGGAGTTCTACGACGGCCCCGTCGATCCGAAGACCAACGAGAGCATCGAAGGCATCGCGGAAATCATCATCGGGAAGCAGCGCAACGGGCCGACGGGAATGGTGAAGCTGCACTTCAAGAAGGAATACACGCGCTTCGACAACTACACGGCGCGCGAAGCTCCCTCGCTCGAGACCGAACGTGTCTAAAGGCAAGTCCGTATTTCGCTGCACCGAGTGCGGCGCGGACCAGCCCAAATGGGGCGGGAAGTGTGATGCGTGCAGCGCGTGGAATTCCCTGATCGAAGAGCCGGTGGGGCGGTTAAGCGGTTCGGCGGTTAGAGGTGTTCCAACCGGCCAACCGCCCATCCGCCTAACCGACCTGAAGGGCGAAGCGTTGGCTCGGTGGAAAACGGGCCTCGCCGAGTTCGACTTCGTGCTCGGCGGCGGCATCGTCCCCGGCTCCGTAACGCTCGTGGGCGGCGAGCCCGGCATCGGGAAGTCGACGCTGCTCATGCAGTGCGCCGCGCGACTCGAAGCCCAAGGCATCGCCACACTCTACGTCTCCGGCGAGGAATCGCCCGATCAGCTGCGCCTGCGCGCCGATCGGCTCGAAGAGGACGCCGGCGGCATCCACGTGCTCGGCGAAACGCGCCTCGAGTCGATTCTCCATTATGCCACGCAGCTCAAGTCGAGCGTCGTCCTGCTCGATTCGGTGCAGACCACCTATACCGAAGAGCTCGAGGGGGCGCCCGGCAACGTCGGCCAGGTGCGCGAGTGCGCCGCGCGGCTGATGCGCTTCGCCAAGGAATCAGGACCCGCGGTCGTACTCGTCGGGCACGTGACCAAAGGCGGCGGGATCGCCGGACCGAAGACCCTCGAGCACATCGTGGATACGGTGCTCTACTTCGAGGGCGAGGCCACGCTCGACCACCGTATACTGCGCGCGGTGAAGAACCGATTCGGGTCGGTGGACGAGATCGGCGTGTTCCAGATGACCGGAGCTGGTCTCGACCCCGTCGCGAACCCCGCGGCGGCATTCCTCGCCGGCCGCACCACCGGCGCATCCGGCTCGGCCGTCACGGCGCTGATGGAAGGGACGCGCCCGATGCTCGTCGAAATCCAGGCGCTCGCCTCGAAAGCGGGATTCGGCACGCCGCAGCGGGTGGCGACCGGCCTCGATCACCGCCGCCTCGCGCTGCTCCTGGCGGTGCTCGAGCGGCGAGGCGGTCTCCCGTTCGGGAATCTGGACGTCTTCGTCAACGTGACCGGCGGGGTGCGCCTGATCGAGCCCTCCACCGACCTCGCCGTCCTCGCCGCACTGGTCTCGACCGTCCACGACCGTCCGGTGCCGGCCGACGCGCTCTTCCTGGGTGAAGTCGGCCTCGGCGGCGAAATCCGTCCAGTCGCCGGCGTCGAGCGCCGCCTCGCCGAAGCGGCGCGGCAGGGTTTTCGCCGCGTGTTCTTGTCCGCCCGGTCTCGAGGAGCCGCTGGCGACCTCGAGGTCATCGGGCTGGAGGGAATCAGTGAGCTCACCCGTCGTCTCGCAGCCTGACGTCGGGGTCGTGGTCGTGGCGGCGGGGGCGGGCGTGCGCGCCGGGCCGGGTGAACCGAAGCAGTTCCGACCCATCGTTGGCGTCCCGATGCTGCTGCGCGCATTGCGTCCATTCACGGGTCATCCGGAAGTGCTTCAGGTCGTCGTGGCGCTGCCACCAGGATACGCCGAGCGGCCACCCGAGTGGCTCGGCAAGTTGCGCGGCGAGCGGCTG
>Ga0137415_10003237_pt1 | contig 16165 bp, 22 predicted proteins | sample CZODoug3_1_1_16f_FD_183082 | JGI IMG/M metagenome (GOLD analysis project Ga0137415, IMG submission 183082) | Vadose zone soil fungal communities from Angelo Coast Range Reserve, California, USA - CZODoug3_1_1_16fungal (Hybrid Assembly) | ecosystem: Environmental > Terrestrial > Soil > Vadose...
GGCGTGGCCGAACGGGCGTTGTCGCCAGCAGGTAGCCGGCGTATTGAGCCGTCACCGCCCGGGCTTCCACGGGGCGTTAGGTCAGGACGGGGACAACCAGGACGAAGCCAAGCCCCAGCACCAGACCGTGGCCGACCAGGGTGATGGAGAGCTGCCGGCGACGAACCCGGAGGCGATCGGCGACCTGGCGGCTGCGGCGCTGGAGGCGCCAGTAGCGGAGGACCGCCCGGGCAGCCCATTCAGAGACCACAAGATGGCCGATCCGCGCGCGGGTCAACCGCAAGATATGGGCATGAGCCTTCGAAACAATAGCAATAACCCCTGTAACGTTCATGGAGCCTTCCCTCCGTCACCCGACGAACGTCAACCCTTCTGGTCCGTGGCGAAAACGGGAGGAAGGCGATTGGCTACGACGCGGCGTAACGGACCGTCGACCACCCTACCACAGGGGGTGGGCCCGGCGTCAAGTCGCCTAAAGAGCCTCGATCAGCCGCCTGAGGAGCTCGGTCCGATCGAGCCAACTCTGCACCAGCAGGTGTTCGGCGTCGGCGTGGGCGCCGCCGCCGTCCGGGCCAAGCCCATCGAGGGTGGCGACACCGATGGCGGCGGTGAAATTGCCGTCGCTGCCGCCCCCGGTGCTGGTCTCGCTCAGTGCAAAACCAATCTCACCCGCGAGCCGCTGCGCCAGCTGGGCCAGGCGGATGGTGCCGGCGCTGCGCTCCATCGGGGGCCGGTCGACGCCGCCGCTCACGCGGAGGCGGGCGCCCGCGAGCTTCGGGTGCAGGTCGTTGATGGCGCGCACCACTCGCTCCGCCTCCGAGGCCCGTGCAAAGCGGACGTCGATCTCGGCCCGAGCATGCGCGGCGACAACGTTGGGTCGGGTGCCGCCGTCAACCACGCCGATATTGATGGTGGTCCCACTGGCCGGATCGCTCAGCGCTCTTAGGGCCAGCACCTGGTGCGCCAGCTCCTCGATGGCGCTGATCCCTTTCTCCGGCTCGACGCCGGCGTGGGCGGCGCGGCCATCGACCTCCAGGATGAAGTCGGCGATGCCCTTGCGGGCGGTCTTGATGGCGCCTCCGCTGGCGGCCGGTTCCAGCACCAGCACCGCCGCCGCCTTGCGGGCCGTCTCCTCGATCAGCGCGCGGGAGCTGGCGCTCCCGATCTCCTCATCGGAGGTCGACAGCACGACCACCGGCCGTATCGGCTTGGCCGCCGCAAGCGCGAAGGCGGCTTCGACGATGCCGGCCTTCATGTCATAGCTCCCTGGACCGGTGACGCGGTCACCATCGACTCGAAACGGGAGGCGCGCCAGGGTACCTTCGGGCCAGACAGTGTCGTGATGGCAGAGGAGCACGATCGGCTCGACGCCTTCCCCGATCCGGATCTCCAGGTGGTCACCGCGGTCGGGTCGGCGATGCCGAATGGCGGTGACCCCGATCCGCTGCCGGAAGAGCTCGGCGACCTGGTCGGCGCAGGCGTCGCAACGCGCCTTGTCGAGCGAGGGCGACTCGGCGACAACGAGGCCCTCGAGGGCGGCGAGCATGGCGGTCCGCTCGGGTCTTTGCATCAGGGTGCCGTCCATGCTAAAACAGGCGGGAAGAGGGGCACGCTGACCATGCGGACCACAGGAGGAGAAGGCCATGAGCGTACGCGCGCCTGATGTCGCCAACCGGATCATGCTCGACGAAAAAGAGATGCCGACGCGCTGGTACAACATCCAGGCGGACCTCCCCTTTCCGGGAAGCCCACCGCTTCACCCTGGCACCCGACAGCCGATCGGCCCGCAGGATCTGGCGCCGTTGTTCCCGATGGAGCTGATCAAGCAGGAAGTCTCCCAGGAACGCTACATCGACATCCCGCAACCGGTGCAGGAGGCGCTACGACTCTGGCGGCCGACGCCCCTGATGCGCGCGACCCGGCTGGAACGGGAGCTCAAGACCACCGCGAAGATTTATTACAAATACGAAGGGGTCAGCCCGCCCGGTTCGCACAAACCGAACACGGCGGTCGCCCAGGCTTTTTACAACAAGGCCGAGGGCACCAAGCGATTGGCGACCGAGACCGGCGCGGGCCAATGGGGGAGCGCCCTGGCCTTCGCCGCCAGGATCTTCGACCTCGAGTGCATGGTGTACATGGTGCGGATCAGCTATGAGCAAAAGCCGTACCGCAAGAGCATGATGCAGGTCTGGGGCGCGACCGTCGTGCCGAGCCCGTCCGAGCTGACGAATGCTGGACGGAAGATTCGCGCCGAGCATCCGAACTCCACCGGCAGTTTGGGCATCGCCATCTCCGAGGCCGTCGAGGATGCCGCGACCCGGGATGACACCAAGTACTCACTGGGAAGCGTGCTCAACCATGTCCTGATGCATCAAACGATCATCGGCGAAGAGGCGATGATGCAAATGGAGCGCGCGGGGGCGATGCCGGACCTTGTGGTCGGCTGCGTGGGTGGCGGCAGTAATTTCTCGGGGCTCGCGTTCCCCTTCCTGCGCGACCGGCTCCAGGGGAAGACCCGGACCCGGTTCCTGGCGGTTGAACCGGACGCCTGCCCATCGATCACCCGTGGCAAGTACACCTATGACTTCGGCGACACCGGCGAAATGACGCCGCTGGTCAAGATGCATACGCTCGGTCATGGGTTCATCCCGGACGGGATCCATGCCGGCGGCTTGCGTTACCACGGGATGGCGCCGCTGGTCTCCGCGCTGGTGGATCACGGCTTCATCGAGGCGGTTGCCTATCCGCAGCGGACGGTGTTCGATGCCGCGGTGCAGTTCGCACGGACCGAGGGCACGATCCCGGCCCCTGAGTCGGCCCATGCGATTCGCGCCGTCATCGACGAGGCGGTCAAGGCGCGCGAGCGCGGCGAGTCGCCGGTCATCCTCTTCAACTTGAGTGGCCATGGCCTGCTCGACCTGGCGGCGTACGACGCCTATTTCGCCGGGACCCTGTCGGACGTTGCGCTTTCGGAGACGCGCATCGAGGAACTCGTCGGCGCGCTGTAGACCAGGGGGAGGAGGCCCGGCCGGTCTCCTCCCGCTCCGTCAGCGGCGGCCACCCTCCCGGCCGATGGCGGCCATCCGGTTGCGATCCTGGCTCGATGCTTCGCCGCCCTTGCGGCCAGCGGCCCGCGCCTCTTCGGAGGAAAACTCGTGCGCCGATCCTTTTTCGTGGGCGGCCTTGCCGCCCTTGCTGCCCGCCGAGCGGGCTTCTTCGGGACTGAACTCGTGGGCCGAGCCTTTTTGGTGGGCCGCCTGGCCGCCCTTGCTGGCGATCTCGCGCTGCTTGGCTTCATCCATGGAACCGAAGCCCCGCTTGCCGCTGACTGGCATTCTTTCGCCTCCTTTCAACTGGACGGCGGCACGCAGGAGGATGGTGAGGCCCGCGAGCCACTAATGTTATTGCCGTTATCAATTTAGCTGACACGGTTGGCGGGCTGTCAAGCATCAGCTTGCAAACGGACACGCAAACAGGCCTCACTCACCCCGGCGAGGCCTGTTGCGTGTGCAGCGATCCCAGGACGGCGGCGCTAGTAGCCGGCCGGCTCCCGGCCGCTAAAGAAGGCGCGCACCCTCTCCCCGAAGGTCGCGCGCGGGCGATACGGCGCCGCGCTGCGCGAACGGTCCGGCGCGCTGCCGGCGCCCAGCGGCTCGCGCTCCGGCGTGGTCGTCGCCTCAACCGGCTCGCGGTCCCCAGGGGTGGTCGCCACCCCGCGAAGCTCGCTCCGGACGCGGGCATTCTCCTCGCGCAACCGCTGGTTGTCGCGACGCAAGTCGGTGATCGCCGATTCGCGCGTCGTGACCCGACGCCGCATCGAGCCCACGCGGACGCCGTGAACCAGGCCGGAGTAGAGCATGTAGAGCAAGAGCAAGCCGCCGAACACGACGGCGGTCAGCACCACCGGGACCCAATCGGGGACCGCGGACCAGTGCCATTGCCACAGGGTGACGTCGTGGCTGCCGGCGTTCCCGCTGGCGGCATAGACGGCCACGATTCCAGCGGCGACGATCAGGAGCATCAGGAATAGGATCATGGGCAATCCCTCCAGGATTTTCGGTTGACTGATAACAATCCAGATATCACTTTACCTGACACCGAATTCGGCGGTCAAGGCGGCGAACTTGGCTGAGCTCGTCGTTCAGCGGCTGGCGGCCGGTGACTGGGCGGCCTTCCGTGAGATCCGCCTGGCGGCGCTCCGAGATGCCCCTGAGGCCTTCGGGTCGACAGCAGCCGATGCGCAGAAGCTGGGCGAGGAGGAGTGGCGCCGCCGGTTGGAGCAACGGGCGGTCTTTTTGGTCGAGGTCGCAAGCCAGCGCGTGGGGCTGGCAGCGGGCCTCGGCGGCGAACAGGCGGGGGAAGCCGAGCTCGTCTCGATGTGGGTGGCGCCGGCCTGGCGCGGCCACGGCGCTGGGGATCGGCTGGTGGAGGCCGTGCTGGCTTGGGCCGCGGGCGAAGGCTTTCTCACGATGCACCTGTGGGTCGCCCAGGGCAACGCCCGAGCCGAGCGCCTCTACGCCCGGCACGGATTCGCCGCCACCGGCCGGGTGCAGCCGATGGGAGGGGAGAGGTCCGAGCTGCTCGAGTTCGAAATGCGGCGCCGGGTGGGCTAGCGCAGGTCGCGGACGGCGGCGGTGCCGAGGAAGCCGGTGGCCAGGGCCACGGTCGCCAGCCGCATCGAATCGACGAGCCATCCTCCGGCCGCGGTCAGGCTCAGCGTGAGCGCGGCACACAGCGAACTGCAGAGTCCGGCGATCAGCCAGAGCGGCCAGCGCCGGCGTCCCGGCCAGGCCAGGAGGACACACAAGATGAAGGCGACCAGGATGAAACCCCCCACCATCCTGGTCGCCATCGGCGTGCCCCCCAAGTCGATCGGCACCCCCACTGGTGACAGCCTACGTTGGGTCCGCCCTGGCCGGTATCCCCCAGGGTAATGAAAGATCGTGGGCGGCGATTCCAACCGGGGGAGGGAGAACGGGGGAGGGGGAGATCCCGCTAGATCAGATTCTGCCGGGAGGCGGCCGCGACCGCCTCCGCCCGATTGCGCGCATTGAGCCGGCTCAGCAGGTTCTCGACATAGGTCTTGACCGTGTTCTCGCTCAAGTGCAGGCGCGTGGCGATCATCGCGTTGGAATAGCCTTCGGCCACTAATTCGAGGACCTCCTGCTCCCGGGGGGAGAGCCGGACGGCTGGAACGCTCCCGCTCGTCACCGGCGTGGCGAGCGCCCTGACGATGACCGGCCCCGTGGCAAGGTTCGATCCATCGGGACCGAGGGCCGTCGCCTGGGGCAGCACACCGCCGACCACGATCCGATCGTAGGCCGCCAGGATCGCGCCCGCGACCACCATGATCAGGCTCCAGAGCAGCACGTCCCGCCCGTCAAAGTCCTGGCCGAGGAACGCCTTGAGCGCCGCGTGGAGGGCGATCATGCCGACGACGAAAATGCCGACGGAGAGCATCGCGCCCTCCGCCCCGTCGTAGGCCACCATCCACACGATGAGGAGGATGTAGGCGGCATAGATGCTGGTGCTCGCCCCGACGCCGCCGAAAACGAAGAGCACCAGGAAGTAGCTCAGCGTATCCAGCAAGGTGAGCGCCCGGCCGATCCGCAGAATGGACTCGTCATCGGCCCTGGAGATCGCGATCATCCCCCAGGCGTTGTAGCTGGCGACCCAGATGAGAACCAGCGCCAGCCCGATGGGCGAAATCGGCCTCACCGCCAGCGACAGGATGGCCGCAAAGAGCAGCCCCGGCCAGCGAACCACCGTTCCCAGCCGGGCGAGCCGGCGGAGCGATGCCGCGTTCAGACGCGGACGCTCGGCGGCATCGAGTCCAAGCAACGACAGCGTCCGCATGCCCCGACCTCCGCCCTGCCCCCATCAGGGTGGCCCCATTCTAGCGACGACTTGAGAGGCCGTAAAGACGCGCGTGCCCGTCAGTCGCCGATCAGGGTCCGAACCGTCCCGGTCGTCCAGTCCGCGACGACGATTCGGTGGTTGTTCGTGTCCGCGATGTAGAGGCCATCGACGCCGGCGCAGACCCCGCCCGGCTCGCGGAAGGCGGCCGACGTCCCGGGCCCGTCCGCCTTGCCGGCGACCCCGCTTCCCAGCCAGCCGGCGACGGCACGGCGCTCCGGGTCCAGGCGCTTGACCTTGTGGTTGTAGCTGTCGGCCACGAAGAGGGTGCGGTCGCGGCCGGTGATCCCGAGCGGATGCTGGAGCCGGACGGCGTCGCCCTCCCCGTCCTGGTCGCCGAAGACGAATAGGTCCTCCCCGACCACGGTGGTGACGCGCCCGGTTTTCAGGTCGATGTCGCGTACCGCGCTCACCTCGGAATCAGCCACGTACAGGTGCCCATCGAGAATCGCCAGACCACTCGACTGGGCGAACCACGCCTCCGCTTTCGAGCCGTCGAGCAGACCCTCGCGACCGGTACCCGCAAAAGGGGCGACCGTGCCGCGATCGAGGTCGAGCGTCCAGATCTGGTGGGTCCCGGCCATCGCGATATAGAGGACGCGATCCATCAGCGCCAGGTCCCAGGGTGAGCTCAGTGGCGTCGACAGGCCGGGCCCGCCGGTGCCCGCCAGCAGCGCCTGCTCGCCGGTGCCCGCCACGGTGGCCACGATGCCGGACTCGAGGTCGATGGAGCGGATCGCGTGGTTTTCTGTATCGGCGACGTACAGGGTCGAGCCGGATCGCGCCATTCCCTGAGGTTGCTGAAACGCGGCACCGTCGGCCGGCCCATCGGTAAAGCCCGGCACGCCCGAGCCGTAGATCCGCCGGATGGCGCCGTCGAACCCGGCGGCGACGATCCGGTGATGGTTGCTATCGGCGATGAAGAGGGCGTCCGTAGTCGCCAGCACCTTGCCGGGGAAGCTGAGCGTGCGCGCCGGTTCGCGGATCGCCTCCAGCGCGATCGGCCGCGCATGAAGCAGGCCGCGCTCCTCGAACTCCTTCAACATCCCCGACACCACGGGATCGAACTGTTCGAAGGGCAACTCGCCCTCGTGCTTTCCAATGACGCGGCCCTCCGGGTCGATGAACATCAGGGTCGGCCAGGCGCGGCCGCCGAATTGATTCCAGACCGCGAAGTCACGATCATTGACGACCGGGTGATCAATCCGGTAGCGCAGGACGGCTTCGCGTAGGTTCGCGGTCTCCCGTTCCGCCGGGAACTTTGGCGAGTGAACGCCGACGATGATCACCTGGTCACCATACTTCCGCTCGATCTTCCGCAACTGCGGAAAGGTGTGCATGCAGTTGATTCAACAGAAGGTCCAGAAATCGATGATCGCCAGCCGCCCGCGCAGGTCTGCGATGTGCAGCGGACGGGAAACGTTGAGCCAGTCGAGCCCATCGGGGAAGTCCGGGGCGCGAACCGTGCCGGCGAAGGAGTGAACGGCCATCGCGGTCAATGGTACCGACGCCGCCTCCGCTCGTTTCCTCCGAACGTTACAATCTGACTACCACCATGTCTGCTAGCCGAGCTGGGCGCCTGCTGATCGCCATGGTCGCGGCTGGGCTCGCGCTGAGCAGCCGGGGCGCGAGTGCGACGGCCCTCACTGGTCAGCCGACGGGAGGGATAAGGGCGGCCCTCGTGCGCACACCGGCAGCGGTGGAGAACGCCGCGGTGCAGACGGAGGCGAGCCGGCTCACCGCTGCGTTTCAGGCCGATCCCCGGGCCATGCGATCGTCGGCGGAGCGAGCGCTCGCGTCCGGGCGAAACGATGCCACCATCGCGGCCTTTCTCAAACTGCGCTGGGCCGGTCGATTGAGTGCGGCGCTCGAGCGCTACGGTGCGATGCTTTCCTTCAGCGATGCGCCGCGATTCACGCTGGCGGCGGCCGGCGTGCAGCATTACGCCACGCAACTGCACAGCGGCCTGCTGCACGATGGACCACGCCGGTTGATCATCGTCTCGGTGCAGGGCCAGCACCTTGTCGCATACGACGAGGGCCGCGTCGTCGTCGATACCCCGGTCACGACCGGACGGCCGGCGCTCGCGACCGATATCGGGGCGATGCGGGTGCTGCGCAAGGACTCGCCCTGGACCATGCAGTCACCGTGGCCGAAGGGGTCGCCGGAGTGGTACCCGGACACCGTCGTTCAGATGGTGGTCTGGTTCACGAAGAACGGCGAGGGCCTGCACGACGCCAGCTGGCAACCCGCGGCAACTCTCGGACCAGGCTCGCAGTTTGGTCCCTTCGCGAGCCACGGCTGCATCCACCTCACGCCGGCTGCCGTCAGGGTCCTCTTCGATTGGGCGCCCATCGGCACGCCGGTGGTGGTCTACCCGGGCGACGGTTCGCCGCTGGCAAGCCAGGCGCTGCAGCAATCGGTCGACGCGCAGGGCAACCCGGTCAGCGGCATCCGCGGGCTGTAGCCCGGAACTTTTCACGCCCTTGCGCGTCGTAATCATCGAGGCTCGATGAAACGCATCTTCACGGCGATCGCGGTCACCCTGGCGATGGCCGCCTGCGGCAATCAGCCCGCGGCACCGGCCGGGACTGGCATCCAGGGGGTGGTGCAGTCCGGTCCCACCTGCCCGGTCGAGCGGATCAACTCGCCCTGCCCGCCACATCCGCTCGCCGCGACCGTGGTCGTCCGCGATGCGGCCGGTCACGAGGTGGCGCGCACGCACTCGGCTGCGGATGGACACTTCAAGCTGGACGTGGCGCCCGGCACCTACACGGTGGTGGGGCTCACCATCGGGTCGAGCATGCTGCCGCGGCCGATTCCGACAACGGCGACCGTGATGGCAGGAAGCTACACCACCGTCACCGTCGAGTACGACAGCGGAATCCGCTAGCCCCCACCCTGCCCTCCCCCAAAGGGGGAGGGGAACGGGACCCTAGTTCCCGATGTGCGCCGCGGGAATCGTCCCCATGCGGCCGCGGCGGAAGTCGTCGAAGGCCTGGGCCAGTTCTTCGTGCGTGTTCATCACAAACGGTCCGTACCACGCCACCGGCTCGCCAATCGGCTGACCGCCAAGGACGAGCAGCTCGAGGTTCGGTGACCGGCTTTCCTGCGTGAGGTCGGCGGTCAGGCTGATCACGTCGCCTTCACCAAAGGCCGCCAGCTGTCCGGTGCCGATGGGTGCGCGTCTGGCTCCAACGGTTCCCCGTCCGGCGAGCACGTACACCAGGCCGTTGAAGTCGCGTCGCCACGGCAGTCGCAGTTCCGCTCCCGGATTGACGGTCGCGTGGAGCAGGCTGATCGGCGTGTGCGTCACGCCCGGTCCCTGGTGGCCCGCGATCTCGCCGGCGATCACGCGCAGCAGCGCGCCGCCGTCGCGCGAGGCGAGCAACGTGACCCTGCTGGCGCCAATGTCCTGGTAGCGTGGCGGCGTCCATTTGTTATTGGCCGGCAGGTTGACCCACAACTGGATGCCGTGGAAGAGTCCGCCGCTGGCGATCAATGCCTCCGGCGGTCGCTCGATGTGCAGGATGCCGGCGCCGGCCGTCATCCACTGGGTGGCGCCATTGGTGATCAGGCCGCCACCACCGGTCGAGTCCTGGTGCTGAAAGGTGCCGTCGATCATGTAAGTCACGGTCTCGAAACCGCGATGCGGATGCCAGGCGGTTCCTTTGGGCTCGCCCGGACCGTATTCCACCTCGCCCATCTGGTCCATGTGGATGAAGGGATCGAGCACCTGCTGGTCGAGCCCGTAGAAGGCGCGACGCACCGGGAACCCTTCGCCCTCGACGCCCTTGGGCGCCGTGCTGATCGCCAGCACCGGACGATCGACGCTGGTCAGAGGATCGAGGTCCGGGAGGCGGGGCAGGGTCAGGATGTTGTCGACCGTCACCGCGGGCATAGCACTGGTTATAACTCGGCCACCGGGGTCGCTATTCCGCTAACGTCAGGGCGATGCGGATCGGCGTGATGATCGAAGGGCAGGAAGGGTTGACCTGGGATCGATGGTTTCGCATCGCCGACCGGGTGGAGTCACTGGGCCTGGACTCGCTCTGGCGCTCGGATCATTTCTTCAGCCTGATGGGCCATCCGGAGCGGCCGGCGCTGGAGTGTTGGAGCTCGCTCACCGCGCTGGCGCAGCGGACCCACCGGATCCAGTTCGGTCCGCTGGTCAGCCCCATGACGTTCCGTCACCCGGCCCTGCTCGCCCGCATGGCCGCGGCCGTCGATGGGCTCTCCGCCGGCCGGTTGGTCCTCGGCGTCGGAGCCGGATGGAACGAGGCGGAGCACGAGGCCTACGGGATTTCCTTGCCGCCGCTGAAGGAGCGCTTCGACCGACTGGAAGAGGGCATCGCCGTGATCAAGGCGCTCTGGACGGGAGGCCCGGTCGATTTCGACGGTCACTACTATCGGCTGGAGGGCGCTGCGGCGTATCCGCGCCCGGTGCAACAACCCGCCCCGCCGCTACTAATTGGTGGCGATGGCGAAGTCCGGCTGCTCCGCATCGTGGCACGCGATGCCGACGAGTGGAATAGCCATGCACCGGGGCCCGATGCCTACCGGCACAAGCGCGCTCGGCTGGAGGAGCATTGCCGGGCCGTTGGTCGCAACCCGGACGAGATCCGGCGCTCCTGGATGGGTGGCGCACTGATCGGCCGTGACGCGGCCGAGGTTCGCGAGAAAGGGGGCTGGCACCAGTCGTTTCTCGCGGCGCTGGCGGGCGTCGCGCCCGAGGCCGCGCCCGATGAACTCCGCCGGCGGAGCTGGATCGTTGGGACGCCCGATCAGGTCTCGACCCAGCTGGAGGCCTTCGCCGCGCTCGGCGTCGAGCGCGTCATGTTCCAGTGGTACAACCTCGACGACCTCGACGGCCTGGCGTTGCTCGCCCAGCTGAACCGGAACTAGCGCAGCGTCCCGATCGCGCTTGCTTGACACCGGACGAGCCTAGCCGGAACCGCCGTAGTTGATCATGATGTTCTTGATCTGGGTGTAGCTGGCCAGGGCCTCCACGCCCTGCTCCCGGCCGAACCCGCTGCGCCGGTAGCCACCAAACGGCAGGCCAATGCTGCCTTCCACGCTGTAGCCGTTGACCCTCACCTGGCCTGACTTGACCGCGGTCGCCACCGTCATCGCCTTACTCAGGTCCTTGGTCCAGACTCCCGTGACCAGTCCGTAGGGCGTGCCATTGGCGATGGCGATCGCTTCGTCGAGCGACTCGAAGGTGGTGACGGTCAACACCGGGCCGAAGATCTCCTCCTGTTCCAGGACCGATCCGCTCTCGACGCGATCGAGCAGGGTCGGCTCGATGAAGTAGCCCGCCGCGAGTTCGGGGGCCTGCGCCCGGGCGCCGCCGGTGACCGCCGTCGCCCCATCACGCGAACCCGCCGTGATGTAGCCGAGGACGCGATGCATCTGTCGCTCGCTGACCACCGGTCCCATGTCGGGGTTGTCGAGGCCGCGCCCCAACCGGATCGCCCTGATGCGTTTTGCCAGCAGGTCGACAAAGCGATCATGGGCCGGGCGCTCGAGCAGCAGTCGGGTCGGCGCGGTGCAGGTTTGCGCGGCGTTCTGCATCAGCGTGCTGGCTGAGGACGCTGCGGCGCGCTCCAGGTCGGCGTCGCCGAAGACCACGTTGGGGGATTTGCCACCGAGCTCGAGCGTCACCGGCACGACGTTGTCCGCGGCCGCCTTCATGATCGCGATGCCGGTGGGAACCGACCCGGTGAAGGTGATGTGGTTGATGCCGGGATGCGATGCCAGCGCAGCTCCGGTTTCCCGTCCACCGGTTACGACGTTGAACACGCCGGCCGGAAGGCCCGCCTCAACGGCCAGCTCGGCGAGGCGGACGATGCTCAATCCCGCCTCGGCAGCAGGTTTGGCCACGACCGCATTGCCGGCGGCGAGCGCGGGCGCAATCCCGCGCGACGCGAGCCGGAGCGGGTAGTTCCAGGGCACGATCTGAGCCGAAATGCCCAGCGGCTCTCGAAGCGTGAAGTCGACGAAACCCTGGCCGAGCGGAATGCTCGAGCCGAACACCTTGTCCGCAACCCCGGCGTAGAACTCGAAATAGCCGGCCGCCGCAGCCACGTCGTCCTCGGCCTGGCGGAGCGGCTTGCCGACGTCCAGGCTTTCCAGTTCGGCCAGCTCCCGGGTGCGCTCACGCAGCAGGCCGGCCAGCCGGTTGAGCATACGGACCCGTCGCACCGGCCGCAGCCCGGCCCACCCCTGTTCCACGGCCGTGCGCGCCGCGGCGACGGCGGCATCGACGTCCGATTTATCGCCCAGGGCGACCTGCGCGAAGACCCGCCCGGTCGCCGGGTCGACGGCCTCGAAGGTCGCGCCCGATCGCGATCCGGTGCGCTGCCCGTCGATGAACATCCGCCCGTCGAGGGCGCTCAAGGCTGTCGTGCCGGAATCCGCCACCCCGCTAGCGTACTGGTGTCAGGGCGCGGTCATCTGGGTAAAACCAATGGGTATCTGAGGTCGGACAGCGGAGGAGCTCATCGGATGCGCACCGTCGCAACCTATCTGACCAGTCGGCGAAATCTCGCCGGATCGGGTCTGGCGCTGCTCGCCGCGGCGCTGGTCATGATCGATCCCGTCGGCCCCCAAGGCATCCTGCTGGTGATGGGCTTCTACCTGGCCGGGGTGGTAGCAGTGCGGCGAACCCCAAAGTTCCATCGACTGGGATTCGACCCGATGCAGGTCCAGCGCAGCCTCTCGGCGGAGATCGCCGCGGTTGCGGGGCGGGTCCCGCCGGACATCTGGATCCGAGTCCAGCGGATCGAGTTGACCATCCGCTCCGAAATCCTGCCGCGCCTCGATTGCCTCCCGCTTGGGGCGCCTGAGCTGTACCTGGTGGAGCGCACCGCGAGCGATTTCCTCCCCACGGCGGTCGAGACCTACCTGCAGCTGCCCGGCGGGTACGCGTCGTCAGCCGGGGCGACCGCCCACCAGGTCCTGGTCGACGAGCTCGACCTGCTCGAGGCGCAGATGCGGCGGGTCGCCGAGGTCGTCCACCGCGCCGACATGGACCGGCTGCTGGCACATCACCGATTCCTCGAGGACCGCTTCAGACGGCTGGACCTATCAGGATGACGTCGGGCGGCGCAGGGCAGGCCGCATCGAAGCCGGCAGCAACCTCCAGACGCCGAAGGCGAGCAGGAGCAGCAGGATGAAGGGCAGTACGAAGCCAATCACCACCAGCATGCCTCCGATGACGGCGACGAATGCCTGTCCTGCGGTCGCAAACGACTGTCCCAGGCCGCTGCGATCCCACACGCTTGGCTGCACCGGCGCGGTCGCCACCGTGAAGAAGCGAACTGTGATCGTCGAATAGGTGGTGCGCTGATCGAGGAAGCGGATGCGTCCCTCGATCTGTTCGATCTGGCCGGTGACGCCCGAGAGCTGATTCTGTACGGCGATACTGTCCTGAATCGTCTGCGCGCGCCGCATCAGGTCGAGCAGGATCGCCTGCTGCGCCTGCTGGTTCTTGAGCCGGGACTGGAGGTCGACGTACTCGCCACTCACGTCCTGGCTGGTGATCTGCTGTTGGGTCGGGGTGCCGAGCTGGCGCAGCGCCGTGAGCGCGTCGCTGTAGCTCGAGGCCGGGACCGCCACGACGACGGAGCCGGCATCGGTCGCGGTCGCGGAGGTGTCGCCAACTTGCGAGCTGACGAGGTAGCCGTTGAAGCGCGTGGCGATCGTCACCGCCTGGTTGTAGCTGTCCCAGAAGGCGCCGGACTTGATCCGGATCCCGAGCGTGGCGTCCTGGATCACTTTCTGATTGCCCTGGGCGGTGAGGACGGCGTTGCTTGCCGGCTGGCCGGCGGGTCCCGCGGAGCCGGTGGCGCTCTTGTCCGCGCTGGAATAGTCCATGGTGGTGCCGCCGCCCTGAGCCAGCCCGCCGCTGACTGCGTGGGGAGCGGGTGCGGCCGAGGTGGTCGAGGCTGCGCCGCAGGCCGCCAGCACCCCGCCGAGGCCCAGGATTCCGACGAGCAGCGCCAGGCGGACGGGGGAGGCAGTTTTCATTTCGAAGCTAAGACGCGACGCGTCGGAAAAAGTTCCCGCCGCGGAAGTAAGCTTGAGCGGTGAGCCAGCCGGTCGACCTTTCGCCGTTGCAGCGCGAGCTGGATAACCTCCGCCTACAGCTCTGCCACTGCAACAATGCCGGCACCTGCCTCGGGTGCCAGGGCGTCGACATGCTGCGTCAGCAGGCCCAGATGGTCGTCTCCGCGGCCACCCAGCCGGTGTTGCTGCAGGTCGCCCAGGAAAGCCAGGCCAAGGAGCTTGTCAAGCAGGTGCAGGAGATGCAGGAACGCCTGCTTCGTGACCCCGAGGCCGCCAAGGCGCTCGAGGAGCTACTGAAGTATTTTCAGGGGCCGGCCGAAGAGACGAACCACTAGCTGGCTAGGCGGTCGCCGGCACGGCCGTCACGACCACCCGCTTGCTGTCCACCCAGGTGGGCCAGCAGGTGAACACCGTCAACCGGACATCGTTGGTGGGCCGCAGAATCTCGACCGCGGTCGGGGCGACGATGGTTCGCGTCGTCACGTGGTAGACGACCGCCTCGCCGCCGGAGGTGGTGACGTCCAGCTCATCGCCAACCGCCAGCTCCTGGAGCCGTGCGAAGATGCTGCCCTCGATGTCGTCGTGACCGTAGAGCACCGCGTTGCCGCTGCCGATGGGAGAGGAGTTGGCGTAGTGGGTGATCGCGTAACCCTTGGCGATCAGCATGTTGCCGCCGCCGTCGACGCCCCGGTCGAAAACCTGGGCGTTCTTGATGCCCAGCTTGGGAATCGAAAGGTAGGCCACGACCTGGCTCGGGCCGGCGCCGGTGCTGCCGGTCCCGGGAAGAAATTTCGCATGTTGATGGGGAGGCGAGAGCGGGTCGCCCAGCCCCGGGATCGGCTGGATGGCGACCGCCGGCGGGGCGGCCCGGAGCAGGCCAAGGGCCGGCACGGACGTCGCCATCAGGGCCAGCCCACCCGCAATCAGCAATCCCGCTATCAAGTTTCGACGCATCGCTCCCATCATAGTCAGGCGTAACCGGAATCCTGTCAAGAAAGCAAAGGGCGCCGGCTGCGAAGCCGACGCCCCGGTCGAACGGTCTGGTTAGGCGGCCTTGCGGGCGGCCGTGCGGATGTAGGCCTCGCGGACGGCCTTCGGGAACGACCAGCGCGGTTTCTTCGACGCGGGCCGTGCCTTCAACATGATCGACTCGCCGGTGAAGGGATTGGTGCCTTTCCCTGCCTTGCGGGCCTTGACGTCACGCGCTGCGAGGGCGCCGATCTCGGGGAAACGCACGCGCATGCCGCGCGCGCCGGCCGTAATGGCCGCCTGAAAGGCATCCTTGACGGCCCAATTGAGGTCCGACTTCTTGACCTTGTGGCCCTTTTCGGTGAGGTTCTCGTGCACCAGGCTGACGAACGTCGACGCGGTCCATTTTTGCGTTTTCGGCATCGTGTCCTCCGTGTTGTAATCCGGTGGGCCAGGGGCCCTGTCGTGGGATGCAAACGGGGGCGAGGCCGAAAACGTGCGTATTTCCGCCGAAATTGCCAGAAAATGAGCCGGCATGCCCGAGCTCCGCTTTGAATGCCGCCTGGAGTCCGACCAGGGCGCCTGCTTCATCCGCGTGCCGCCCGAGGTGCTGACGACGCTCGGCCAGCGCAAGCGCGCGCCGGTCAAGGTCACGATCAAGGCCTACACCTATCGAACCACGATCGCGGTCTACGGGGGCAAGTCCTATATCGGGGTGCGGCGCGAGGTCCGGGAGGCGGCCGGAGTGGCGGCCGGTGAGGCGCTCGCGGTCGGCCTGGAATATGACTCCGAGCTGCGGACGGTGGACCTGCCCGAAACGCTGCGCGCGGCGCTGGAAGCCGATGCCAAGGCCGCCGCGACGTTCGACAAGCTCTCCTATACGCGCAAGAAAGAGTTCGTCGACTGGGTGACGGGGGCAAAGAAGGCAGACACTCAGCAGCGCCGGTTGGCGCAGGCGGTCAAGATGCTCCGTGGTTCGGGCCGGCGCTAACGCCTCAGGCAGCGTTGCGCTGGCGCAGGGAGAAGGCGATCCGATTGTCCAGCTGCCACTCTTCCTCGAGCGCCAGGATGCTCAGGAGCAGCTCTTCGTGGATATCCTCGAGCTCGCGCCGCCGCTCAACCCCATCCGCGTCCAGCGGCTTGGGGACGAGCGCCTCGAATTGCTCGGAGGCATCCATTGCTGAGTCACATCCTTCTTGCCTCCGTTCTA
>Ga0137415_10003239_pt1 | contig 16159 bp, 14 predicted proteins | sample CZODoug3_1_1_16f_FD_183082 | JGI IMG/M metagenome (GOLD analysis project Ga0137415, IMG submission 183082) | Vadose zone soil fungal communities from Angelo Coast Range Reserve, California, USA - CZODoug3_1_1_16fungal (Hybrid Assembly) | ecosystem: Environmental > Terrestrial > Soil > Vadose...
ATGCGGGTGATCTTGCCCTCGACCCGGCCGATATGGTCGAGATAGGCGATCACGCGGTCGCCGACATTGCCGATGCCGGGCGCCAGCAAAGCGAGGCCGCCGGGCGACATATTGATGATCTGGCAGGGAAATTCGCGCCGGTCGGGCAGCATATAGCGGCCGAGCAAATGGACCTTCACACGCTGGAAACGCCGTCGTTCTTCGGCCACGGGTAGAGTAGATTTCTTTTGCGCAAACGACATTTCGCCACCCGACAACCGGCCTTTCGATACCACCAGACCCTACGGTGGACAGGGTTAACGAGCGGTTAGCGCAGGTTGCATCAAGTGTGGGCATGAGGAGACACTGGTCGAGGCGAAGAGGATGAGCGCGCTCCACGAAAAGCAGATCGGCCCAACAATGACGGCGATCACAGTCATGGTTCCGAGCCAGAGCGATTTCATCGGTGCCCACTGCACGTCCAGCGGGTGGTCACAAATGCTGTCGCGCCGGGAGAAATGTTCGATGCGGATCAAGCTGAGCCTCGTGCTGTCAATCGTAGCCGCCATGGCGTGCACTGATGCCGGCGCCGCCGAGATGCGGGTGACGCTGCTCGGCACCGGGACACCGACGCCGCGCCTTGGCAGCTTCAGCGCCTCGACGCTGATCGAGGCGGGGCCGGAGCGGTTGATCTTCGATCTTGGTCGCGGCTCGACCATCCGCCTGTTCCAGAAGAAAATCCCGCTCGGCTCGATCACGGCGCATTTCATCACCCATCTGCATTCCGACCACGTCGTCGGCCTGCCGGACATGTGGCTGACCGGCTGGCTTGGAACGCCATTCGGTTCACGCAAATCGCCGATGGTGATCTTCGGGCCGAAAGGCACGGTCGCGATGACGGAGAATCTCACCAAGGCGTTCTCCGAGGATATTCGCATCCGCATGGATGACGAGGATCTTCCGCCTGAAGGCGTCGTCTTTGACGCCAAGGACATCGAGCCCGGTCCTGTCTATGAGAAGAACGGCGTCAAGGTCACCGCGATCGAGGTCAACCATGGCGAGAAGATCAAGCCGTCGTTCGGCTACACGATCGAGTTCGACGGCAAGAAGGTCGTGCTGTCGGGCGACACCAAACCCGACGAGCGCGTCGCCAAAGCCGCCGCGGGCGCCGATCTGCTGATCCACGAAGTCGCCGTTATCGAGCCGGAGCTCTCAAAAAGCTATCCGTCCTACCGCGCGATCGAGGACCATCACACCTTGCCCGAAGACGCCGGCAAGATATTTTCAAGTGCGAAGCCCACGCTTGCGGTGTATTCGCACATTGTGTTCGCGACGGTAGAACCGGTGCAGGATGTGCCGGAGCAGGCGCTGGTCGCGCGGACGCGGACGACCTATCAGGGCCCGCTGATTGTCGGGCGCGATCTGATGTCGTTCGTCATCTCCGATCATGTCGAAGCGTTCGCAGCCGACGGCAACCCCGTGAAGCCGCTGGCGGCGGCTCAATAACTGGTGGAATGATGTTGGGGACCGCACCATGAAATTTCACCGTCGCCAATTCCTTCGGCTCGCCGGCAGCGCGGCCGCAGTTCCTGCATTTCCGCGGTTCGCTTCCGCGCTGGATTATCCGACCCGGCCGGTGCGCATCGTTGCCGGCTTTGCCGCCGGCGGCGGGGTCGACATTACTGCGCGCCTGATCGGTCAGTGGTTGACCGAGCATCTCGGCCAGTCCTTCGTCACCGAAAATCGGCCAGGCGCCGGCGGCAATATCGGCACCGAGGCGGTGGTGGGCGCAGCCGCGGACGGCTACACGCTGCTGCTGGCGACGGTCCCGAACGCGGTCAACGCCTCGCTCTACGAAAAGCTCAATTTCAACTTCATTCGCGACATCGCGCCGGTCGCCGGCATCATCCAGGTGCCGATGGTCATCCTGCTCCATCCATCGGTCCCGGCCACTACCGTTCCCGAGTTCATCGGCTACGCCAAGGCCAATCCAGGCAAGGTGAATATGGCTTCCGCCGGCAATGGCAGCGCGCCCCACATGGCCGGCGAGTTATTCAAGATGATGGCCAGCGTCGATCTGGTCCATGTGCCCTATCGCGGCCAGGGGCCGGCGCTGACGGATTTGCTCGGCGGCGACGTGCAGGTGCTGTTCGCCACCGCGCCCGGAACCACCGATTACATCAGAACCGGCAAGCTGCGCGCACTCGCGGTGACCACCGCCGCCCGCGCCGACGTGCTGCCGGAGCTGCCGGCAGTGGCGGATTTCGTCCCGGGCTACGAGGCCAGCCAGTGGTATGGTATTGCCGCACCCAGGAATACCCCGGCCGAGATCGTCGACAGGTTGAACAGGGAAATCAATACGGCGATCACCGACCCCGCGATGAAGGCACGGCTGGCCGCCCTCGGCGGCGAGCCGCTGCCCGGCTCGCCTGTCGAGTTCGGCAAACTTATCGCGGAAGAAACCGGGAAATGGGCCAAGGTGGTCCGCGCGGCCGGTATCAAGCCGGAGTAGGGTGGAATCCATTCCATGTGCGTGAAACGGCCGCGCGCCGTGCCCAACAAACGCGGCAATTGCACGTCACCTCTTCGACTCATTCAAGCGGACCTGACGATGCACCTTTGCCGGCCAATCTTAGCTGCAGTTTTCGTTTTCCTTGCAGCCCCGTGCGTGGCCGAGCCGGTCTACGACGTCGACATGTACGCGTTGATGTCGGGAAAGTGCAACACGGTCAGGATCGCAGGAAGGGATTTTGCGTGCAAGGCGGTTGCCTATTTCCACAGCCAGCAAGGCCGGGCGGATTTTACCGTCGTGCTCGACGATCCCGCCGACACTTCTCACATCGTCTCGTTCTCGGGTGAAAACGCCAGGCGCGATCAGGACAATATGTATGAGCTCGCCGTCGACCGAATGCTGCTGAAATCCAAGGACAGGCCGAGGGTCGATGGTCTGCCGGTACCGTCGGTGGAATTGTCCTCCGGGACCTGCCGGCAGCTCGGAAGCTTTGCGACGCGGCAGGTCTCCAGCATCTCCTGCACCGCCACGGACACCAATGGCAAGAAGTATGAACTGAAATTCGAATCCGACGGCTCGCCAATGACGATACGAAAGCTCAGGCAGACCCCGCTGCCGACCGAAACCCGCCGCGCCAGCCAGATCGCGCAGCTCGAATGCCGTCTCAAGGCCGAGGCCGCCAAGATACTGCCGCGCGACCGGACCCCCTACATTATCCGATGCCTGGCCGAGGAGGGCCAAAAACCGGCGACCGAGGAGCATCAGTAAGGCGCTTCTGTCGGTGTTGCTCGGTCCGCCTTGCCGCCGGGATCGGCCGCTTCTGAAGCCGCTACCTGCTCTTGATAGCGGCTTCACTCGCGATGGCCGCCACCACGATGAGACCGCCGACACAGGTCGCGAACGTCGGTACCTCGCCGAAGGCGAGCCAGACCCAGGTCGGCGCCAGCGGGATTTGCAACCGGCCGATCAGCGAAGACCGTATGGCGGTCACCAGCCGCGTGCCATTCGTCAGCAGCAGCAGGCCGAGGCCGAACTGGATCACCCCGAACAACACGAGATAGATGAGATTGATCCCGCTCGCGGCCCCGGGATTGGCGAATGGCCATACCACGATTGAGCACAGGAACGCGGAAAGGCAGGTCGCCGGGAGCATTGAGATGGCGCGACTGTGCCGCAGGATCACCATCATCGCGGCCAGAGAGATCGTCATCGCGAAGGCCAGCAAATTGCCAGCCAGATGGCCGGCGGACGCGGCGGGATCGAACATGATGATGACGCCGAGAAAGGCGAGCAGGCCGGCAACGACCGTTGTCCAGCGTTCGCGCTCACCGATGAACAGCCATGCCAGCACGCCGGTGATGAACGGACTGGTGGCGTTGATGATCGTGACTTCGGCGACGCTCGTCTGGCGCAGCGCATTGAGCAGACAAATCGTCGCAAACGTCGAGAAGAACGCAATCCATAGCCCGCGCGTACCGATTGCCCGCACGGCCGCTCCGGTTTGTCGGCCGTTCTCCCAGATCACGTAAGCGGCGATGAACAGGCCGGCGAACAGGCCGCGCCAGAACAGCACGGTCCAGATATCAAGATCGATCAGACGGGTGAAAAAACCGGCGGTGCTGTAGGCGGTCGCCGATGCCGCAATCAGAAGGCTGCCGAGCCAGGTCCGGTTGCAAGTCTGATTGCTGGTCTGGTTGCTGTTGCCGGATGCTTCTGCCATGCGAGGCAGACTAGTCCCCGGCCACTGACAGCGTTATGTCAGTGGTGTTGGGGCCTGCCGGTAAGTCCATCAATATGCGTCGAGCCGACCGCTTGTTCGATATCATTCAGGATCTGCGGACGGCGCGCCATCCGCGGACGGCGGCTGCGCTGGCCGTAACATTGGAGGTGACGGCGCGGACGATCTACCGCGACATCGCCACCTTGCAGGCGCGCCGGATTCCGATCGAGGGGGAGCCCGGTGTCGGCTACGTCTTGCGCCGGGGCTTCGATCTGCCGCCGCTGACGTTCACGACGGAGGAAATCGAAGCCATCGCGGTCGGCGCGCGGTTGATCAACCGTATCCGCGACCCGAAATTACAGCGCGCCGCCGAGAGCGTGCTGTCGAAGCTTGCGGTCGCCCTGCCCAGCAGTACCGGAGGCTATCTGGTCTCACCGCGCTTCTACGTGTCCGAGGGCAGCGCCGAGAGGCCCACCGCGGTCGATCTCGCCAAGGTCCGTGACGCGATCCGTTTGTCGCGCAAGATGCAGATTTCCTATGTCGACGAACACGACCGCCGCACCCGCCGGATCATCTGGCCGATCGCGATGGCCTACTATGTCGACGTGACGCTGATCGGCGCGTGGTGCGAGCTGAGAAGCGACTATCGCAACTTCCGGGTCGAACGCATCGCCGCCTCCAAAGTGCTCACCGAACAGTTCTCGCCGGATCGCGGGCGCCTGTTGACCGAATGGCTGGCGCTTCGAAAGGATCGGCCCGAGCCGGAGCACGAGCTTCGGCGCAATGCGGGGACATCCGAATGACGGCTTGCGGCGCAACGCGGACACTCATGAACAAGTACAGTCGGAATATCCGCGGCGCCTCCAGATAGACATGAGTCAGACGAGGCAATCCATCTTGCAATGCACGCTGCAGCCAAGAGCTGAATCGAAGGCGGCTCTCGTAACCGGGCCCGGATCGGATTAGCCTTGCGGCCGCTGGGCCGGATCAACCGGCCGGCGGATAAATTGGGAGGATGTGATGACACGCGACGTGCAACGCGATCCGGAATCGCAGGGCGTTTCGGAATCAATGATGTCACGACGAACGCTCGTCCACGGCCTGGCGATCGCCGCCGCCGCCACCGCCGTCGGGGCCGGTGGCGCGCTGGCCCAACAGGGCGGCGAGTTAGGGCCGCCATCGACGATCACCAGCCCGCCGCGCGATTTCGGTCCTGGCGGCGCCCCGACCACCTATTTCTGGGACCCCGACATCATCGCGGTCGATCCGTCGTTCGAGGACCTCGCCCAGCCCAACACGGCGATCAAGCGCCTCTATACCGGATTGCTGTGGGCCGAAGGCCCGGCCTGGAGCGCGCAGGGCCGCTATCTGCTGTGGAGCGACATTCCCAACAATCGGCAGATGAGATGGTCGGAGGACGACGGTCGCGTCAGCGTGTTCCGCTCGCCGTCCAACAACTCCAACGGCAACTCGTTCGACTTCCAGGGCCGACAGCTCTCCTGCGAGCATCTCACCCGCAGGGTCGTGCGCTACGAGCACGACGGCACATCGTCTGTGCTCGCCGACAACTTTGGCGGCAAGAAGCTCAACTCGCCCAACGATGTCGTCGCCCACCCGGACGGCAGCTACTGGTTCACCGACCCGCCCTATGGCGGTCAGCTCTACGAGGGCGAGCCGGACGTTGCGGGCGGCGCCAGCAATGCTGCCGGCAAGCTCAATCCAAGGATCGGCCAGCCGGCCGGCTTCGTGCCGGGCAAACGCGAGCTGCCGACCAACTGCTATCGGATCGATCCCAGCGGCCGCCTCGACCTCGTGGTGACCGAGGACCAGGTGCCGGATCCCAACGGGCTGGCGTTCTCGCCTGATTACAAGAAGCTGTACGTCGTCAGTACCGGCAAAGGGCCAGGCGATACCGGTCCGGGTGGCAAGGGCGACATGTTCGTGTTCGATGTCGGCGCCGACAACAAGCTCACCAATCAGAAGCGGTTCAGCGATTTCGTGATTGACGGCGTGAATTGCGGACCGGACGGCGTGCGCTGCGATGTCAACGGCAATGTCTGGGCCTCGAGCAATGCCGGCCGCCACGTCGGCTATAACGGCGTGACAGTGTGGACGCCGGACGGCAAGCTGATCGGCCGGATCCGCCTGCCTGAGGTGTGCGGCAACATCTGCTTCGGCGGCCCCAAGCGCAACCGCCTGTTCATGGCTGCGAGCCAGTCGCTCTACGCCGTCTACACCGCCACGCAAGGCGCAGGACCGGGCTGACCCGTTCCGCCACTGCGCGATACCGCGAACGAGGCGTCGGCGTGACCGCTGGCGCCTCTTTGTTCGGAGCCCGACAGAACCCCAATGAACTTGCGCCGAATCCGTCAGCCGCGCCCCGCGCGGACGGAGGACCGGGTCAGGCGCAGCCGGCGATAGCTGCGGGGCAGAAACTGCGCGCCCTTGGCGCTGAGGAAATCGAGCATCGCCTGCGCCGGCGGCAGCAGGACCTTGTCCTTGCGCGAGAGCGCGAACCATTGCCGGACGATCGGAAGGCCATCGACGTCGAGCGTGACCAGTCGCCGTTCGTCGAGCTCGGTTGCCACCGTGTGCGCGGAAATGAACGCAATGCCTAAGCCGGCAATCACGGCCTGCTTGATGGTTTCGTTGCTGCTCATGGCAAGGCCGATCTTCGGGCGAATGCCTGAAGTTTCGAACAATTGCTCCATCAGGCCGCGCGTTCCCGATCCCGGCTCGCGGGTCAGGAACGTTTCGCCGGCGAGTTCGCCCGGCGCGATGCGGGATTTTCGCGCCAGCCGATGCGCCGTCGGCGCGATGATGACATGGGGGTGATCGCCGATCAGGTGAACGTCCATGTCGATGTCGGCCGGTGGGCGTCCCATGATCGCGAAGTCGAGATCATAGCCGCGCAGCGCCGTGCCGATCTCCTGCCGGTTGCCGATCGAAAGCGTGACATCGACGTTCGGGTGCAGCTTGGAAAATCCGGCGATCATGAACGGCACGAAATATTTCGCGGTCGAGACGGCGCCGATGGAGACGCGGCCGGCGGTTTTTCCCGCCATCATCTCCAGCGAAGTTGCGCAGTCCGCGATCGCGGCCTCGATCCGGTTGGTGAGCGCCAGCACTTCGCGCCCGGCATCCGTCAGCAGCATGCCGTCGCCGGTACGCTGGATCAAAGGCAGCCCTGCGAGCGCCTGCAGATTGCGAAGCTGTAGCGTGACCGCGGGCTGCGTGAGATGAAGCTGTTTGGCCGCTGCGGTAACCGATCTGCTTTTCTGGACCGCGGCCAGCGCGCGCAATTGGCGGATCGTCAATTCCCGCAAGAAGTGTCCTGCCATGGCCGCCACCTTTATAACAAAAACTTTGCTCACACCAAAGATAACAAAATTTTACTAATTCGGCAAACTGCGTTTCCTTAGCGATGGCGGATCGCCAAACCGGCGAGTCGCCTGAGAGCGCCCCGAAAGAGGGCACAGGGAGACGTCCATGGACGAGCGCGTGACGCTACGTTCACATCTCGACCGGTCTGGATCGCAGGCGCCGCATGGCGCCGCGGTGGGCGAGGTGATCGAGGCCATTGCCACCGCTGCCATCGAACTGGCCGCGCTGATCGCCGACGGGCCGCTCGCCGGCATCACCGGACGGAATGGCGGCATCAATCCCGACGGCGACCAGCAGAAGGATATCGACGTCGCCGCCGACGACATGATGCGCCGCGAGCTCCATCATGCGCCGCTCGCGGCTATCCTTTCCGAGGAAGCGGCGTTGCCGGAGATTCTGAATGCCGACGCGCCGCTTTGCGTCGCGATCGATCCGCTCGACGGATCGGCCAATCTCGAAAACAATATCTCGGTCGGCACCATCTTTTCGATCCGTCCCAGGGGCAACGATCTTGTTTCGACCTTCTTTGAGCCGGGCACGGCGCAGTGCGCCGCGGGCTTCATCGTCTACGGTCCGCAAACCACGCTTGTGCTTGCGCTCGACGGGTGCGTCGATATCTTCATTCTCGACCGGCGCGCACAGCAATTTGTACTGACTGCGCGGAGCGTCCGGGTCGCGCCCGATACGCCGGAATTCGCCATCAACGCGTCCAATCGCCGGCACTGGCATGGGCCGGTTCGCAGCTATATCGACGAATGCCTCGCCGGCACCAACAATGGCGGCGCGGCGGACTTCAACATGCGCTGGATCGGTTCGCTGGTGGCGGAGTCGCTTCGCATCCTGGTGCGCGGCGGCGTGTTTCTTTATCCCGCCGATGCCCGCCCGAGCTATCGCGAGGGCAGGCTTCGCCTGCTGTACGAAGCCCATCCGATGGCGCTGGTGATGGAATGGGCTGGCGGCGCAGCCTCGACCGGGCGGCGCCGAATCCTGGAACTGGGCGCGAAAACGCCGCACCAGCGGGTGCCGCTGATCATGGGCTCGGTGCGCGGCGTGCGCGCCGTGACTGCGATTCACGACTGCATCGAGTCGATGTTCGACAATAGCGACGCACCGCTGTTTGCGCGGCGCGGCCTGTTTCTCTGACGGGGAAGAAGCGATGTCACGCGGTCATCCCATCATATCGATCACGGGTTCGTCGGGCGCCGGCACCACGTCGGTGAAGAAGACGTTCGAGAACATCTTCCGGCGCGAAAAGGTCGCCGCCGCCTATATCGAGGGCGACGCCTTCCATCGCTACAACCGGGCCGAGATGCGCACGCGGATGGCCGAGCAGGCCGAGCGCGGCAACAAGCATTTCAGTCATTTCAGCCCCGAGACCAATCTGTTCGAGGAACTGGAGCGGGTGTTTCGCGACTACAGTGAATCCGGCACCGGAACGACGCGTCATTACGTCCACGACGAGGAAGAGGCGAAACGGTACCGCGCCGATCCGGGCACCTTCACCGAATGGTCTCAGCTGCCGGAAAAGTCCGACCTGCTGTTCTATGAAGGGCTGCACGGCGCCGTCGTCACCGACAAGGTCAATATCGCGCAGCACGCCGATCTCAAGATCGGAGTCGTGCCCGTGATCAATCTGGAATGGATCCAGAAGCTGCATCGCGACCGCAGCGACCGCGGCTACACCGCGGAGGCGGTGACCGACACCATCCTGCGGCGAATGCCTGATTACGTGAACTACATCTGCCCGCAATTCGCCGAGACCGACATCAATTTCCAGCGCGTGCCGACGGTCGATACATCGAACCCGTTCATCGCGCGCTGGATCCCGACGCCGGACGAATCGATGGTGGTGATCCGGCTCAGGAATCCGCGCGGCATCGATTTCCCCTATCTGCTGTCGATGATTCCGCACAGTTTTATGTCGCGCGCCAATTCGATCGTGATCCACGGCGCGAAACTCGATCTGGCGATGCAGCTCATTCTCACCCCGCTGATCCTGCAACTGATGGAACGCAAGAGGCGCACAGCATGACCGCTACTGCTCTGTCCCGTATTGCCAGCCGCGTCGATGTCTCGCACGCGGAAATGGCCAACGCCATCCGCTTCCTGGCGATCGACGCCGTCGAGAAGGCGAAGTCGGGTCACCCCGGCATGCCGATGGGCATGGCCGATGTCGCCACCGTGTTGTTCTCGCGCTTCCTCAAATTCGATCCCGCCGACCCCGCGTGGCCGGATCGCGACCGCTTCGTGCTGTCGGCCGGTCACGGCTCGATGCTGCTGTACGCGCTGCTGCACCTGACCGGCTATGAGGGGGTGACATCGGACGAACTCAGGGCCTTCAGGCAGTGGGGATCGAAGACCCCGGGACATCCCGAATATGGCCACACCCCCGGCGTGGAGACGACCACCGGCCCGCTCGGACAGGGCATTGCCACCGCCGTCGGCATGGCGCTGGCCGAGCGGCTGATGAACGCGCGCTTCGGCAACGATTTCGTCGATCACTTCACCTATGTGATCGCCGGAGACGGCTGCCTGATGGAGGGCCTCAGCCACGAGGCGATCTCGCTGGCCGGGCATCTGCGGCTCAACCGGCTGATCGTGCTGTTCGACGACAACGAGATCTCGATCGACGGCGCGACCTCGTTGTCCTGCTCGGATGACCAGGTCGCGCGCTTCAAGGCTTCCGGATGGTCGGCCAGCCGGATCGACGGCCACGATCCCGAAGCGATTGCTGCTGCGATCGAACATGCCCGGAACAGCGATCGTCCTTCGTTGATCGCCTGCCACACGGTGATCGGCTTCGGTGCCCCGAACCGTCAGGGCAGCGAAAAAGCCCATGGCGCGCCGCTCGGCGCGGACGAGGTCGCGAAAACCCGCGATGCGCTGAACTGGCCGCACCAGCCGTTTCAGATTCCGGAAAACGTGCTCGATCAATGGCGCCAGGCCGGCGCAAGCGGGCACGCCGCTCGCCGAAGCTGGATCGAGCGGACCAGGCGGCTGAATACCGCTACGCGCTCGCCATTTCACGATGCCCTCAATCGCAATCTGCCCTGCGGCTATGCCGACGCGATGGCGCACTTGCGCCATCGCTTCGCCGCCGAGCGGCCGAATATCGCCACCCGGCAGGCCTCGCAGCTCCTGATCGATGCAATTGCCGAGGCGCTGCCGAATTTGCTCGGCGGCTCGGCCGATCTCACCCATTCGAATCTGACGCGCGCCAAAATGCATCAGCCGGTTCGACCCGATGCCTTTGACGGCAGCTACATCCATTACGGTGTCCGCGAGCACGCCATGGCGGCGGCGATGAACGGCATCGCGCTGCATGGCGGCTTCATCCCCTATGGCGGCACCTTCCTGACATTCGCCGACTACAGCCGCCCCGCGATCAGGCTGGCGGCGCTGATGGGTGTGCGCGTCATCCATGTGATGACGCATGATTCGATCGGATTGGGCGAGGACGGCCCCACTCATCAACCGGTCGAGCATCTGGCGTCGCTGCGGGCGATCCCCAATCTGCTGGTGTTCCGCCCCGGCGATGCCATCGAGACCGCGGAAGCCTGGGACTGCGCGTTGCGCGCGCAAAATAGCCCCTCGGTGTTGTGCCTGTCGCGGCAGGCATTGCCGACGTTCCGCGAAGTGGATGGCGACGTCAATCTGGTCGCGTTCGGCGCCTACGTCGTCGCTGAACCGGACGATGGCCGCGACGTCACGTTGATCGCAACCGGCTCTGAAGTATCGATCGCGCTGGCGGCGGCAAGACTGCTCGAGAAAGACAACGTTCGTGCCGCGGTCGTCTCGGCGCCGTGCTTCGATCTGTTTCGCCAGCAATCGCGCGAATACCAGACCGCGGTTCTGGGACGCGTGCCGAGGGTCGGTGTCGAGGCCGCGGTCGAGGGCGACTGGGCGCGCTGGCTCGGCGACGGCGGCGAATTTGTCGGCATGACCGGCTTCGGCGCTTCCGCGCCGGCGGAGACGCTGTATCGCGAATTCGGCATCACCGCGGACGCGGTCGCCAAGGCGGCGCAGCGCGGCATTGCGCGATCGCGGATGGCGGCAACTTACGCATGAAAATCCACATGCGAATAATGACAGGGAGGCTCTAATGGCAAGAATCACACTGAGGCAATTGCTGGATCATGCCGCCGAGCGCGGCTACGGCGTGCCGGCATTCAACATCAACAACATGGAGCAGGGCCTTGCGATCATGGAGGCGGCGGCTTCCGTCGATGCGCCCGTCATCATCCAGGCCTCGCGCGGCGCGCGCTCTTACGCCAATGACATCATGCTCGCGAGGATGATCGATGCGCTGGAGCAGATGCACCCGCAGATTCCGCTCTGCCTGCATCAGGATCATGGCAACGAGGAGGCGACCTGCGCCACGGCGCTTCAACACGGTTTTACCTCGGTGATGATGGACGGCTCGCTCAAGGCCGACGCCAAGACCGCGGCGGACTATGATTACAACGTTGAGATCACCCGCCGCGTGGTCGACATGGCGCACTGGATCGGCGCCTCGGTCGAAGGCGAACTGGGCGTGCTCGGCTCGTTGGAACATGGCGGCGGCGAGCAGGAAGACGGCCACGGCGTCGAAGGCGAAGTCGGCCACGATCAGTTGTTGACCGATCCGGACCAGGCGGTCGATTTCGTCCGCGCTACCAGGGTCGACGCGCTGGCGATCGCGATGGGCACCTCGCACGGCGCCTACAAATTCTCGCGCAAGCCGGACGGCGACATCCTCGCCATGCGGGTGGTCGAGCAGATCCACCACCGGCTGCCGAATACGCATCTGGTGATGCACGGTTCATCCTCGGTGCCGCAGCCGCTGCAGGACGCGTTCAACCAGTTTGGCGGCGAGATGCCGCAAACCTGGGGCGTGCCGGTCGAGGAAATCGTGCGCGGCATCAAGCACGGCGTCCGCAAGGTCAATATCGACACCGACTGCCGGCTGGCGATGACGGCGGCATTCCGCAAGGTCGCGGTTCAGACCAGGAGCGAATTCGATCCGCGCAAATTCTTGAAACCCGCGATGGACGCGCTGCGCGACCTTTGCCGCGAGCGGTTTGAGCAATTCGGCACCGCAGGCCACGCGTCGCGCATCAAGGTCGTTCCGCTGGCCGAGATGGCCAAGCGCTATCGCTCCGGCGCGCTCGATCCGCGAATTGGAGGGATGGCCGATGCCGCCGAATGACCTGATGACCCGTTCGATCCCGACTAGCAGCCGCACTCAACATGAGGAGACCAGCATGAACCAGCACGCGATGACCGTCCGCGGCAAGGATCGCTACAAATCCGGCGTCATGGAATACAAGAAGATGGGTTATTGGGAACCCGACTACGCGCCCAAGGACACCGACATCATCGCGCTGTTCCGGGTGACGCCGCAGGAAGGCGTCGATCCGATCGAGGCCTCGGCGGCGGTCGCCGGCGAATCCTCGACCGCGACCTGGACGGTGGTGTGGACCGACCGGCTGACGGCGGCGGAAAAATACCGCGCCAAATGCTACCGCGTCGATCCCGTGCCGAATTCGCCGGGGCAGTATTTCGCCTACATCGCCTATGACCTCGATCTGTTCGAGCCCGGTTCGATCGCCAATCTGTCGGCCTCGATCATCGGCAACGTGTTCGGCTTCAAGCCGCTGAAGGCGCTGCGGCTGGAGGACATGCGGCTGCCGGTCGCCTATGTGAAGACGTTCCAGGGCCCGGCGACCGGCATCGTGGTCGAGCGCGAGCGCATGGACAAGTTCGGCCGGCCGCTGCTCGGGGCCACCGTGAAACCGAAGCTCGGCCTGTCCGGCCGCAATTACGGCCGCGTGGTGTATGAGGCGCTGAAGGGCGGGCTCGACTTCACCAAGGATGACGAGAACATCAACTCGCAGCCGTTCATGCATTGGCGCGAGCGGTTTCTCCATTGCATGGAGGCGGTCAACAAGGCGCAGGCCGCGTCCGGCGAGATCAAGGGCACCTATCTCAACGTCACCGCCGGAACCATGGAGGACATGTACGAGCGCGCCGAATTTGCCAAGGAGCTCGGCTCGGTCGTCATCATGATCGATCTCGTGATCGGCTACACCGCGATCCAGTCGATGGCGAAGTGGGCGCGGCGCAATGACATGATCCTGCATCTGCATCGGGCAGGGCACTCGACCTACACGCGGCAGCGCAATCACGGCGTCTCGTTCCGCGTGATCGCGAAATGGATGCGGCTCGCGGGCGTCGATCACATCCATGCCGGCACTGTCGTGGGCAAGCTCGAAGGCGATCCGGCGACCACGCGCGGCTATTACGACATTTGCCGCGAAGACTACAATCCGACCCGACTGGAGCACGGCGTGTTCTTCGATCAGAATTGGGCGAGCCTCAACAAATTGATGCCGGTGGCATCCGGCGGCATTCACGCCGGCCAGATGCATCAATTGCTCGATCATCTCGGCGAGGACGTGGTGCTGCAGTTCGGCGGCGGCACCATCGGCCACCCCATGGGCATCCAGGCCGGCGCGACCGCCAACCGCGTGGCGCTGGAGGCAATGATCCTGGCGCGCAACGAGGGCCGCGACTACCTGCACGAAGGCCCGGAGATTCTCGCCAAAGCCGCCCAGACCTGCACGCCGCTGAAATCGGCGCTGGAGGTCTGGAAGAACGTCACCTTCAATTACGAATCCACTGATATGCCCGACTACGCGCCCACCGCCAGCGTCTCGTACTAAGGAGCAAAATCATGCGTCTTACCCAGGGTTGCTTCTCGTTCCTGCCCGATCTCACCGACGAGCAGATTTCCCGCCAGGTGCAGTATTGCCTGGAGAAGGGCTGGGCGGTGAACATCGAGTTCACCGACGACCCGCATCCCCGCAACAATTTCTGGGAGATGTGGGGATTGCCGATGTTCGATCTGCGGGACGCCGCCGGCGTGATGATGGAGCTCAACGAGTGCCGCAAGGTGTATGGCAACAGCTACATCCGGATGTCGGCGTTCGATTCCAGCCACGGCTGGGAATCGGTGCGGCTGTCCTTCATCGTCAACCGGCCCAAGGACGAGCCTGGCTTCCGCCTGGAACGGCATGAAGGTGCCGGCCGCAACATCCGCTACACCACCAAATCCTACGCCGTCGATCGTCCCGAGGGCGGGCGCTACGGCTGAGTAATCCGTTCTTCGGTCCGGCGGACGGCTGCTCCCTCATCGTTCCTGCGTCTGCCGGATGCACTGCTCCGTCGCTGTGGAAGCGGCGACGGAGTCCTTTTTTGAAAGGCGCGCAGCGCGTTGAGGTTTCGCCGATGGATCTGGATGCCGCAGCGATGACAGACCGGGTCAATCTCCGCGAGGAACTCGAGGCCGTCGGCATCGAGGATATCCTGACGCAGCTCGACCGCGAACTGATCGGATTGAAGCCGGTCAAGACCCGGATCCGCGAGATCGCCTCGCTGTTGCTGATCGAGCGCATCCGCAAGCGCATGAACCTGACGTCGGAGGTGCCGACACTGCACATGTCGTTCACCGGCAATCCCGGCACCGGCAAGACCACGGTGGCGCTGCGGATCGCGAGCATCCTCCACAGGCTCGGCTTCGTGCGCCGCGGCCAGGTCGTCTCCGTCACCCGCGATGAGCTGGTTGGGCAATATATCGGCCACACCGCGCCCAAGACCAAGGAGATATTGAAGAAGGCAATGGGCGGCGTGTTGTTCATCGACGAGGCCTATTATCTGCACCGGCCGGACAATGAACGCGACTACGGCCAGGAAGCGATCGAGATCCTGCTGCAGGTGATGGAATCCCAGCGCGAGGATCTGGTGGTGATTCTGGCCGGCTACGGCGACCGGATGGACAAATTCTTCGCCAGCAATCCCGGCTTCCGCTCCCGCATCGCCCATCACATCGATTTTCCGGATTATTCCGACGATGAGTTGCTGGATATCTCCGAGCTGATGCTGCGCGGCATGAACTACAGATTCAGCACCGATGCGCGTGAGGCGTTCATCCGCTACATCGGCTTGCGCAAGGCTCAGCCGCTGTTCTCCAACGCCCGCTCGATCCGCAACGCGCTCGACCGTATCCGTCTGCGCCAGGCCAACCGTCTCGTCGCCGATCTCGACCGGGTGCTGACGGCCGACGATATCATGTCGCTGGAAGACACCGACGTACTTGCCAGCCGGGTGTTTTTGAAGGGCAAGTCCGGCGTTTAGCTCCGCGTGTTGTCCGCTTCCGGTTTGCCAACAGGCGACGGTCCGTTTGGCAGGAAACGAAAGGGCATCCAACAAAAGATGCTATGAGGTTACCAGTGCTTGACCTTGGTGGGGTCAGCTTTATCCATGTAGAGCCGCGCCAACCCGAGGATTGACGCGGCCATGCACTATCGCAGCCGCTATCCGGCCTTGACGTATTTCCGCCAGTTGTGCGCTTCCCTGAAGCCCAGCACCTCGCGCGCCTTCCGGTTCGACAGCGGCGCCTCGTAATCGCCGAGTTCACGGGTGATCGGGACGCCGGGACAATAGCGGCCCAGCACTTCGCGGGTCGGAATGTTGGCGGTGACGGTGTCGTTGACGGCGTTGAAGACCTGAAAGCCGAGCCCGTC
>Ga0137415_10003240_pt1 | contig 16157 bp, 11 predicted proteins | sample CZODoug3_1_1_16f_FD_183082 | JGI IMG/M metagenome (GOLD analysis project Ga0137415, IMG submission 183082) | Vadose zone soil fungal communities from Angelo Coast Range Reserve, California, USA - CZODoug3_1_1_16fungal (Hybrid Assembly) | ecosystem: Environmental > Terrestrial > Soil > Vadose...
GCCTGCTTTTTACTTGGGGGTTGCCCTGGACAACGCTTGCAGTTTGTGTGCACCCCACCTTACGTGTTGTGGTGGCTTATTGGGGTTTGTATCTAGCTTTTCGCGTGGGCATGACGTGGCTGATTGGAATTCAAGGACTAAAGCAGGAAGGACTCTGGGCAAAGATGCCCTTGATTCCGCTTTGGGATGTACTGGCGTTTCTAATCTGGCTGGTGAGTTTCACGCGAACTTCGATCCGCTGGCGCAGTGTCGATTATCAACTGCGAAATGGTCAATTCGTGGCGAGTGCGGACACCTTCGCCCCGGATTCATCCACTAAAAGCGATTCCTAGTGTATGTACGACGTCGCTATCGTAGGCTTTTTCCCTTGGTGCTCGTCGCGGGGAACGCCTGTGCCGCACCGACCGACATTCCAGCGGCGATGTTTGTTTGCAGTCGACGCGGATTCCGCGGTTCACGCCAATTCACTTGCGGCAGCACCATAGTCGGATCCACGCGGTCGCGATACTTCAAAGTGATGTTCATGAGGGAATCCAGGAGAGATTCCGAGAGATAGTGTGGTTGCAGGCCGAGGTCAAGTAGCTTGGAGTGCTTCGCGTTATAGTAATGCTGTTCAGCCTCGACGCGCGGATCCGGGATATGGTCAATTTCCACTTTTAATCCAAGATCCATCCCTGCCTCCTTCACTTTTAGGGCGATATCCATTACAGAGAATTGTTCGGTGAATTGGTTATAGACGCGGCATTCTCCCCTGGCGGCCGGGTTGAGGCAGGCGAGCTCAATGCAGCGGACCGTGTCCCGGATGTCCAGGAAGCCTCGCGTTTGGCCACCCTTTCCATAGACGGTTAAGGGCTCGTGAATGGCTGCCTGCACGCAAAAACGATTCAGGACCGTGCCGAACACTTCATCATAGTCCAGGCGGTTGATTAAGGCTTCGTCTAGCGCTACCTCATCGGTCATGGTGCCATACACTATGCCTTGGTTCAGATCCGTGGCGCGAAGTCCCCAGACCTTGCAGACAAACATCATGTTGTGGCTGTCGTGCACTTTGGAAAGGTGATAGAACGAGCCGGCCTGTTTGGGGAAGGGTAAGAGATCGCTCCGCCCATTGTGGTTGACGCGGATGTAGCCTTCCTCGATATCGATGTCCGGAGTACCGTATTCACCCATCGTCCCGAGCTTGACCAGGTGGCAGTCCGGTTGCAGCTCCCGAATCGCGAACAGCACATTCAACGTACCGACAACGTTATTCATTTGGGTGAATACAGCGTGTTTTCGGTCGATCATCGAGTAGGGAGCCGACCGCTGTTCCGCGAAATGGATGATCGTCTCCGGTTCAAACTGCTTGACAGTGGATTGTAAAAAATCGTAATCGGTTACATCGCCGACAAAAAGGGCTATGTTTCTACCTGTTCGGCGGTCCCAGGCCCTAAGACGCTCACTCAGAGGAAGAATAGGGGTGAGAGTCTGTGCGCCTAGCTCGTGATCCCACTGACGGCGTGCATAGTTGTCCACAATTGCTACGGAGTGCCCTTTAGCGGAAAGATAGAGTGCCGTCGCCCAACCGCAATATCCGTCGCCGCCCAGAACGATGATTTTCATAGCGTCACCTATTTTAGAGCCTTCCTATTTACGAAGGTGCCGAGCCTACATTGCCCCGGGATTCATTTCCGGACAGGAAATGGCGGTTCCTGCCACGGAGCTCCACGAGTCCAGATTCACATCAAGTCAGAGAGCAAGCAAGCTCGCCTCAGTCAATTGGAGCCGGCTCGGACATATCCGCTGTCTGCTTCCAGTGACTCCCCTCCTCGTAGCAATAGACGATTCGGCGTAGGCCAAACAGGTACGCGAATAGACCAAATAGGCCTACTGGAATATTCCAAAACGCGGAAAAGCTTGTCAAAGAAGAAAAATTGATCTGGCCCGATTTTGCAAGATAAACAAGGATGGTCATTCCGATGGCCAAGCGAGGGCTGAAAAGCTATGTGACGCAGGGGCCGAATGTTCCAGAATACAGTAACTCTTGTGCTATCACTGGGGAACATCGGTTCCTCTGAGCGAGGAGACTAGTGGGGCGGAGGCGGGTGGTAGACGCCCGACAGCAGATCGCTGGCAGGAGCATCTAAGACGTTAGTAAGCAGGAATTTTCCCCCGCTGGTCGCGACGATTCGGAAGTGCTCCTTGCCAACCAAGGATGAGATGCGGTCTGCCCCTGTATGGTACGCAACCAAATAGCATCTCTTTTCTCCTGTCCACAAGTCCTTGAACTCGGAATCGTTCAAAAACACCGCTGGCGCGCCCGGAGCATCCGCACCATACTCCATATTGTTGAACTTGCCGTTCAGGAGGAAGGGATCCTGGCCGGTATAAAAAATAACCGAAGAGAAGAAATAGTAATGGCGGTCGACGATGAGCTTTCCAGGGGGTGCCGAACGAAGCGCCTCCGCGAGCGGACGCGACGAAAGATAAGGATCGAAAACGACAAGGGCCAGGCGCGCCGCATGAAAAAATAGAACCATCATGAATCCGGTCGCCAAGAATGCGCGCATCCCTGACCAGCGCAGGTTAGCCACGGCTCCCAGCAAAAAAGCCGCGCCCGCCAGACATAGCGGCAGCCGAAGATAGGCAAAAGAGTCGAAGGTCAGGTCCAGCATGTGCCCAAGGGATAGGGTATAAGCTGACGGGTGGTGAGACAGCGCAGAGGAAATATCTCCTGGAGTGGGCAGACTACGCACGGCAAAAGCGATGCTGATAGCGATTAGCGCGGCGCAAGCTGTGATTGCCCCCAAAGTGCGTGTTCCACGACGGATCCACTTGCCTTGCGCTGCCATCGCCGAACCAAGCAGAAGAGCCAACGCCGGATAACACGGCATTGAGTAATACTCCTGAGTGGTTGAAAACGTGAAGAAGACCAGAATAAACCCCGCCCAGCAGAGGGCGAGAAGCCTGGTTTGCCCCGCGCGATCCGCAGGTTTAAAAGAGAGCTTTGCAATCGCCGGGGAATATACGCACCAAGGAAAGAGCCACAGGAGGTGCAGCAGCCAGAAGTACAGTCGTGGAACGGTATTGTAATCGCGAGGATACCGGAGATTGAGAAACCGCAGGAGTTGTTCATTCACAAAATAGAACCACAGGAATCCGTGGTACAGGCCAGGGCCACTCTGCAACGTCCAGGCAAAATAGGGAGGATTCCGGAGTGTCGCCAACACATGCCAAGGGGCGGCGATGAGGAGCGCGATCAGAAATCCACTAATGGGCCGCAGCCGCTGCCATGTCTTGCGGGAAAATAACTGTTTCGAGATAAAGAGATAGATCAAAGCAGCCGCGACTGGAAACACAATGCCCACGAGACTCTTGAGCAAAAGCCCCGTGCCCAAGCTTGCCGCGAGAATGGCCGCCCAGAGCCGCGGACGCTTTTCCTGTGGATCCAAGGCGCGCAGGAAGGCCCAGAGGGCAAGGGCGATGGTGAACGTGAGCATCACGTCGGGGATTTGAATACGCGTAAAGAGAAATAGTCCAACGCACGTGGAGATACACAATCCGGCATAAAAGCCGGCTTGTTCTCCAAAGGCCCACATGCCGAAAGAAACTGTCAAGAGTCCGAGACCGATTGAGGCGAGTGCCACGGGAAGCCGAGCCGCCCAATCAGCGACGCCAAAAATCTTATAGGAAATTGCTATCAGCCAATAAATTAGGGGAGCCTTCTCCAGATACACAACTCCATCGAGCCGCGCGGTCACCCAATCGCCAGTCGTCAGCATGGTTTTAGCGATTTGCGCCTGAACGGCATCAACGTCATCCATGAGAGAGGGAGGCGAGAGCACGCAACCCAGGTAGACCGCGGTTACGATTACGCAGACGAGCGACAGCAAGAACCAAGGACGATCGTAGAGACGACGCGGCGTCGACGCGCCACTCGTTGCTGCATCGGGCAGATCGCTCAGGGTAGCTAAATCTTCGCTCGCCATCGTTTCATCCATAAGAACAAAATAAGCAATCCCCAGAGGTGATATCCGATGTTGATTTCCCTTTGCAAGTGGCGGTTCTTAAGTTGTTCGAGGCCATCGCGGCGGAAAAGTTCTCCGTATTCCGTTAACCCAAATTGTAAAGAGTCTTCCAGCAATTCGCGAAGGGGCCCGCGCAGCCATTCATGCGCCGGGATATCAAAGCCGATTTTCTCGCGGTTCAGGATGGCGGGCGGTAATTTGCCTTTCATCAGTTCGCGGAGGATAACTTTTTGCTGCGAGCCACGGATCTTGAGCTTAGCTGGCAAGGTTGAAGCAAATTCGACGATGCGATGGTCCAGAAACGGCGGCCGGAGTTCCACAGAATGAGCCATACTCATGCGATCGCTCTTAGTCAGGATGTCATCTGCAAGATAGTATTTCTGGTCCAGCCAAAGAAATGGAGCCAGATCATCATCGACCTTGGGTAGGTTTGACAATTGACCCAGAATCGAGTCAACGGTCCTCGGCAGCGGCTCATACAAGAGCGCGCGCATATCCTGGTCGGCAAACGTGCCGTTCCAGTAGACGTGCGCGCGATGGGGTTGCATTAGAGATCCTTCGAGCAGACGCTTCATCTTGTACTCGAATCCGATCTTTTCATCGGAAACCGGCCAGTGACGAAACATGGAAAGGCCCGCTGATACGACTGAGCGTGGAAGTCTCCGAAGATGCCGCGAGATTCGGTTGGCACGATAGGTCAAGTACCCGCCCAGGAGCTCGTCCGCGCCTTCACCGCTCAGGGCTACTGTCGTCTTCGTCCTACAAAGTTTCGACAAGAACCAGACCGGCAATGCACCGGCATCCGCACTTGGTTCATCGCAGTAATAAGCGAACTCTTCAATCGCCCCTCTCAGATCGACGGCGGGGTTCAAATCCATCTCGTCGTGATCTGTGCCATATTCCCGCACCGCAGTCCGGATGTAGGATGACTCATCGAAGCTGCGTCCCTTGAACGAAATGGAAAACGACTTCAAGCGGGATGTGCTTGCAGCCGAGGCGTAATGCAGAATCGTAGTGGAGTCAATTCCGCCACTTAGCCACACTCCCAGCGGCACATCGGAGCGCAGGTGTTCTCGAATGGATTCCGTCAGAAGCCTGTCTAATTCCTCTCTGGCATCTTCCAAAGATATTTCGCGAATGCTACCGTACGGCAGCTGCCAGTAGCATTGGGTTGTAACCTTGCCGTTTTTCCACTCCATCCAGTTGCCCGCCGGAAGTTTGCGAATAGCATTGATGAGTGTCCACGGGCACGGAATGTAATTTAGCGAAAGATAGCAATCGAGCGCTTCTCGACTTAGGGTTCGGTCAATTTCGGGATGAACGAGGATGGCCTTGAGTTCGGAGCCAAAATATAGATCCGGGCCTCTCTGTGAAAAATAAAGCGGCTTGATGCCAATCCGGTCGCGCGCCAGTACTATGCGTCTTTGAGGTACATTCCAGACCGCGAATGCGAACATGCCCCTCAGGCGTACGAAACTTTCTGTGTCCCATTCCAGGAACGCCTTCAAGACGGTCTCGGTATCCGAATGCGAAGTAAATTTGTGGCCCAATTCCTCAAGTTCCGCTCTTACGTCGCGGTGATTGTAGATTTCACCATTGAAGACAATTCCCCATTCTCCGTTATTCTCAAGGATGGGTTGATCGCCACACTGAAGATCAATGATTTTGAGACGGGCTGCGCCGAAAGAAAACAGATTGGAGGAGAAAGTGCCTTGCTGATCGGGACCACGGTGGAAAAGAGTTGCCACCATGTCCCGAACCCTTTCCGGGGACGGTCTCGAATGTTTATGCGTAAATCCCGCTATCCCGCACAACTTGTGGCACCCCTTCGAGTATGTCTTAGAACAGAATTACTTCGACAGGCAGCGCGCAATGTTTGGAAGCGATCGTGACGCAAGCACGGTAGGAGTGCATGCGGGCTCCACTCACCTCCGGGGGGCGATTGCTGTAAACACTGCGATGAAGTAAGCACTGGCTGGGACTTTCGTACGCGACTGCAGAGGGACCCCGAATGAAAGTCGCATGTACCAACGATTGAATCAACGTGAATTTTGCGGGCGGCAGGGATGGGAATTGCGTCCAAATTTATAAGCCTCACCGAACCAAGGCGTTACCAGCCGCTCTGTATGCAATTGTTGTCAATCTTTCCAGGCGACCGATTGTCATCTCGAGTGACACGTGTTCCGAAGTCCGTCTGTACCAGGGTCATCAGAAATGCCTTGAGGGCTAACAATAGCCTTCCGCATCGAAAAATCTTCTCCCTGGTCTCAGCTAGTGTTATGTTGCTGAAAGCATCGGAGCTTCGCCGGGGGAGCTCACCGATGTCACGGGAGTCTCGCTGAGCGCAGCGCCGACATACCGTCTCTTGGTAACCAGGCATGAGTTCTCCGCCGCCAGGACGCACGCTTCCCTTTCCTATTCCTTGGGGCAAAAGCCAGGAGTGCACGGCTGTCCTGCAGAGTGCGCCCCAATGCCCAATTCCAAGCGATGAAGAAGTGATGGCGGGCTTGCAGTCCAATGACGCAAGCGCCTTAGAGATTCTCTTCGATCGGTATTCTCGTTTGGTATTCGGCATTGCACGGAGTGTGGTACGCGATAGCGGCGAGGCCGAAGACGTCGTTCAGGAAGCGTTCTTCTATCTGTATAAGAAATCGACGCTTTTTGACAGATCAAAAGGCAGTGTCAAGAGTTGGATCCTTCAAATCGCGGTGCACCGTGCGCTTGACCGGAAGTCGCAGTTGGCTCGAAGAGGGTTTTACGCTGGTGCAGATATCGGCTCGCTTGACGATACATTGTTGGGAGAGACGGACCTGGACCGTGAAATCGAGGCCAAACTGAACCGGGCGCAGCTCGAGAAAGCTTTCGAATGGCTTCCCGAGACTCAGCGGTTGACACTTGAATTGTTCTACTTTGAAGGATTGGACTTACGGGAAATCAGTCAAAAACTCAACGAGCCACTCGGGAATACGCGACACCATTTCTATCGTGGGTTAGAAAGGCTGCGGAAAAGCGCCTTTGTGCAGAGGCTTCGGGAACCTAGGCGATGCTAGGCGATCGGCAAAACTGCCAAGACCACAGGAAATTCAAGAAGATCAGCGCCTTAGCGGGCACGAGCACGCTGACGCCAGGCAAGATGTTGGAGTTAAACGCCCACGTGGAGAACTGCGAAGAATGCCATGCGGTCACCCGACAGTATCTCATTCTAAAGGCGCAGGGCATTCCCACTCTCGCGGCCACTTACTTTGAACATGGGGAACAGCCAACCTGGGACGAAGCGTCGACCCGACAGAAACTATTCGCCCGTATTCGCGCGGATGTATCGAAGCAAAGTAAATCTTCCCTGGACCCCACGCCTGCGGCTTTCGCTGCCGTAAGGAAACTGGCACTTCGCACGTTGCGCGTTCTTCGCTCCGCATTCTCACCTCACAAGAATGTTACAACAACGCTGGTACATCTCTCCCTGGCGCCGCGTATCGATAGGTAAATACGGAAACTGTCGAGGAATTGTGTCGCGGTAAACGTTCCCCTCGTGGAACTTGCGGAGTGGTCTGTCTCAATAAGGGCTATTCGTACACGGCGAAGGATCGTGTCAGGAGCGCAGATCATGAAAAAATTACGTTTTGCGGCGATTCCCGCGTTCGGGTTGGCACTCTGGTTTTGCGTTACGTTGATCTTCAGCCCGCCACTGTCTGCGCAAACAACCTACGCATCTATCGCGGGGGTCGTCACAGATTCCTCGGGAGCGGCGATCACCAGCGCCCAAGGAACTCTGACCAACCTCGACACGGGGGAGAAAAGAACCGAACCGACGGGGGTCGACGGCTTGTATTCCTTCGTGAACGTCCTGCCCGGCCGCTACCGGATCGAAGTGGAAAAAACTGGTTTCAAGCGCACGACGCGACCCGAAGTGATCGTCGAAGTGGGGCAGAGTGTGCGAATTGACCTCACGATGCAGGTCGGGGATATGACCCAGACTGTGGAGGTCACTGGGGAAACACCTCTGCTTCAGTCGGAGACTTCCTCATTAGGGCAGGTGGTCGAAGAGCGCAAGGCTAATGAACTGCCATTGAATGGCCGCAACGTATTTAACCTCATTGGCCTGGCTCCGGCCGTAGTTCCACAAGGAAGCGCGACCGGCACTCCAGTCGGCGTAAATCCATTTGGCTGGGGCAACTATCAGGTGAATGGCTCTTTCGGAAATGAAAGCGCGGAATACCTGGACGGCCAGCCGCTTAATATCGGCTATATAAACCTACCGGTGATAATCCCCGTACAGGATTCAATTCAAGAATTCAAAGTACAGACCAGCAACCTTGGAGCAGACTGGGGAAAATTCTCGGGCGGGGTGGTCAATTTAAGCACGAAATCCGGCACGAACAGCCTGCACGGGGAAGCGTACGAATATCTTCGTAATAAAGTTCTCAATGCAAACGACTTCTTCCTGAACAAAAACCACCTGCCAAGGCCGCCATTCACTCAAAACCAATTCGGAGCGAACGCGGGTGGGCCGGTGTTAATTCCACATTATGACGGACGGGAGAAGACTTTTTGGTTCGTCAGTTGGGAAGGCTTCCGTCTGCGCATCGGCACACCATTTACCACAACTGTTCCGACGCCTGCGGAGCGAGCGGGCGATTTTTCAGCAATTCCGACTCCGGTGAAGGACCCCTGCGGTGGCACCGTCTCCACACCGATAGCGTGTCCGGGCTTCACGGGAGCCGCAACCACATTTCCGGGCAACGTAATTCCGGCCAACCGGCAAAATCCAACATCACTGGCGCTGTTGAAATTCTTTCCGCTGCCGAACAGTGCGGGAGCGGTGGACCCCAAGACAGGAATCTTGACAAATAACTTTACGACGGCAACGAGTGGCGGCGGCAATCAGAATCAAGTGGTAGGACGGTTTGATCAGAATCTTGGTACAAATCAGCACCTGTTTTTCCGCTTCAGCTATTGGAATGTAAATGATCTGCCGATCGATCCCTTGGGAACGGGTCTTTGTGCCGATCGCTGCTCGGAACTTTATTACAGCTATCTGGGCGCTATCGGCTACAGCTATAGTGTGACGAACAACACCATTATTGGGATCAACTTCAGTGCCAGCCGGTTCAGGTACAACCGCGCTCCTATCAACGCAGGATTTGATCTCACAACCATCGGCTGGCCTGCGCAATACAACACTGTCGTACCTTCCGCCGCAAGGACGCCGCCCACGCCGTGCGTGTTTAATTTCGCGGACAACATCATGTGTACACAGGGCCAAAGTTTCATCCAGGACCGCAACACACAGTTCGATTTTTCTCCGAGCGTCACACTCGTGCGCGGCCGCCACACAGCCAAATTCGGTATACAACTAGAGATCGGGCGTGATAATTATGCGCAAACCAACGTCGCAAGCGGCTCCTTCGCGTTTTGCGGCTCGGGCCTGCCATGTTTTTCTGGCTTTAGCTTCGCTGATTTCCTGCTTGGATTTGCAGACAACCCAAGCAGCGTGGAGAACCACTTCTTCGGTCAAGCTGTAGTCCCTGCCTTTGTGGCTGGGCAGCAGATTTATCGAGCGTTCTATGTGGACGACACGTACCGTGTCACCAACAAGCTGACCTTGAATCTAGGGTTACGGTACGACCTGCAGGGACCTTGGTCTGAGCGATTCAATCGCCAATCGTTCTTTGACTCAACAGCGCAAAGCTGGCTCTCGAATCCGGCCGCTACTGCAGGCTTAGCCAGTCTTCCTGGCTTACCCGGTACCAAGGGGGACGTTTTCTTGGTCAGTCCTTCGGGCAAGCGCACGAACATTCCCCTCGACAAAACGGAAGTGTCGCCCCGAATTGGCTTTGCTTATAGCATCAATCCCAAGACCGTTGTTCGCAGCGGCTACGGAATCTTCTGGATTCCCAACTACGTTTCCTTCGGTCTCAACCCGAACAACGATCCAGTGAACGATGCGACTACGTCTTTCATCGGAACAGTAAACGGTAACGTGCCCACAAACACGATCAATACGCCCTTTTTGCCGACTATTGTTCCCCCAGTCGGCCGTAGCTTGGGAACGCTTGGCACTCAAATGTACGCAACGCAGACGGTGCAGAGCTTCGCGATAGCCGGTGACGGTCTTACTAACCATCCTGCTGGGTATGTCCAGCAATGGAATTTGAACATACAGCGGGAACTGCCTTCACATTTCTTTGTTTCGGCCGCCTATGTCGGCTCCAAGGGCACGCACCTTCCGTTATACGACTCAGAGATCGACCAATTGGGCGACAACTTCTTCGCGCAAGCCGCGACACAATGCGCCGCTCAGGTAGCAGTCACGGGAACGCGATGCGTGGGCACCGTACCCACTGGAGTTCCCACCGTAACCGTACTGACGCCGGTTCCAAATCCTTTCTTTGACGCCGCGACGGGTACGCCGTTTGCTTTGGGGAGCGCTACGACGACCATCGGCCAGCTTAACAGGCCTTTTCCACAGTACTCGAGCCTGCGCCTTGCTGGCCAAGGTAACTTTGATAGTAGTTATAACTCATTCCAACTCACTGTTGAGCGTCGCTTCCCTAGTGGTGGTTCGCTGCTGGTTGCCTACACCAGTGCCAAGCTTCTTAGTGATGCGGATACGCTCACGAATTGGCTAGAAGTAGCCACTGGTTCCATCCAAGACCACACGAACCTCAAGGGTGAACGGTCACTATCTTCCCAAGACGTTTCTCAGCGTCTGGTCATCAGCTACGTCCTTGACCTTCCCTTCGGTCACGGCAGGAAATTTCTGTCGACCGCCAGTGGTGTGACAGAGAAGATCGTGGGCGGTTGGGGGGTTGACGGGGTGACGACGTTCCAGAAAGCTTTTCCCCTCGTCTTTTCAAATGGCGCCCCTAACTATACGACGCTATTTGGCGCGGGTTCGCGACCTAACTTCGTCGCCGGCTGCAATAAAGGGACTTCGGCCAGCAGCAAGGCGGCCAAGCTGAATCAGTGGTTCAACACTGGATGTTTCACCGCCCCGGCGGATTTCACGTTTGGCAATGAAGCTCGCGTTGATCCTAGTATCCGTGGGTCTGGAATTAACAACTTTGACTTCGCGCTGTTCAAGAGGACGCGTTTCGGCCCTGACGAAAGAATCGGGTTCGAGTTCCGGACCGAATTCTTCAATATTTTCAACCGCACGCGTTTTGCTCCGCCGAATACGAGTGTGACATCGTCAACGTTCGGCGTCGTGAGCAGTACCTATCCTGGAACAAACCCCAGATTGATCCAGTTCGGTCTGAAGCTTTTCTTCTAATCCGGTTGGCCGGCCAGGGTAGACACCCACGTCTACCTTGGCGCGGTTGACGTTTGTGTGCTGATAGCTGCTCTTCTGCCCCTCCTTATATGTTGGATTGACCGATTTGGAATTCGTGCTAGCCTGTTTCTGCGCATCCGAACGCAGTGAGCAGGGCTCAGATACAAGGAGAGCCACGCACGGTATGTTTCGGCGGTATACGCGGCGTGATTTTTTGAGCGTTGCAGCGTTGGCAGCCGCAACGCCTATTTTCGAAGTCAAGCCGCTGCGTGGAATCGACTTTATCCTCCAGAATTCTCCTACACCTCATAAGTATTTAATCGAAACCATGCCGGGCGGCGCGGCCCTCTTCGATTACAACAATGATGGCCTTCTCGACATCTTCCTGGTGAATGGAGGCAAGATTGGGAACAGCCTACACGTCCCCGAAAGCTTCGACCGCGCTACTCCTCGTTACTGGAATCGTCTTTACCGTCAGAATCACGATGGCAGCTTCACGGATGTTACCGAAGTGGCGGGACTCGCACACGCGGGCAACGGTAACTACGGCATGGGTGTCGCCGTTGGCGACTACGACAACGACGGCTATTCCGATCTGTACGTGACAAGCTACGGAAAAAACATCCTTTATCACAACAACGGCGATGGCACCTTTACGGATGTAACCGCCAAGGCAGGCGTTGCTGGCGGAGGCTGGTCAGTTTCTGCCGGTTTCTTCGACTTTGACAACGATGGCCATCTCGACCTGTTTGTGACCCGCTATATGGAATGGGACGCCGATCACAACAAGATTTGTGGTGGCGATTGGCATACCTACTGCCCGCCCGGTGCATTCCCCCCGACGACCTGCCTCCTCTATCGGAACCGGGGCGACGGCACGTTCGAGGATGTTAGCGAGCGTTCAGGGATTGCGGCAAAGAAGGGTAGGGCACTGGGCGTCGCCTTCGCAGACTACGATGGCGACGGCTTTACGGACATTTTTGTCTCTAACGACGGCATGCAGCAGTACCTCTTCCATAACAATGGTGACGGCACTTTTAAGGAGTGCGCGCTTGAATCCGGCGCCGCACTCACGTCGGACGGCAAGGGTCTTTCGGGGATGGGAACCGTCTTTCAGGATTACGACAATGATGGCCGTCCTGACGTCCTCGTTACGGTCCTGCCGCGCGAGCTTTACGGCCTGTATCACAATGACGGTGCCGGTCTCTTCAGCTATCAAAGCCTGGAAACCGGTTTAGGCGCTCTGACCTCGGGCAGCTCCGGCTGGGGCGTGGGCCTGGAGGATTTCGACAATGACGGCTGGAAGGATCTCTTCGTCGCGCAGAGCCACGTTCTCGATAATGTCCAACAGATTGACGCCTCGCTGCACTACAAGGAGCTGCCGCTGCTTGCGCTGAATCGCAGCGGCCGTTTCGAGCGCGCGGACTCTGGCGTGACCGCGCCGCTGGCTGCCCGCGGAGCCGCCTTCGGCGACATCAACAACGACGGCTGGATGGACGTCCTCATAACAACGCTCGGCGGTCCTCCCGTTCTGCTGCTGAATCGCGGCGGGAGCCAGCATTGGCTATCCATTACTTTGCGCGGAACTCGTAGTAATCGCGACGGGTACGGCGCGATCGTGCGTGTCAACGGCCAAACTCGCACGGCAACCTCCGCCGGCAGTTACGTCTGCGCCAACGATAAGCGCCTTCACTTCGGATTAGGCTCGGCCGCGAAAGCCGCGGTCGAGATCCTCTGGCCTTCTGGCGCGAAACAAGTTCTGAAGGATGTTCGCGCGGATCAATTCCTCGAAGTTCGTGAGCCGGAAGGCTCATGATTCATCTTCTTCTATTTGGATTGCTTGCGGGGCAAGCCGTGGCGTCCGATGCGGCGGCAGAGCATCTTCGCGCTGGGCTGGAGGCGCGCAAGCAGCATCAAGTTGATGTAGAGATCGCCGAATTTCGCAAAGCTACGGAACTCGACCCGGGCCTCGCCGATGCCTTCGTGAATCTCGGCGCGGCGTACATGGAGAAGCACGACTACGGTTCGGCCATCAATCCGCTGAAGCGCGCGCTCGAATTGAGCCCTGACCTCCCCGTCGCTCATCAATATCTTGGCTACGCCCTTCTGGCTCAGGGGTACGCCGCCGAGGCGATCCCGCACCTCGAGAGGGTAGGCGCACAGGACGCCCTGGGAATCGCGCAAATCGAAACCGGTCAATTGAGCGAAGCGGTCGCGAACTTCAATGCCGCCCTCGCTCAACGACCCGACGACCCAGATCTGCTGTATTACCTCGGCCACGCCAGTGGACTGCTCTCCAAGAGCGCCATTGATATGCTTATCGCCGCGCATCCGGACTCCGCCCGCGCGCATCAAGCGCTCGCTGAAAATTATTTTGTCCTGCGCCAAATGCCACAGGCCGAAAAAGAATATCAGGAAGCACTGCGGCTCCGTCCCGACTTGCCTGGCCTCCATCTCGAACTAGGTAAGGTCTACGCAAACTCCGCTCAGTGGCCAAAAGCAGAAGCCGAGTTTCGCGCGGAGACTAAACTTCGTCCGGGCAATGCCGAGGCTGCTTATCGTTTAGGTGCGGCGTTGCTCCAACAGGGAAAGGCTACCGAAGCTCTGGAGGAACTTAAGCGCGCGAATGACAGAAAGCCAGACATGCCGGAAACCCTCTACTCTCTGGGCAAGGCCGCTTCGTTGAGCGGCGATGCTCAGACCGCCGAGAAAGCGTGGACGAGGGTGATCGAACTCGAAAAGGAGACCTCGCTCGCAGCAAAGGCGCATTTCGGACTGGCGGGTCTCTATCGGAAGCAAGGCAAGGTCCAGCAAACGCGACACGAAATGCAAGAGTTTCAGCGTCTTCAGAGCACGATTGGGCCTCCCCGTTCTGAATAGGGTTCCGACATGAGGCCATCTCTTACAACTCGTACAGAAATCGGCACTGCCCCAAGCGCCAGACCCAAGCGCCAGACCCAAGCGCGCCAGCGTTGGCTGGCGGCTCGTGAGGGAGAACTCCTGGCCACCAGCTACTTCCATGTAGTGTTCACGGTGCCGCATGAACTCAAATGTGCTGGCCTTGGACAACGCGCGTTTGATCTATGGCCTGCTGTTCACCGCCAGCGCGCAAACGCTGATGGAGATCGCGGCGACATCCACGGTAACGCACCGAGTGTTGGCCCGAAAAGTGCTGCCTGCATTCACCGATTTACCTACGAGATGTGAATCAGTTCCAAAAGTTCGAGCGCGAACTACTACCGCGGGCCCTTTCGATAGCGCGGGCGCTGAAGTCAGTACCTGTGACGCGGAAACCGACTTTAGCCAAGCCCACTGCTTGTGTTCCGATCCCACAGGCACAGTCGAGTATCGTGATTGGCACAGCGTTGCCGCATTCGTGCACAAGGATGGGTCCAAGAACAGCGGCTTGCCTCGCCATGGATGCTTCAGGGTCCTCACAAATTAAGTGGTAATTGCTGGATAGGTCGTCGTAGAAGTCTTGCGCTGTTCCGGCCATGCTGCATTCTACTGTGGAAACCGAGCGTCAAGTCCAGTGCGCGGAAGGGGTCCTGATTAACGCATTATAAAAGGGCGCCCGTTTGGAGTAGGTTTTGATCGTTCGCATCTCTACCTACAACAAGGAGCGCCCTCATGAATGACGCCAAGTATATTGGGCTGGATGTGCATCAAGCAACGATCTCTGTCGCCGTTCTGGATTCCTCCGGGAAGCTGGTGATGGAAGCGATTCTCGAAACCCAAACAAGTCGCGTCCAGGATAACTTCCGAGTGGCCGACCACCCGGGAGTTGGCACTACTGTCGTTTGCGTCTTAGCGGTTTGCCCATCGCGAGCAGGAAGATGGCACTCTTATCCTGTCCCTCGCCAAAATCACGATCAGCTTTTAAATCAACACCTTGCGAACAGGCCTGTAACATTGTTAAAAAGTGAAATTCAGTTGCTCTCGGAGTCTTGGCGAAGGACAGGTTAAGGTGTCCCGAACCAACCACGGCAGTAAACAGGCCAGCACTTGCGTCCGTGAATTTAGGAATACAGCTACCTATCTTGGTGAGCAAAGTTTCGACAGCACTGGCAACCACGATTGAGGGTTTCTCAAATTCAAGCTGAGTCTCGAACGGGACGCACGGCAAAAGTTTCGCGACCCAGCGTGATCCAAGACCACCGAGGCGACCGAGTTCGCGGGCAAGACTCTTGGACTCTACATTGATGAGTGGCGTCAGGCGACGAACGGAAGAGAGGCCGTTGAGAAAGCACTGGAATGGAAACCGGACCTAATTCTTCTCGATATTCGTTTGCCTGTGATCTCCGGTTTTGATGCGCAAGAATTATCAAACAGCACCACGCTGATATTCCGATCCTGTTTTGCTCGAAAAACAGTTTTTCCCGCCGATAGTGAAACCGAACCGGGCACCTGATTGGAAATTTCACACGCGGCCCAAGTAGTCGATTAAATTTGACCGTCCAAGTTGATGAGGTCAGTTACAAGAGACTGACAAGAGATCGGAGATAGTATACTCGAACAGGCAACGGGCGTAGAAAGCAATAGAATGATTTACGACCAGCTCATGGGCGTAAAGGATGCGAGGGGCCGCATCCTGCTTTTATGTAAGGAATGCAATTCACCTGCCCGAGATGAGAAAACCATAATGATTTTAAAAGTGTGCTCAAATTGCGGCATGCCTTTAGGGGAGTGGGCAACGGAAGCCGAGCGCAACGCGGAGTTACATGAGTTCGCAGAAAGAGTTCGGCGGCAATCCTAAAGGCGTCTGTAAGGCCCGAGCGAAATCAGGCTAAGACGAAGCTATCGACAATTTGTGAAGTTTGCTCGCAGAAAACAACATATTCACCCGGAGAGTTCTCGGCTAGTTCTGCCACGCGTTT
>Ga0137415_10003241_pt1 | contig 16155 bp, 13 predicted proteins | sample CZODoug3_1_1_16f_FD_183082 | JGI IMG/M metagenome (GOLD analysis project Ga0137415, IMG submission 183082) | Vadose zone soil fungal communities from Angelo Coast Range Reserve, California, USA - CZODoug3_1_1_16fungal (Hybrid Assembly) | ecosystem: Environmental > Terrestrial > Soil > Vadose...
CGAAAAGCCCGGCGATGCTTTTTTATCTGGACAATTTTTTGAGCGCCGACCCGAGAGCGCCGCAGCGGATCGCGGCGGAGCGGGCTCCTCGGCAATACCGGCGCGGGGGATTTGGCCGACCGTGGCCGCAGCGTGCTCCACAGCAACAGCAACAGGCGAAGAAGAATGTACGCGGGCTGAATGAGAACTATGGACGCGAACTGATGGAGCTGCACACGCTGGGCGTCGATGGCGGATACACGCAGAAAGATGTGACGGAAGTGGCGCGGTGCTTCACGGGCTGGACGATTGATAAGCCGCGGAAGTATGCGGATTTCAAGTTTGATGAGCGGCTGCACGATCCTGATCCGAAGATTGTGCTGGGGAAGAAGATTCATGCCGGCGGAATGAAGGACGGGGAGCAGGTGATCGAGCTGCTGGCGCGGCATCCTAGCACCGCGCGATTTATTTCGACGAAATTGGCGCGGCGTTTTGTTTCGGATACTCCGCCTTCATCGTTGGTGGAGCGGATGGCAAGGACATTTGAATCGAGCGACGGAGATACTCGCGCGGTGCTGAAGACGATGATTTATTCGCCGGAATTCTGGTCGAGGGATACTTATCGGGCGAAGATCAAGACGCCTTTCGAACTGGTGGTTTCAACTGCGCGGGCGCTGGGCAGCGATGTGGACACGCCGATGCCGCTGGTGCAGTGGACCGGACGCATAGGGGAGCCGCTGTATCAATGCCAACCGCCTACGGGTTACGCGGATAAGTCGGATTCCTGGGTGAATACCGGGGCGCTGCTGAACCGGCTGAATTTTTCGCTGGCGCTGGCGGGAAATAAGGTGCGCGGGTCGCGAAGCGATGTGGGTTCGCTGCTGGGACCAGAAGCGGATGGCGATGCCAGGGGCGCGCTGAGCCGGGCTGTGCAGGTTTTTCTCGGTGGGCAAACGGCTGCGACTACCGTAGAGACGCTGGAGAAACAACTCGAGAATCCGCAGATCGTGCAGGCGAAATTGGATGATCCGGTGAGACGCGTGGATTTGGGAGTAGTGGCAGGGCTGGTGCTGGGGGCGCCAGAGTTTCAGCGGAGATAGGTGGAAGAAGAGTTCGGAGAGAGCCTTGGCGTGCGGTGGTGCACAGTGGATTGCATCAGGGCGACACATTCAGCCGCGAAAGCGGCGGCAAGACCACCGCACTCCAAACGAGGTGCTAGATGAGTCACGAATGTTGCGAGGGAGTGCGCGGGCTGAAGTTTTCGCGGAGGTATTTTTTGACGCAGGGCGGGATTGCGCTTGTTGGGATGAGCGCGATGCCGACGTTTTTGCAGCGGGCGGCGGCGGCTACGGCGATGCCGAGCAAGAAGCAACTTGTGGTGCTGTTTCAGCGCGGGGCGGCGGACGGATTGAACATCATAATTCCCTTCTCTGAGCCAAATTATTACCGGCTTCGGCCGACGATTGCGATTCCGCAGCCACGGCGCGGCGGCGCGGATGCGGCGATCGATTTGGATGGATATTTCGGTTTGCATCCGAGTTTGGCGCCGCTGGAGCCGCTGTTTCGAAAGGAACAGTTGGCGATTGTGCATGCGGCGGGATCGCCTGATCCAACGCGATCCCATTTTGACGCGCAGGACTTCATGGAATCGGGAACACCCGGCGTGAAATCGACAGAGGATGGCTGGCTGAATCGGGCGATGGAAGCGGTGCCAGAAGAAAATGCTTCGCCGTTTCGGGCGGTGGCGATGGGACCAAATTTGCCGCGCATGCTGCACGGGGGCGCTTCGGCGATCGCGCTGCCGGATTTGCGGCAGTTCAAGGTGATGCCGCAATCGGTGACTACGGCGGCTGCGGTGCAAGGCGGATTTGAGGCGATGTACGCGCAAACGGTGGATCAGGCGCTGCACGGGACGGGAACGGAAACTTTCGAAGCGATCGACATGCTGCGGAAAGTTGATCCGGGGAAATATCCGCCGGAACATGGCGCGCAGTATCCGACGAGCCGGCTGGGGCAAAGCTTGCAACAGATCGGGCAATTGCTGAAGGCGAGTATCGGAGTGGAAGTGCTGTTTGTGGATTGCGGCGGCTGGGACAATCACGTGAATGAAGGCGGCGTGCAGGGGCAGCTTTCGAATTTGCTGAAGGATTTGGGGCAAGGCCTGGCGGCGTTTCATCAGGACATGGGCGACCGGATGCAGGACGTCGTTGTGGTGACGATGAGCGAGTTTGGGCGCACGGCTAAAGAGAATGGGAATCGCGGAACGGATCATGGGCATGCGAATTGCATGTTTGTGATGGGCGGCGATGTGAGGGGCGGGCGGGTTTATGGTGCATGGCCGGGACTGGCGGATCATCAATTGAATGAAGGGCGCGATTTGGCGCTTACCACGGATTTTCGATTGGTGCTGGGCGAGATTTTGAGCAAGCACAGCGGAGTTTCGGACTTGAATGCGGTGTTTCCTGGGTTCGAAAATAATTCACGAAAATTCCCAGGACTGATTAAGGTTTGAAGTAACCCAAGGCGCCTGCGGCGCCCTGGGATGCGCTAAAGCGCACCCCTACAACTTCTTGACAGATGACTCGGATTCCGATATACCGGGATCCGAGTATGGAACGCAAACCTACACAATTTGTGCCTCTGTCCGCGGCGTCGTTGCATATTTTGCTGGCGCTTGCAGGCGAGGAATTGCATGGATATGGAATCATGCTCGAGGCGGCGCGGCAGTCTGGCGGCAAATACAAGCTCGGACCTGGAACCCTGTACGACAATCTGAAAAAGTTGATGGCGGCGGGAATTGTGGAAGAGAGCCGGCGGCAGCCCGCGGGCGAAGATCCACGGCGAAGGTATTACCGGCTCACTGGACTTGGACGCCGCGTATTGACCGAAGAGATTGCGAGACTGGAAGGAGTTTTGCGGGAAGCGAAGGCAGTTCTACACGGGACGAGAACGAAAATGGCATGAGCTTGTGGGCGCGGCGGAATGCGGGAATTCCGCGGACCACAGGAGGAAGACCATGAGCTTCAGAAAAGCTGCTATGGCATGGCAATTGTACAGGCTGGCCTATCGATGCGTGGTGAGAATGCATCCGCGTATTTTTCGTGAACAATTTGGCGAAGAGATGATGTGGATCTTTGAGGAGGCGACAGAGACGCACGGAGCGCTGCGTCTGTTAGGTGACGGCGTGATTTCGGTCGCACGGCAACGGATTTTTCGCCCGAGGCCGTCCAGTGTTGTGGTGGCCGAGGCTGCATCTGCCGCGTTGCATGAGGCGGGGCTGTTTGCGTGGGAGCATATCGGTACCTCGCCATCGCGGTTATCCGCGGGACGCTGGTTGCAGGGCGGACTGATGTCGATGGTGCTGTTCACGGGAGTTTGGCTGGCGGCGAGTCAGGTGGGTAAGAGGATGCCGGTTACGAGTTTTGGGGCGGATTCGGACGATGCGATGAGGGCAGGGGGGCTCATGCCGCCCAGTTCGGAGAATGCCGCTGAAACGGGTTTTGGACGGAGCGGCGGGTATGGGAGCGGCGTCGACGCGGTAGTGAAGCCGCAAAACATAAGAGAACGCCAACAGAGGCAGCAACAGCTTGCGGTGCAGGTAGCGGCGGGCGCGCACATCATTCCGGGGGCGACTTTGCTTGCCGTCGAGTCGCAAGGCGTGGTGCCGGAAGTGCCGAAGACTCCGGCAGGCGAGCAATTTTCGGCGTGGCTTAGGGGATTCAACAGCGGGGAGCGGGCACAGATTGCGGAGGCGCGGAAACTTTTCAAAGATCCTCCAGGGCCAAACGTGGATGGGGACATGGAGTTCAGGCACAGGACGGGAGGATTCGATTTACGAAAGATCGAAGAATCGAGCGCTACGCGAATGAGCGGGTTGTTGCAGGAACGGGGCTCCGACCAGTTTGCACATTTTTCGATGGTGGTGGATGAGAAGGTGCCGCATCTGATCACGGAATGGCATCTGGATGCGGTAGCGACGCCAGCAGACTTCGCGACTGGGCGGCTCAGCGAGCCGAATGCCGTGGAAGGGGCGAAGGCGCGGATCGATGAATTGGCGAAAGAAGATCAGTTTTCGGGCGCGGTGCTGGTGACGAAAAATGGCAAGACGATCTTGTCCGAAGCACGTGGATTCGCGGATCGAGAAAAGACAATTCCAAATTCGCTGAGCACAAAATTCCGGATTGGCTCGATGAACAAAATGTTCACGGCGGTTTCGATTTTGCAGCTTGCGCACGCCGGAAAAATCAAACTAAGCGAGCCTTTCGGGAAATACATCACGGATTATCCGAACAAAGATGCAGCGTCGAAGGTTACGATCGAGCAATTGCTGACGCATACCGGCGGAACCGGAGATATTTTCGGACCACAGTTTCAAGAGCATCGCAAGGAACTGCGGAGCCTGCAGGACTATGTGAATTTGTATGGGAAGCGAGGACTGGAATTCGAGCCGGGGAGCCGCTGGGAGTACAGCAATTATGGATTTTTACTGCTTGGCGTAGTTGTGGAGCGGGTCAGCGGGAAAAGTTACTACGATTATGTGCGGGAGAATGTTTACGCGCCGGCGGGCATGAGCTCGTCTGGCTCGTTGACAGAGGACGAGAATGTGCCAGGGCGATCGATCGGTTACACGGCCTTTGGAGGCGGCGCGCTTCATCCGAATACAGACACACTTCCCTATCGGGGAACTTCGGCGGGAGGGGGATACTCGACGGTGGAAGATCTGCAACGATTTGCCGCAGCGCTGAGCGGTCACAAACTTCTGAACGCCGAATATACGGACTTGCTCACTGCCGGGAAGGTGGCTACGCCCCGCGGCGGAAAGTATGCATTTGGGTTTTTCGATGAGGGGGTGGAGAGCGGTATGCGGCACTTCGGCCACGGAGGCGGCGCGCCGGGAATGAACGGCGAGTTGCAAATTTATCCACAAAGCGGCTATGTGATAGCGGTCTTGTCGAACCTCGATCCGCCCGCGGCTTCGCGGGTTTCTGAATTCATCGCGAATCGTTTGCCGAAAAACTGAATCGTAATTGAACGCCAGGTGAAAACGTCGCTCCTCGTATTACGAGCCGGCGAGGGCTTTGTGTTGGGCGCTGGTTAGGGGGACTACGGAGAGGCGGCCTTGGCGGACTAGCGGAGAATCAGCGAAGAGTTTGTTGGCTTTGACTTCGGCTAGCGAGACTGGTTTGGGGAGAGGTTTACCGGCTTTGATTTTTACTTGCGGACTTTTCGGATCGGACGCGTCAACGGAGACGACTGTCGCGGTGCCAACGGCGCTTTTCTCGTCGCCGGTATGGTAGATGATGAGGCGATCGTTGGGCTGCATTTTGGCGAGATTGCGGAGAGCTACGGGATTCGAAACCCCGTCCCAAATGGTCGCGCCATCTTTTTGCAGGTCGGCGAAGGAGTATGTGGAGGGTTCGGTCTTCAGGAGATAGTCTGACATAGTGGGCTCCATTTGAGGTTCGAGAGCAAAGAATTTAACACAGAGAGGGCGGAGGGCACAGAGAGCACAGAGAAATGCGGGCCCTGCATTTGCTAGAATCGGCGGCCATATGGGTGACGGCGCAAGGTTGCGGTTTGCGGTGGAAGATGCCGGCGAAGTGTCCGCGATCCTTGTGCGGCCAGCGAAGGCGCGGTGGCTTTTAGCTCTCGCGCACGGGGCGGGCGCGGGGATGACGCATCCGTTTATGGAGAAACTGGCGGGCGAATTGGGTGACGCGGGTGTGGCAAGCTTTCGGTATCAATTCCCGTACATGGAGCAGAAGCGGAGAGCGCCGGATTCGCCGTCGGTGGCGACTCGAACCGTAGCGGCGGCGGTGCGTGCGGCTGCGGAAGCGGCTCCGGGTCTACCGTTGCTTGCGGGAGGGAAATCCTTCGGGGGCAGGATGAGTTCGCAGGCTGCTTCGCAGCAACTGCTGGAAGGTGTGCGCGGACTGGTATTTTTTGGGTTTCCGCTGCATCCGCCTAACAAACCAGGAACCAAGCGGGCGGAACATTTGGCGGACGTGCAGGTCCCGATGCTTTTCTTGCAGGGGACGCGGGACACGTTGGCCGACCTGAAACTGCTGCGGCCCATTTGCAAAGAGCTCAGCAAGCTCGCGACCCTACACGTTATCGAAACCGCGGATCATTCCTTTCATGTGCTGAAGAGCTCGGGAAAGAGTGACGCAGATGTGGTTCGCGAGTTGGCGCAGACGACGGCTTCCTGGGCTGAGAATTTGAGGCTAGAGGTGTAAACTCTCCGACAGGCCGTACTGAGCGGGCAAGGGAGAGCATGGCTGGGTGAAGGGAGCTCACAAATGGAAAATGCTGCGAAGCAAGCGACTTCTTCTAGTGGGTCGAAGCAAGCCGAGATGACGTCCGGCAGGTTTCAGACGATTGCGCCGTACATGATTGTGCCTCGGGCGGGCGAGTTTATCGCGTTTTTGAAGGAGACGTTTGCGGGGGCTGAACGGTTCCGCGTGCCGATTGAGGGATCGGAGTTGATCATGCATGCGGAGGTGGCGATCGGAAATTCCGTGATCGAGCTGGCTGACGCGAATGAACGGATTCCCGCTGCTCCGATGGCGATTCACTTGTATGTGGATGATGCGGACGCAGTCTTCGCGCGGGCGATTGAGGCAGGTGCGACTTCCATTTACCGGGTTGGGGACCACGTGTCAGGCGACCGGCAGGGAGCGGTGCGAGATCCGTTCGGGAATCTGTGGTACGTAGCGATGATACAGGGATGGACTCCGGGGCCCGAGGGAGTGCCGAGCGTGCAGCCGTATTTGCATCTGCGTGGTGCGGAGAAGATGATTCCATTTCTGGAGAACGCGTTTGGCGCAGTGGTTAAAGGACACGTGCCGACGTCGCCGGAAGGACACATGCTGCACGCGACGATTCAGATTGGAGACAACACGCTGGAACTAGATGAAGCGCATGGGGAATTTCAGCCGATGCCGTGTCATCTGCACTTGCAGGTGGATGATGCGGATGCGACGTATGCGCGGGCGCTGCGGGCTGGCGCAACTTCCATCGATGCGCCTTCGGACAAACCTTATGGGCGGAGCGGTGGAGTGAAGGACCTGTTTGGGAATAGCTGGTATATGACTTCGCCGCTGGCGAAAAAAAACTAACACAGAGACCTCAGAGGCGGAGGCACAGGGTTCACAGAGAAGAAAAATATTACGGAGCTTTGGGGGCGATGACGCCAATATTGGCGATGTTATCGCCCTTTTTCATTGAGGGCACGGCGCAGATGTGGAGGATGACGCCGGACACGGGAGCGCGGGCTTCGAAAATAACCTTGCCGAAATAATCGGTGACGTCGCCGAGTTTTCTGCCGGCTTCGACGTAGGTGTCGCGCTTCACGAGCGGATAGAAGATGCCGTCAACAGGACTCGTGACCTCGCCGAGCGTTTTGATCCAGACTGGATGATCGATTGCATGCGGAGTGCCCGGAAGCATTTTTAGAAGGCGCATTACGCTGCGCGTGCCTTGTACGAGCACGGCGACGTCGTCGGTTTCTACGGTACCGGCGTAACCGGCTTCGACAGTAACCGATGGCTTACCGCGCATGGTTGCGGTGTTATCCAAATATTTTGTCGCGCTACGATCTTTCGGGCGATCGGCCGAGATGATGATGTGGTCCAGCCCGAAAGCGAGGACCATGTCTTTGGAGAGGGCGTCCTGCTTTTTGTTTCCGCTGACAACCCAGTAGGAGTAGGGGCGAAGGCTTTCGTCAAGATCGCCGCCGTGGAAATCGATCAGATAGTCGGATTTATCGACCACTTCCCTGGTGATCAGGAACGAAGCGCGCTCGGTTTGCGTGCCGTCTTGTTTTCCGGGGTAGAAGCGGTTCATGCTTTTGTTATCGACGGGATTGACGTGCGGGACTTTTTGTTCGAAGGAAGCGATATTGACGAGCGGAAGAATGATCACGGTGCCGGAAATTTGTGTTGGGTCGAGGCTGCCAATTAGACCCTCGAGCGCAATGATGGAGGCGTATTCGGTGCCGTGGGCGCCGGAGACAAGCGCGAGCGTCGGGCCCGGATTGTTGCCGCGGATGAGTACGACAGGAATTTGCGTGGCAGGGTCGGAACCGGCAGGAACGTCAATCGTGCCCGTAACCTTTTGGCCGGACTGAGCTGTGGCGTTGCCGACGGTGAACGAAGACGGCTCCTGGGCAACCGCGGAAAGTGTAAAGATAAAGGAAAGTGTGGCGACGGCGACGCGAAGCAGGCGTTGCATGAAGCCTCCGGGCAAAGGAGAATAGCGCGCTTGCGAGCGCACGGCAACAGTCACAGACAGGCGTCGCCGACGACGAAAATTTGACAAGCGTGACTGAGACCATTCTCGAGCGGGGTGAATCTAAGCCTTACAGCGCGAGTCGGAGGAAAACTTACGTGATTATCAAATGTTGCCTGGCAGCTATCTTGGCTTGCTCAGTTCTCTCATTTACGGCGGCGGCGCAGGGGCTGGACACTGCGAAAATCGATAGCCAGCTTGGGCGTTCCGGTCAAAAAAGCGGCGACGTATATAGGGTGGGATTTCCACGGACAGATTTGCACGTTTCCGTACATGGGTTGGCGATCAAGCCGGGGCTCGCGCTGGGCTCGTGGGCCGCGTTTCTCGGAAACGATGAAAACGCCATGGTGATGGGCGATTTGGTGTTGTTGGAGAGCGAGATTACTCCGGTGCTGGACAAATTGCGGGGCGCCGGTTTCGAGATTACGGCGGTGCACAATCATCTCGCGGAGGAAACGCCGCATGTGATGTACATGCATTACATGGGACACGGGAATGCTTCGCAATTGGCGGGCTCACTGCGAACCGCACTCACAATGTCGAAGACTCCAATGGAGAAGCCCGTTGCCGCGGAAGAGCCGCCGAGTGCACCGGCCTGGGTGGAAACAGTGCAGACGAAACTGGCGCGAAAAGGCACGTTCAGGGGCGGCGTTTTGGCGTATGGCGTGCCGCGCGCTGAACAGGTCAGCATGAACGGGATGACGATTCCGCCGGCGGCTGGCGTGGGGCAAGCCGTCAATTTTCAAGCGGCGGATGGTGAGAATATCGCGACTACCGGAGACTTCGTGCTTATCGCGTCGGAGGTGAGTCCGGTCATATCGGAATTGCGCAGTCACGGAATCGCGGTGACGGCGCTGCACAGCCACATGCTGACTGAAGAGCCGCGTCTGTTTTTCATGCACTTCTGGGCGGTGGGCAGCGCGGAATCGGTTGCCGAGGGAATTGGGGCGGCCTTAAAGCGGATTGCCGTTAAGTAATATTGTGTTGGGCGGCAATTTGACCCTTTCTGAAGAAGCCGACGAATTGCGGTTTGCGATGCCTCGCCAAGAAAAGTAGACTCATTTTCCCTTGATCCCCAACACGCTCAAAGCACTGAACCGCGACGCTTGGCTTCTTTTCCTGACGCGCTTTACGCGGCTATTCGCGTATGGATTGATTTCCGTCGTTCTCGTCTTCTACCTGGTTGGAATTGGCCTCAGTGAATCGCAAACCGGTTTACTTCTCACCCTGACGCTGATCGGGGACACCGCAATATCGCTTTTTCTAACCACGCGAGCGGATCGCGTTGGCCGGCGGCGCATGCTGATCATCGGGGCTTTGCTGATGGCAGCCGCCGGGCTGGTATTCGCCATCACGAGGAATTTCTTTTGGCTGGTGGTTGCCGGGACTATTGGAGTGATAAGTCCGAGCGGCAATGAGGTGGGACCATTTCTTTCGATTGAACAGGCGGCGCTGTCTCACGTTGTGAGTGACCGTGCAAGAACGGAAGTTTTCGCGTGGTACACGCTCACGGGGTCGTTCGCCACGGCGCTCGGTGCGTTGGTTGGCGGGACGATGTCTCAGGCCCTGCAGAAAACGGCTGCGTCGCCTGTTAGCGGGTATCGCGCGATCGTCGTTTTGTATGGCGTGCTGGGAATCGTGCTGGCATTGCTGTTCTCACGAGTTTCGCGCGAGGCTGAGGTGAGCCCTTCGGAACCACGCGCGGCGTCCGGATTTGCACGACTATTTGGAATTCACAAATCGCGCGGCGTAGTGGCGAAGCTCTCCGCCTTATTCGCGGTGGATGCATTTGCGGGCGGATTTGTCGTGCAGAGCTTCGCAGCGTACTGGTTTTATTTGCGGTTCGGAGTGAACCCGGCGACGCTGGGCGTGATTTTCTTCTGGGCCAACATTTTGTCCGGTATTTCGGCGTTGCTGGCGTCGCGGCTAGCGGCGAGATTCGGATTGATACGGACGATGGTGGTCACGCATTTGCCGTCCAATATTCTGTTGCTGCTGGTGCCGCTAATGCCGAATCTGCGGCTCGCTGTGCTGGTGTTGCTCGCGCGCTTCAGCATCAGCCAGATGGACGTGCCGACGCGGCAGTCTTACACGATGGCGGTGGTCAGCGCGGAAGAGCGGTCGGCGGCAGCAGGGATTACGGGAGTGGCGAGGACAACAGGCGCGGCCATCAGTCCCCTTTTCGTGGGATTCCTGTTCGCGCATCCGAGACTGATCAATCTCCCGTTCTACATTGCGGGCGCACTCAAGATTGTTTACGACATCGCGTTATACAAGGCATTTGTTTCCACCAAGCCGCCGGAGGAGAGGACATAGTGGGTTGCTGTCTCTGAGCTTCACGCCATCTTAATGGCGGCGGCCACCGTCATCTGGTCGCGCCTGGCGCGGGGTGAGCAGACGGTCAGCGGATCGTTATCTAGGCGACGGCTTTTGTATCGACGGTTTTCATCAAATCCAAAATCAGGTGAACGACAGCCTGATCGCCAATCGCCGTATTGATCATGCCGTGGTAAATGGCGCGGTCCGGCCATTCGACTTTGAAATACTTCTGGATGAAATCCATGCGCTCGCGGTCTACCGTGTCCACGAGCTGCAGCGCTTCGGCCTCACTCTTGCCGCGGGCCAAGAGGCGCCGCACTTTGTTTTCTCTAGGAGCGTAGAGAAACACGCGCAAGGCGTCCGGGCGGTTGCGGAGAAAATGCTGTGCTCCCCTTCCGACGATGACAGAGTCTCCGGACTTAGCGGCATGCTGCACAACGCGCTCGGTAAGCTTCAAAATTGTTTCGCTGTCGACCAGGTTGAGCTTGTGGGCATTGAGGCTGCCTTCGTAACTTCCGCGCAGAAAGGATTTGAATAGACGGTAGTAGAGCGGATCCTTGCGTTCCTCTCGAACCTCGACGACGGCTTTGGGGCAATTGGCAAGCCTGGCGATCTCTTCTGTGAGCAACTGATCCCAAAGCTTCCAACCTAGTTGCGTTGCAAGAAGGTTGGCGATTTCACCACCACCGCATCCGTACTCCCGCTCAACTGTGATGATTTTGATCATGCCGTTCCCTACGTCCATTACACATCATTTCACTTCTCCTATTCCACCGCCACTCTACCACCCCCACCGGGATCGTTTTTCTTCAGGACAAAAGTCAGAAAGAACATGATGGCTGCACCGACGGCAAGGACCATGAAGGTATCAATGTACGCCAGGCTCGCCGCCTGAGCCTGGACGTTCTGGTAAATCTGGGCATAAGCGCGGCCTTGCGCCTCGACCGCGCCCAAACCGGAGTGAGCAAAGCGCTCGGCAAGACCATTAAGCGCATTCTGGAAATTCGGATTGTCGGGCCTAGCGTGCTCGACCAGCCTGGCTTGATGGAATTGCGAGCGGCGCGCAATCAAGGTAGTGACGATGGAGGTGCCAACGCTGCTTCCCATATTGCGCATAAAATTGACGATTCCTGCGACCGCGTTGTTCTTTTCCGGGGAAATTCCGATATAGGCAACCAGGGAGATCGGCACGAAGAGAAACCCCAAACCAATGACCTGGGCGATGCGCAGCAAGGCCGCAGCTTTGAAGCTAATGTCCAGGTCAATTCGCTTCGTGGAATAGTACATTGCGATCGACAAGGCCAACCAGCCGAAGGCGATCAGGCGGCGTGCCTGGATTTTCGTTGTCAATTTACCCATGATGGGCATCTCGAACAGCAACACAAGGCCTCCTGCGGAAAGCGCAAGCCCGGCCAGTTGGGAGGTGTATCCCAAAAGCGTCTGGAGAAACTGCGGCATCAGAACGAGGCTGCTGAACAATGAAATGCCCAGGGTAAACATCATCAAATTCGCAATGGCGAAGTTATAGTTTTTGAACATGCGGACGTCAATGATCGGGGACTTCTGAAACCACTCCCAGATAACCAGGGAAATCAAGCACACAGTCGCCACGACGATCAGCGTCGTAATGAAGCGCGAACCGAACCAATCGTCTTCCTGGCCCTTGTCGAGCAGCACTTGCAACGCTCCGATACCCAGAGTTAGAAGAGCGATGCCAATGTAGTCCAACTTGACGCCTGCCGCCTTGATGCGGGCCAAATAAGGTGGATCTTCGACGAAGCGTCGCACCAGAAACCATGTAGCTATGCCGACGGGAAGATTGATGAAAAAAATCCATCGCCAGGAATAGTTGAAGGTGATCCATCCGCCGAGGGTTGGTCCGATCGTTGGCGCCATGATGGCCGTGATTCCATAAAGGGCAAAAGCCAAACCTCGCTGTTGCGGCGGAAACGTGTCTGCGAGGATAGCCTGCGCCATTGGCTGCAGCCCACCACCACCAGCGCCTTGCAGCACGCGAAAGAAAAGAAGAAGCCCGAGGCTCGGCGCCACACCGCAAAGCAAAGAACTCACGGTAAAGATGCCCAAACAGGACATGAAAAAGCGCTTCCGTCCGAGAGCGCCTGCGAGCCAGCCGCTGATGGGGAGAATGATGGCATTCGAGACCAAGTACGAGGTGAGGACCCAGGTGCTCTGGTCGTTGCTCGCGCCCAGATTCCCGGCCATGTATGGCAAGGCCACGTTGGCGATGCTGGTGTCGAGGACTTCCATGAAGGCGGCCAGGGCCACAACAACAGCAATCAGCCATGGATTGTATTTAGGCCGCCAAAGGTCCTGGTCGATCGTGATGGCAGCGGAACTCATTTGAGGTATACGTCAGGCACGACGTTCATGCCCGGCCGAAGCTGATGGTCGCGATTTTCGCCGGGGTCGAGAACGATTTTTACCGGAATCCTTTGCACAATTTTTACGTAGTTGCCGGTGGCATTCTCCGGCGGAAGCAAACTGAAGAGCGGACCGGTTGCGCCCGCGATGCTGTCTACCTGGCCCCTTAAAACGTGGCCATTCCAATCCACGTGGATTTTGGCCTTCTGTCCGACTCGCATGTGCTTCAACTGCGTCTCTTTGAAATTAGCGGTGATCCAAACTTGATCAAGAGGCACCACAGTGAGGAGTTGCTGGCCCGGTTGGACGTTTAACCCTACGACAACCGTCTTATTCACTTCGCCTGTGACCGGGGCGAGGACTTTGGTGTATTCGAGATTGAGTACGGCTTGCTCGAGGAGCGCGCGCCTTTGTTCCACATCGGCTATGGCCGCACGCGCCCGAGCCTTTGTGGACGAGACCTGCTGCGGTCCAGTCTCCGCCGACGTGTGGTTCGCGACGGCTTGCACCAAGCGGCTTCGCGCCTGTTGCACATATTGTTGCGCGGCGGACTCATTGGCAGCGGCCGCCGCGACCGCGGCTGTGCTGGACCTCGCCGTCGCCAATGCCTGATCGTAAATTTGCTGGGCCACTTCCCGTTTGTCCACCAGCAGTTTGTAGCGGCGGAGATCTTCTTGCGCCCTGATATCGTTGGCCTGAGCCTGTTCCAGTTGGGCGTGAGCGGCAAGGAGTTGCTTTTCGGCGGCGGAGACGCCAGCGGTAGCATTTTCAATGTCCGACGAAGTGGACGTCAGCTGGCTCACCGTACTTATTGAAGTAATCGGGACCGTAATATTCAGCGATTGCGCCGTCGCTTCGGCACTGGCCAAGTTGGCTTTCGCCTGCGCGACCGCGACCTCATAGTCCTTCGGGTCGATTTCCACCAGGACCGTGCCTTGCTGCACCCACTGGTTGTCGTCCACATTGACCTTGATCACATAGCCGGAAATACGCGCACTGACAGGGTACAAGTGAACATCCGCCTGGGCGTCGTCCGTTGATTCATAGCTGCTGAGGTAGCGCCACAAGAACACCCCGCCGACAACCACGACCAAGACGACGACGAGAATGAGGAGGTTCCTGCGACGTTTGGACCTTCGATACGAAGGCGCCGAATACATCGTGTCCGTCACGGGCGATGGTTCGATTGGGGGTTCTTTGCCTTCATCAGGCGCAGAACGGGGTGGGTTCTCGTCCGCCATGTTCATTTTCCTTTGAAGTAGTCCTTTACGGCTTCTTCAGCGACACCTACAGCGCGAGCAAGGGAAATTTTTGCAAAATTGTAGCTGTAGAGACTGGAGATGAACTGTTCATGCGCGCTGGCCACCAGTTCTTGCGATTGCACCACTTCCACGGTGTCGGCAACACCGGCGCTGAAACGATCGCGCGATTGAACCAGCGTCTCTTCCGCCAGGTTGATGTTGCTGCGCGCCACCTCGACCTGTTCCGCCGACGACTGCAGATTCAATAGCGCGGTGCGCACGTCGGAGTCGATCTGTGCGCGCAAATTTTCCAGGCGTTCCCGGCTCTGTTCGAGCCGTGAATCCGCCTGCAAAACCTCGCCGTGAACACTGCCGCCCTGGAAGATCGGAATGTTCAGCGTACCGCGCACGTCGAACACCCGCTGCGCTGTAGACGGGTGTGTGCCGCCCGCTCCATAATCGGCGCTGAAAGAGAGCGACGGAAAATATCCGGCAACCGCTGCTTTGCGGGAGAATTCCGCCGCGCGAGTCTCGGAGAGGGCCGCCCTGTAATCTGAACGCGAGGCGTATGCACGCTTCAGAGCTTCATCAACGGTAATGCCCTCAAACGGCTGGTACGGCGATTTGTCCGATAAATCGAACACCTGCCCAGGCGCTAGCCCGATCACGCGCGCCACGGTCAGCTTTTGGATCGCAAAGGCGTTCCTGGCCTGAATCAATTGTTGCTGCCGCGTCTGAAGTTCTACTTTGGCGCGGAGCCCATCGATCGCGGGGGAAGTGCCCGCGGTGACTTGGTCCGATGCTTGATCGTAAAGCGCCTGCGCCGTCGCAACTTGCGCCTCCGCGGTTTGGATACGAGCCTCGTCGGCGATGGCCTGCAAATAGGTATAGCCGACCGCGAGCACGACGAGATCGCGCGCGTCCTTGTAGGTATATTCCGCGGACTTCAGGCTATGGGTGGCCGCGCGAGTGGCGTTGATTGACTTCCAATCGAACAGGGATTGGTCCACATTGACGCGCGCATCAAAATAGGAAAAGCGAACGGTGGGCGGCAGATTGAATCCCGGAATGCTGAACGAAATCCCTAACTCGCGTAGATTTATTTGCGACACGTCGGCATAAGGCGCGGCGGTCACGTGCGGCAGGAGCGCGCTCAATTGCTCCCAACGCTGCCCGCGGGCTGCGCGAATGTCGGCGTTGGAAAGGAGGAGGCCGAGATTTTGCTTCAGTCCACGGTCGATGGCTTCCTGCAGCGAGATCGGCATGACGCCGGGAACGAGTTTCGCGGGAACGCTCCCCGCGAACGGGCTAACTCCCAGAGTACCGGGGATGGCTTGACCCGGAGTGCTCGAACTGGGTGTCGTCTGAGTTTGCGCAGGAGACGTGGCTGCTGCGCACAACACGACCGCGGCAAGCAGGAAGGTAGGGCGGGGTCTGTAACAGAGCCTCAAAGAAGCCTCCTTGACCGCAGATTCCTGCGGCGGCGCCGAGGGGGCATTATCCTAGTCTGGTCGCGTATTCCGGGCAATCGGTATCTGCCCGGCGCAAGTGGATGCCCAGTAAACGAAAAGAAGCAGCTTTTTCTTGAACGATTTATCCGACCCGCAGCGCACACTTGTGCCAAGGTTTTGTCGCCCTGACGTGCAGTTTAAACCGCCTACTGAAACCGTTGCCTGGGGCCCGCTTAATATACCTTGACACGTATATACTCTGTGGAGTATACGAAAAGAATGGAATCTGTGTTCGAGATCATTGCGGAGCCGAACCGCCGCGCGATATTGAGGCTGCTGGTCTCGTCACAACAGTCGGTTGGAGAGATCGAGCGTCGACTTCGTATGGCGCAGCCGACCGTGTCAAAGCACCTGCGGGTGCTGCGCGAGGCCGGTTTCGTGGAATCCACGGTGGACGCACAGCGCCGTCTCTACCGACTGAAACCTGAACCACT
>Ga0137415_10003242_pt1 | contig 16151 bp, 11 predicted proteins | sample CZODoug3_1_1_16f_FD_183082 | JGI IMG/M metagenome (GOLD analysis project Ga0137415, IMG submission 183082) | Vadose zone soil fungal communities from Angelo Coast Range Reserve, California, USA - CZODoug3_1_1_16fungal (Hybrid Assembly) | ecosystem: Environmental > Terrestrial > Soil > Vadose...
GGGTGGGTCGTGAGCAGCGTCTTTCCCGGCGGGCCCGCCCGCTCCCGAAGAGTGTCGGTGGCCGGGATTAGATTGGGAGTCATTCCGGTGAGCCGACCGGTTGTCACACACGTCGAGCACGGTGTCCCCCGCGCGTCGCCCCGGCGCCGTGCGCACCGGTCTCGAGCGGGGAAGGAGCCTTTCCATGCCGCCTCCGCCGCCTCCGCCGTCTCCGCAGGCTGCGCACACCGCGCCGGCGACTCCGCCGACTCCGGCTCCGCACACCGCGCCGCCGACTCCGCCGCCTCTGGCTCCGGCGACTCCGACTCCGTCGACTTCGGCTCCGCCTACTCCGAGGACCCGCGCCGGTTCGGACAGCTTCGTCCACCTGCACACCCACACCGAGTTTTCCATGCTCGACGGGGCAGCCCGGTTGGACGACCTGTTCGCCGAGACGGCGCGGATGGGCATGCCCGCGCTGGCCATGACCGACCACGGCAATGTGTACGGCGCGTACGAGTTCTGGCGCAAGGCGAAGGCGCACGGAGTCAAGCCGATCATCGGCATGGAGGGCTACCTCGCGCCCGGCAGCCGGCACGAGCGCAAGCGGGTGACGCTCGGCGGTGCCGGCGCGGGAGCGGGGGACGCCGACAACCCGGGCGAGATGTACACCCACATGACGCTGCTCGCGGAGAACACCGAGGGCATGCACAACCTCTTCCGGCTATCGAGCCTGGCCAGCCTCGAGGGGTACTACTACAAGCCCCGGATGGACCGGGAGCTGCTGGCGAACTACGGCAAAGGGATCATCGCCACCACCGGCTGCCCGTCCGGCGAGGTGCAGCGGCTGCTGCAGCAGGACCGGTTCGACGATGCCTGCCAGGCGGCCAGTGACTACCGGGACATCTTCGGCCGGGACAACTTCTTCTGTGAGCTGATGGACCACGGTATCGCCATCGAGAAGCAGGTCCAGCGCCAGCTGTTCGAGCTGAAGAAGAAGCTGGACCTGCCCGGCCTGGCCACCAACGACCTGCACTACACCTACGCCACCGATGCCCGGCCGCACGAGGTGCTGCTCTGTGTGCAGACCGGCAAGACCCTCGCGGACCCGAACCGGTTCAAGTTCGACGCCCAGGACTTCTACCTCAAGTCGCCACAGGAGATGCGCCAGCAGTGGGACCCGATCTTCCCCGAGGCGTGCGACAACACCCTGCTGATCGCCGAGCGGGTGCACGTCGAGTTCACCGAGGGCCAGAACCTGATGCCCCGCGCCCCCGTCCCGGAGGGCGAGACGGAGGAGTCCTGGCTGGTCAAGGAGGTCGAACGGGGGCTGCACACCCGGTTCCCGAACGGCATCACCGAGCGGTACCGCACACAGGTCGACTACGAGGTCGAGATCATCATCCAGATGGGGTTCCCCGGCTACTTCCTGGTGGTCGCCGACCTCATCCAGCACGCCAAGTCGGTGGGCATCCGGTGCGGCCCAGGCCGGGGGTCGGCCGCCGGCTCACTGGTCGCCTACGCCCTGGGCATCACCGACCTGGACCCGATCGAGCACAAGCTGATCTTCGAGCGGTTCCTCAACCCGGAGCGCATCTCCATGCCGGACATCGACATGGACTTCGACGAGCGCCGGCGCGGCGAGATGATCCGCTACACCACGGAGAAGTACGGCGAGGACCGCATCGCGCAGATCATCACCTACTCCACGATCAAGGCGAAGGCCGCGATCAAGGACTCCGCGCGGGTGCTCTACGGCCAGCCCGGGTACGCGGTGGCGGACCGCATCTCCAAGGCCATGCCGCCGCCGGTGATGGGCAAGGACATCCCGCTGGCCGGGGTGTTCGACGCGGGCCACAAGCGGTACTCGGAGGCCAGCGAGGTCCGCGCGCTGTACGAGACCGACCCACAGGTCAAAGAGATCATGGACACCGCGCGGGGGCTGGAGGGCCTCAAGCGGCAGTGGGGGGTGCACGCGGCCGGCGTGATCATGTCGTCCAAGCCGCTGATCGACGTCATCCCGATCCAGCGCCGGGAGGCCGACGGCGCGATCATCACGCAGTTCGACATGGGCGCCTGCGAGACGCTCGGGCTGCTCAAGATGGACTTCCTCGGCCTGCGCAACCTCACCACCATCGACGACGCGCTGGAGAACATCGAGCTCAACGAGAAACCCCGGCTGGAGATCGAGTCGGTCGGGCTGGACGACCCGAGGACCTACGAGATGCTCGGCCGGGGCGACACGCTCGGGGTGTTCCAACTGGACGGCGGGCCGCTGCGGGACCTGCTGCGCCGGATGGCGCCCACCGAGTTCGACGACATCTCCGCCGTGATCGCTCTGTACCGGCCCGGCCCGATGGGCGCGAACGCGCACAACGACTACGCCGACCGGAAGAACCGCCGCCAGCCGGTCACCCCGATCCACCCCGAGTTGGCCGAGCCGCTCAAGGACGTGCTGGGCGAGACCTACGGTCTGATCGTCTACCAGGAACAGGTCATGGCGATCGCGCAGCAGCTCGCCGGGTACTCGCTCGGCAAGGCCGACCTGCTGCGCCGGGCCATGGGCAAGAAGAAGAAGGAGATCCTGGACGCCGAGTACGACGGTTTCGCCCAGGGCATGAAGGACAACGGCTACTCCGAGCACGCGGTCAAGACGCTGTGGGACATCCTGCTGCCGTTCTCCGACTACGCGTTCAACCGGGCGCACTCCGCCGCCTACGGCGTGGTCGCGTACTGGACGGCGTACCTGAAGGCGAACTACCCGGCCGAGTACATGGCGGCCGTGCTCACCTCGGTGCGCGACGACAAGGACAAGGCCGCGCTCTACCTCTCCGAGTGCCGGCACATGGGCATCACGGTGCTGCCGCCGGACGTCAACTCCTCGGTGCGCAACTTCGCCCCGGTCGGCGGCGACATCCGGTTCGGCCTGGGCGCCATCCGCAACGTGGGCGGCAACGTGGTGGACGCGATCGTGGCGGCGCGCCGGGAGAAGGGCGCGTTCGCCGACTTCTCCGACTTCCTGCGCAAGGTCGACGCGGTGGTCTGCAACAAGAAGGTCATCGAGTCGCTGATCAAGGCCGGGGCTTTCGACTCGCTGGGGCATCCGCGCAAGGGCCTGCTGCTGGTGCACGCGGACGCGGTCGACTCGGTGATGAGCACCAAGCGGGCCGAGTCGGTCGGTCAGTTCGACCTGTTCGGCTCGTTCGACGGTCCCGGGGACGACGCTCCAGACCTCGGCGGGGTGTTCGACATCCCGGTGCCGGACGAGCACTGGGACAGCAAGTACCAGCTCACCGTGGAGCGGGAGATGCTCGGGCTCTACGTCTCCGGGCACCCGCTGCGCGGGGTGGAGGCGCTGCTCGCGGCCAAGACGGACACCCCGATCCCGACCATCCTGGAGGGCGAGGTCGCGGACGGTGCCCCGGTTGTCGTCGGCGGCATCCTCGCCTCGGTGAACCGGCGGATCAACAAGAACGGCGAACCGTGGGCGTCCGCGCAGCTGGAGGACCTGGCCGGCGGGATCGAGGTGCTGTTCTTCCCCCGGACCTACGCGGAGGTCGGGATGGACGTCCGGGAGGATGCGATCGTGCTGCTCCGGGCCCGGGTGAACCGTCGCGACGACAAGGTTTCACTGATCGTCAACGACCTGGCGGTGCCGGACCTGTCGGTCACCCCGGCCGCGTCCGCCCGCGGTCCGGCCGGGGGCGGGCACGGCGGCGACGGTCCGGCGGGCGGTCCGTCCGGGGGCGGGCCGGTCGAGCGGGCCGACACGCTGGAGGTGAGCCTGCGCGCCGACCACTGCACCCCGGAGCGGGTGGCCAAGCTCAAGGGCGTGCTGGGCGAGCACCCGGGCAGCCACGAGGTGCACCTGCGGCTGCTCAACGGCGCCCGGTCCACCGTGCTGAAGCTGGACGACGCGCTGCGGGTCACCCCGAATCCGACGCTGCTCGGCGCGCTGCGGTCGCTGCTCGGCCCCGGCTGCCTGAGCTGACGCCCGGGCGGTCCCCGTCGGCACCCGGTCCCCGTCGGCACCGGGCCGGGGCGGGTCCCCGGGGCCCGGGCGGTCCCCGGCGGCCGCTACCGCTGCTGCGAGGTGGGCCGCTGACCGGTGCGGTGCCGTCCCTTGACCGCCGGTTGCTGCGCCCGCACCCGATCCAACGCCCCGGCCACGGTTACCGTCTGCGGATTGTCCGCGCCGTACACCCGGGCGTACTCGGTGTAGGCCTTGTCGTAGCAGGTGATCGCCTCGTCCAGCTGGCCGGCGTACTCGCGGGCGTAGGCCACGCTGTAGCGCGAGGCCAGCGTGTCCGGGTGTTCCTCGCCGAGCACCCGCTCCCGGGACTCCAGCGTGTCCTCGGCGAGCGGAATGCCGTCCTCGGACCGCCCGGCCGCGACGTAGGCGATCACCAGGTTGTCCGAGGCGGCCAGGCTGTCCGGGTGGTCCGGGCCGAGCAGCGTCTCGCACTCGGTGCGGATGCTCTCCGCCAGCTCCACGGCGCGCCCGCCGTCGCCCACCGCGGACAGCTGGCGGGTGGCCCACTGCCGCAACGCGAGCACCCGCTCGCTGGCCTCGGCGGACAGCGAGGAGGACACCGAGCCGGCGCCGGTGGACAGCGCCGCGATGTGCGCGACCAGCTGGTCGCCCTCACCGCGCCGGTGCCACGCCTGGTCCTCGCCGAAGGTGGCCCGCCCGAGCAGGTCGGCCGCGTCGGCGATGACCTGAGCCAGGGCGTCCTCGGCGCGCAGCCGGTCGGCGACCACCCGGCGGGTCAGCTCGTGCAGCAGCACACCGTCGTTGTCCATCCGGGTGGAGACCAGCGACCAGCGGCTCAGCCGGAGCACCGTCTCGTCCACGTCGTGCGGGTCGGCGGCCTGGTACAACAGCGCGCGTCCGGCACCGTGCGGGGAGAACACCGCGAGCAGACCGAGCAGCCGGCGGGTGACCGGGTCGGACTCGAAGCCGGCACCCTCCAGCGCCAGCAGGGCCGCCTGGGCGGCACCGGCCGGGTAGCTCTCCTCGTGCCGGGAGCCGTCCCGGCCGTCGCCGAGCAGCTCGCCGGCCGCCACCGCGTCCAACCGGTCCAGGTAAGCCTCCTGGCCGATGCCCTGCTCACGCACCGTAGCCGCGGCGAGGTCGACCGCGACGGGCAGCCGACCGAGCTCCCGGCAGGTCTGCTCGGCCAGCCCGGACTGGCTGGCCAGGTCGCCACGGGGCGGCGGGTCGAGCCGCAACTCGAGGCCGAGGCCCCCGGCGTCCGGCGCGCTGGAGGTCACGATCACCCGCCAGCCGGGCATGGTCGGCAGGTACGGGCGCACCGCGTCCACGTCCACCACGCCGTCGAAGACGATGATCGACGGCTGGGTGCCGGTGGGCGGGTGCTGGCGCAGCCGCTCCACGGCGCGGGTGCTGCCCTCCTCGGCCACCCGCAGGCTCATCGCGTCGGCGAACTCCAGCAGCCCGGCCAGCATCTCCTCCTGGCTGGCGCAGTTGACCCAGACCACCAGCGGCCAGCCCTCGGCTATCCGGGCCCGCGCGTAGCCGGCCGCAAGTTGGGTCTTGCCCACCCCGGACGGCCCGCTGAGCACGACAACGGGGCTGTTCCTGCCCTTGTAACCGTGTAGCGCGCCGGCGAGCGAGGCCTCGTCCGTCGAGCGGGGCAGGCTCAGCACGGGCGCCGCCGGGACGCGCCGCCAGGTCACCCAGGCGACCTCGGCCGGCTCGTCCAGCAGCTGACCGCGGAACGACCACCAGGACAGCGGCACGCCGATGGCCGTCGCCGTCACCGCGGCGATCTCCAGCGAGGTGGCGCTGCCCAGGTCGTACACGCTCGCGGTCACTGCCCAGGTCAGGGCGAACGCCAGCCCGACCAGAGCGGTGGCTACCAACCATCGCACCGACATCAACACGGTCTATCCCCTCGCCGGCTGGCGTTGTGGTGGGGTCAGAATACGGACACTGTTCGGGGCAGCTCGCTCGGCCGACAGGTGTGTCGTCGATCATCACAGGGCGTCGCGAAAAGGGGGCATCCGCCGTCGACCGGGTCCGCCGACCGGTCTCCTCGGATACTCTCTGTGCACACCCCGAAGAACGTCGAGGAGGTCGCGTGTCCGCGGACCCCGGTGCCGGTCGGGCCGGAGGCGCCCGGCCGGTGATCGTGGATGCGCACGTGCACCCGGCACGGCTGGACACCCTGAAGCTGAGCTGGGACGACTGGCTGGGGACGGCGGCCGACCGGGAGGCGGTGGCCGGGGTGTACGGCTCGGACGGCGTGGTGATCCCGGAGCGGTTCGACGCGCTGTTCGAAGCCGAGGGGGTGGACCGCGCGCTGCTGTTCTGCGAGTACAGCCCCCGGGTCACCGGTGTCCAGGCGATCGAGGACATGCTGCCGATCGTGGCCGGCAACCCGGAGCGGTTCCGCATCGTGGCGAACGTCAACCCGCACCTGCACTACCCGGTGGACGCGGAGGTACGGCGCCAGCTGGACCTGGGCGCGGTGGCGCTGAAGGTGCATCCGGTACACGGCAACTTCGCGCCGAACGACCGGGAGCTCTACCCGGCCTACGCCGAGTGCCAGGCCCGGGGCATCCCGGTGATCACGCACACCGGGCCCAGTTCGTTCCCCGGGGCGAGCGGGCGGCGCGGCGACCCGGTGCTGATGGACGACGTGCTGCGGGATTTCCCCGACCTCACCGTGGTGCTCGCGCACGGCGGCCGGGGCTGGAGCTACGAGACCGCCGGGTTCATGGCGCTGACCAGGGAGAACCTCTGGCTGGACATTGCCGGGCTGCCGCCCAAGCGGCTGCCGCACTACTTCGATCGGTTCGACCTGGACCGGATCGCCGGCAAGTGGATCTTCGGCACCGACTGGCCGGGCATCCCGGGGATCGCGGCCAACCTCAAGGCGGTGGCCGACCTGGGGCTTTCCCCGGCCGTGTTGGACGGGGTGCTCGGCGGCCATGCCGAGCGGGTCTACCGGCTCTAGGCCCCAGGATCAGCCGGCGGAGTCGAGCAAGGCGCGCCAGTGTCGCCGGGCCATCGTGTCCCACTTCTCGTGCCGCTCGTGGAACAGTTCGGCGGCCTTCGCGCCGGCCCAGCCGCCGGGCAGCAGCTCGGCCGGCAGCCGGGGGTCCAGGAACGGGAACCGCCGCCAGGCGTGTACCAGGTGTATCTGGTTGCGCAGCACCTCGCTCGGGGTGACTGGCTCGGCGGCGCTGAACGTGGCGATGAAGTCCTGGTAGGCGGCCTCCACCCCGGCCAGGTTCCAGGCTTGCGCGACCAGCTCGCGCTCCTGGCCGATCTGGCCGAACGGGCCGACGAACGACGAGGTCACCTCGTCCAACGCCAGCTCGTGGATGACCTCGGCGACCTCCGGCTGCTTGGACGGGTCGGGGGACAGCCACACCCCGGCGGCCGGCGAGCCCATCCCGGCCCAGGCCAGCTGGGTGCGCAGCCGGTGCCGCAGCTGCCGCCGCGACTCCGGCACGCTCACCAGCAGCACCAGCCACCGTCCGTCCCACGGGGTCGGGGATGCGCCGAACGAGTAGATCCGCCGCGCGCCGGCGGTGAGCAGCCGCTGGCCCGCCTCGGTGAGCGACCAACGCACCCGGCGGCCGGCCCGGCCGGAGCTCAGCAGCCCCTCGGCGGCGGTCCTGGCCAGCGCCTGGCGGCCGGACTTGTGCTCGACCCCGAGCTCGCCGAGCACGTCCAGCAGCACCTGCGTCCACACCTGTCCGCCCTCGGGCCGGCAGACGAACTCACCGAGTACGGTGAGCAGCAGCGAGCGGGCGCTGGTAGCGCTGAGCTCACGGCGCCGGGAAAGCACCGGCGGCGTGGCGTCGGGTCCGGGCTCGTCCGGATCGAAGAGTGAGCTGGTCATAGCCGAACCAGCCTAGTGGGAATCACCCGGTCGCCGCCCGCGGACCGGCCGTAGGCTCGCTCACCGTGACGCCCGAGCAGCTGCTCAGTACCGACCGGACGCACGTCTGGCATCCCTACGAGTCGATGCCCGCGACGTATACGCCGGTGCCGGTGGCCGGCGCGGACGGGGTCCGGCTGCGGCTGGCCGGGCCGGCGTTCGGGCGCGCGGCGGGCACCGAGCTGATCGACGGCATGTCCTCCTGGTGGGCCGCCATCCACGGTTACCGGCACCCGGCGCTGGACGCGGCGATCACCGCGCAGTTGGGTCGGATGAGCCACGTGATGTTCGGCGGGCTCACCCACGAACCGGCGGTGGCGCTGGCCCAGCGCCTGGTGGAGATCACCCCGGAGCCGCTGCGGCACGTGTTCCTGGCCGACTCCGGCTCGGTCTCGGTCGAGGTGGCCATCAAGATGTGCCTGCAGTACTGGCGCTCCCGGGGGCGTCCGGCCAAGCACCGGCTGATGACCTGGCGGGGTGGTTACCACGGGGACACGTTCGGTGCGATGAGCGTGTGCGACCCGGATGGCGGGATGCACTCACTGTGGACCGACGTGCTGCCGAAACAGGTGTTCGCCGGCCCCCCGCCGGTGGAGTTCGAGACCGGGTACGTGGCCGAGCTGGCCGAGCTGGTCGAGCGGCACGCCGACGAGCTGGCGGCGGTGATCGTGGAGCCGGTGGTGCAGGGGGCCGGCGGGATGCGCTTCCACGACCCGCGCTACCTGCACGTATTGCGTGAGCTGTGCCTGACCCACGACGTGCTGCTGGTGTTCGACGAGATCGCCACCGGGTTCGGTCGCACCGGTGAGCTGTTCGCCGCCGACCATGCCGGCGTCAGCCCGGACGTGATGTGCCTGGGCAAGGCGCTGACCGGCGGTTATCTGTCCATGGCCGCCGCGCTGTGTACCCGCGAGGTGGCGCGCGGGATCAGCGACGGTGAGGCGGGCGTGCTCATGCACGGGCCGACCTTCATGGGCAACCCGCTGGCCGCCGCGGTGGCGCTGGCCTCCATCGACGAGCTGCACCGACGGGACTGGCGGGCCGAGGTGGCCGGGATCTCCGAGGGGTTGCGCCGGGGATTGGCTCCGGCGCGCGCGCTGCCCGGCGTGCGGGATGTGCGGGTGCTCGGCGCGATCGGTGTGGTGCAGCTGGCCCGCCCGGTGGACGTGGCGGTGGCCACCGCCGAGGCCGCCGCACACGGCGTATGGCTGCGTCCGTTCCGCGACCTGGTGTACGCCATGCCGCCGTACGTGACCGGAGTGGCTGACGTGGCGGCGATCGCCACCGCGGTGTGCGCGGCGGCCGCCGTACAAGATCGGGTGTGAGCCAACACACCAGAATCCACCCAATGGTGCGGATGGTGTTCCTGAGGTGGATTGAGCGAGGCACCACCCGGGGCTGCTGCGATCATCGAGCGGCGAACGTGGGGCAATCATCACTCGATCGTCGGGTCAGATCAACACGTGGCGTGATCGCCCTGAGCCGGCGGAGCGGTGTCCGCTGGGCCGGTGGGAACTCGGCGTCCCCGGTGATCCGTTGGCAGGTGTGCCGGTGCGGGCGACGGTGACCGCGGTCCGGCGACCCCTCTCAACCCCCTAGCTGGAGGAGCCGCATGCCCGCCCCACCGCCACAGTCAGGCCCACGGCACGCTCGGGTCCGGGTCACATCCCCGGTCCCGTCCCCGATCCCGCCGGGCCCACCCGCCCCGAGGGCCGCGTTCCGCCCGGGCTCGGTGGGGCGCTGGCGGCCGGACTGGGCGGTGGCCAAGGCCGATCTCGGCGCCTCACTGGTGGTTTTCCTGGTCGCGGTGCCGCTGTCGCTGGGTATCGCGGTGGCCTCCGGGGCGCCGATCATGGCCGGGTTGATCGCGGCGATCGTCGGCGGCGTCGTCGCCGGGCTGCTCGGTGGCTCGCCACTGCAGGTCAGCGGGCCGGCGGCCGGGCTGACCGTGGTGGTCGCGGAGTTGGTCGCCAGGTTCGGCTGGCCGGCCACCACGGCGATCGTGGCCGCCGCCGGTCTGGTGCAGATCGGTTTCGGGCTGTCCCGGCTGGCCCGGTTCGCCCAGGCCATCCCGCCGGCCGTGGTGCACGGCATGCTGGCTGGCATCGGCGGCACCATCGCGCTGGCCCAGCTGCACGTCGTGCTCGGTGGCTCGCCGCAGACCAGCGCGCTGGAGAACCTGGTCGAGCTGCCCGGCCAGATGGTCAACATGCACGGCGCGGCGGTGATCGTCGGGATCTCCACCGTGGTGCTCGTGTTGGTCTGGCCCCGGATGCCCCGGCCGCTGCGCGCGGTGCCCGGGCCGCTGGTCGCGGTCGCGCTGGCCACCCTGGTGAGCCTGGGGCTGGACAGCCTGCTCTCCGGCCGCCCGGTGCCCCGGGTGGAACTGCCCGGTGGGCTGCTCACGGCGGTGAGCGTGCCGGTGCTGCCGGACGGCCAATGGGCCGCGGTGGTCGGCGGGGTGCTCACCGTGGCGCTGATCGCCAGCGTGGAGAGCCTGCTCTCGGCGGTCGCGGTGGACCGGATGCACCACGGCCCGCGCACCAACGCCGACCGCGAGCTGATCGGGCAGGGCGCGGCGAACACGCTGTCCGGGCTGCTCGGCGGCCTGCCGGTGACCGGGGTGATCGTGCGCAGCTCGACGAACGTCCGCGCCGGCGCCCGTACCAGGGCCGCCGCCGTGCTGCACGCGGTGTGGATCGCGGTGTTCGCGCTGGCCCTGGTGTGGGTGGTGGAGTCCATTCCGCTGGCGGCGCTGGCCGGGCTGCTCGTGGTGGTCGGCGTGCAGTTGGTCAAGCTCGCCGACATCCGCACCGCCCGCCAGCACGGCGAGCTGGTGCTGTACCTGATCACCGCGCTGGGTGTGATGGCGCTGAACCTGCTGGAGGGCGTCGGCCTCGGGCTGGTGCTGGCCGCTGTGCTGGTGCTGCGCCGGGCGGTGCGGGCCAGGGTGCGCCACCACGCCCCGGAGCACGGCGGGGAGCACCGGGTAGTGCTGGAGGGCGTGGCCACCTTCATGTGCGTGCCCGCGCTGTCCCGGGTGCTGGCCGGCATCCCGATGGGCGCGCCGACCAGGGTCGAGCTGACCGCCCACTACATCGACCACGCGGTGCGCGACCACCTGGAGTCCTGGGTGGGCCGGCAGCGCGGCGGTGGCGCGGCGGTGGTGGTCACCCAGAGACCCTAGGGAGTGGCCACAGGACACACCCTAGAGTGCCCTGTTGTGACCGAGCATCCCCTGGACTGGCTGGCGGGTCACGCGCGGCGGCGGCGGGCCGAGGGGCTGCGCCGCGAGTTGCGTCCCCGCACGGCCGGCGAACCGGTGTTGGACCTGGCCGGGAACGACTACCTCGGGTTGTCCTCGGACCCGAGGGTGATCGAGGGCGGGCTGGCCGCGCTGCGCGAATGGGGCGCCGGCTCGACCGGGTCCCGCCTGGTCACCGGGAGCACCGCGCTGCACGCCGAGCTGGAGGCGGAGCTGGCGGCGTTCTGCGGGTACCGGGCCGGGCTGGTGTTCTCCTCCGGGTACCTGGCCAACCTGGGAGTGGTCACCGCGCTGAGCGGGCCGGGCAGCGTGATCGTCTCCGACGGGGCGAACCATGCCTCGCTGATCGACGCCTGCCGGCTGTCCCGGGCCCGGGTCCAGGTGGTCGGGCACAACGACGTGGCGGCGGTGGACGCGGCGCTGGCCGCCCGTACCGAGCGGCGCGCGCTGGTGGTCACCGACAGCGTGGGCAGTGTGGATGGCGACCACGCCCCGCTGGCCGCGCTGCACGCGGTGACCAGGGCGCGGGGCGCGCTGCTGGTGGTGGACGAGGCGCACGGTTTCGGCGTGTGCGGCCCCGGCGGGCGCGGCCTGCTCGCCGGGGCGGACCTCGCCGCCGCGGACGACGTGGTGGCCACCGTGACCCTGTCCAAGGCGCTCGGCGGCCAGGGCGGCGCGGTGCTCGGGCCGGCGGCGGTGGTCGAGCACCTGGTGGACACCGCGCGCAGCTTCATCTTCGATACCGGGCTGGCCCCGGCCAGTGTGGGCTCGGCGCTGGCCGCGCTGCGGGTACTCGCCGCCGAGCCGGAGCGCCCAGCCGCCGCACTGGCCGCCGCCGCCGCGATCGCCGCCGCCGCCGGAGTGCCCGCGCCGGCCTCGGCCGTGGTGTCGGTGGTGTTGGGCGACCCGGCGGTGGCTTTCGGGGCGGCCGGCGAGTGCCTGGCCCGGGGGCTGCGGGTGGGCTGTTTCCGGCCGCCGTCGGTGCCGCTGGGGACCAGCCGGCTGCGGCTGACCGCCCGGGCCACGCTGACCGGCGCTGAGCTGGACCGGGTGCGCGCCGTACTGGCCGAGGTACTGCGCACGGTCCGCACCGGGGGTGCCGTGGTGGGGGGCTCCGTGGCCGAGGGCGCCCCCGGGGGTGCCGTGGTGGGGCGCTCCGTGGCCGCGGGCGCCGCCCCTGGGGGCTCCGTGGCAGAGGGCGTCCCGGGGGGTGCCGTGGTCGGGGCGCGGCTCGGGTGAGCGTGCTGGTGGTCACCGGCACCGGCACCGGGGTCGGCAAGACCGTGGTGACCGCCGCGCTGGCCGCGCTCGCGGTGGCCGGCGGCCGGCGGGTCGCGGTACTGAAACCCGTGCAGACCGGGGTTGCCCCCGGCGAGGGCGGCGATCTGGGCGAGGTGCGGCGGCTGGTCGGCGACACGGCCCGGCTGACCACCCACGAGCTGGCCCGCTACCCCGACCCGCTCGCCCCGGCCACCGCCGCGGCCAGGGTCGGCCGAGCCCCGGTGACCCCCGCCGAGGCCGCCGAGGCCGCGACGAAGCTGACCGTCGAGCACGACCTGGTGCTGGTCGAGGGCGCGGGCGGGCTGCTCGTGCGGTTCACCCCGGACGGCACGCTTGCCGACGTGGCCGCCGCGCTGGACGCCCCGGTGCTGGTGGTGGCCGCCGCCGGTCTGGGCACGCTCAACCACACCGAGCTGACCACCGCCGCGCTGGCCGCCCGGGGGCTGCGCCGCGCCGGCGTGGTGATCGGCAGCTGGCCGGCCGAGCCCGACCTGGCGGCCCGCTGCAACCTGGCCGACCTTCCGGCGGTCACCGGCGTCCCCCTGCTCGGCCGGCTGCCCGCCGGCGCCGGCCGGCTGGCCCCGGGTGAGTTCCTGGACACCGCCGAGGCCGCATTTGGCGTCGCGCCAGCGTGGCTGACCTAGGATCCGAGGTACCGACCAGGAGGAGATCCACATGGCCGCGCCCACCGACCTCGACCTGCTGTCCGAGCTGCGCGCACAGGTGCTCGAGCAGGGCGAGTCGGCCACGCCGGCCCAGGTGCTCGAGCTGCTCCAACTGCCCGACGAGCGGCTCTCGGAGCTGCTGGAGCTGGCCCACCAGGTGCGGATGCGCTGGTGCGGGCCCGAGGTGGAAGTCGAAGGCATCATCAGCCTGAAGACCGGCGGCTGCCCGGAGGACTGCCACTTCTGCTCCCAGTCGGGGCTGTTCGCCTCCCCGGTCCGCTCGGCCTGGCTGGACATCCCGATGCTGGTCGAGGCGGCCAAGCAGACCGCCAAGACGGGCGCCACCGAGTTCTGCATCGTGGCCGCCGTGCGCGGGCCCGACCAGCGGTTGATGAGCCAGGTGGCCGCCGGCATCCAGGCGATCAAGGACGAGATCGACATCAACATCGCCTGCTCGCTGGGCATGCTCACCCAGGAACAGGTCGACGAGCTGGCCGCGATGGGCGTGCACCGCTACAACCACAACTTGGAGACCGCTCGCTCCTACTTCCCGGAGGTGGTCACCACGCACACCTGGGAGGAGCGCTGGGACACGCTGCGGATGGTGCGCGACGCCGGCATGGAGGTCTGTTGCGGCGGGATCCTCGGCATGGGGGAGACCGTGGAGCAGCGCGCCGAGTTCGCCGGCCAGCTGGCCGAGCTCGAGCCGGACGAGGTGCCGATGAACTTCCTGAACCCCCGGCCGGGCACCCCGTTCGGCGACCTCGAGTTGATGCCGGCCGCCGACGCGCTGCGCGCGGTGGCCGCGTTCCGGCTCGCGCTGCCGAGGACCGTGCTGCGGTTCGCCGGCGGGCGCGAGCTCACCCTGGGTGACCTGGGCGCGCGCAAGGGGCTGTTGGGCGGGATCAACGCGGTCATCGTGGGCAACTACCTGACCACGCTGGGCCGCCCGGCCGAGGCCGACATCGACCTGCTCGAGGAGCTGTCCATGCCGGTCAAGGCGCTGAACCAGACCCTGTGAACGGTCCGGTGAGCTCTCCGCCCAGCGAGCCGGTGAACGGCCCGGTCGGCGTTGGGCTGGTCGGCGTTGGCCTGGTCGGCGCGGCCGAAGCCGGCGCTGGCCTGGTCGGTGCTGGTCTGGTCGGCGCGGCCGAAGCCGGCCCGGTCGGCGTGGGGTTCTGTGACCAGTGCGGGAAGCCGGTCGCCGGCTCCGACCACGAGCGGTGTGCGGCGCGCCGGGCGCTGGAGCCGCCCCGCTACTGCTCGGACTGCGCCCGCCGGATGGTCGTGCAGGTGACCCCGACCGGCTGGACGGCACGATGCAGCCGGCACGGCGAGCGGCGCAGCTGATGCGCTCACACAGCCCTCGCCCCGCTCACACAGCCGCCTAGGCCGCTGTGTGGAGCCACCTGGCGCTGTGTGGAGCCACCTGGCGCTGTGTCAGCCGGCGCCAACGGGGCAGCCGGCCAACAGGGCAGCCGGCCAACAGGGCGCCTCGTGCTTAGTTGTCGCTGTGCTCCACCGCGTAGCTGGACAGCGGCGCGGGCACCGCGCGCAGCTCGGACAGCAGTGTGGCCTCCCGGCTGAGTAGCGCGCGGACCATGCGCAGCCGGCGGGTCGGGCAGGTTTGCTCGAGCAGCAGCTGGCGGTCGCGCATGGGCAGCAGGCAGTCGGCCGCGAGCAGGTGCGGCAGGGTGTCCGCCCTGACGTCGGCGGCCGGCTCGCGCCATTCCTCGGCCCGCCACGCCGTCTGGCAGTAACGCTGGTGGGCGGCGCGGGCGGCCACGGTGAGCACCAGAACGCGGTCCTGCGGGGTGGCACAGTCGGGCACATCGGGCAGCCACTCCACGGTGCCGACCAGATACGGCTTCGACATGCTGTCCAGCTCGAGCAGCCGAAAGCGGCGGGAGCCCCTGGTGACGATGTCGAACCGGCCGTCGGGGAGCTTGCGGACGTCGCGCAGCTCCGCGGTGCAGCCCACCCGGTGCAGCCCGCGGATTCCGTCGTGGTCGGGCGCCCAGCCCTCGCGGACCGCGATCACCCCGAACTCCTTGCCCGGGACCGTGCCGGTGACCAGGTCGATGGTGAGCTGGCGGTAACGCGGCTCGAACACGTGCAGCGGCAGCGAGGTGCCGGGCATGAGGACGGTCCCAAGGGGGAACAGTGGGAGCGTCTCGGCCACCCGGCTACGTTACGACGGTGTGGCCCTGATCGCCGGTTGAACCGCGTCCGCCGTCCGGGGCCGTGTCGGGTTGCCCGGCCGCCGTCTCGGGGTGCCCGGCTGCCGTGTCAGGTTGCACGGCCGCTGTGTCGGGGTGCACGGTCGCCGTGTCGGGGTGCCCGGCCGCCGCGTCGGCGGCGTGCGAGGGCCGCAGTACCGCCGAGGCATCGGTGACCCGCAGCCGCCGCTCGGCGAACCGGAACAGCGCCGCCGGCCGCCCGCCGGCCGGGCCGGGAGGGGCGATTCGCCCGGTGGGCACCAGCACCCCGCGCCGCGCCAGCACCCGCTGTAGGTTGGTGGCCGAGACCGGGTGGCCCAGCGCGCTCACATAGATGTCGCGCAGCGCGGAGACGGAGAACTCGGCCGGAGCCAACGCGAAGCCCAGGTTGGTGTACGACAGCTTGGCGCGCAGCCGGTCCCGCCCGTCCCGGACGACCGCCGCGTGGTCGAACGCGGTTTCCGGGAGCGTGGCCACCGGGTGCCATCGCGTGTCCCGCGGCACAGCGGGATCCGCGTCACACGGCACCAGGCCCAGGAACGTGGTCGCCACCAGCCGGATGCCGGGCACCCGGTCCGGCGCGCTGAACACCCCCAGCTGCTCGATGTGCGCGATTTCCCGCAGGTCGACCTTGTCCGCGAGTTGGCGCAGCACCGAGGTCTGCACGTCCTCCGTGGCGCCCAGCCGACCGCCGGGGAGGGCCCAGAGGCCCAGATCGGGCTGTTGCGCACGTTGCCAGAGCAACACCTGAAGGGTGTCCGCACGGATCTGCAGGACGGCGGCCAACACTTCGTGTCCCGTTTCCGTTTTCTTGCTGGTAACATCG
>Ga0137415_10003243_pt1 | contig 16150 bp, 15 predicted proteins | sample CZODoug3_1_1_16f_FD_183082 | JGI IMG/M metagenome (GOLD analysis project Ga0137415, IMG submission 183082) | Vadose zone soil fungal communities from Angelo Coast Range Reserve, California, USA - CZODoug3_1_1_16fungal (Hybrid Assembly) | ecosystem: Environmental > Terrestrial > Soil > Vadose...
GGGCGCGACTGCTGCCCGGCTATACGGCGGCGCGGCGCGGCTGGCTCGCCGATCTGGCGCGCGACCCGACGCCCAACCGCATCCGCCGCTTCGGCCAGGCCCTGGTGCTGGCGGCCGAGCTGGCGCCGGATATCGGTCACCTGCACGCGCATTTTCTGCACACGCCGGCATCGGTCGCGCGCTATCGCCATCCCATCATGCCGTTTATTTGTATCTTGGCGGCTCAGGGGTTCTTCGCCTTGAGCCCCAAACTAGGCAGCCTGATCGTTAGTTTTGGCCTTTACCCGCGCGCTCACCCGCTTGCAACACGCGTCCCAATTGAACGAGGGTCGCGGGACATGTCCCTGCTTCTCGGAGCCTTGTTGTTGACTTCATGGAGCGCTATTAGCACCGGCGCGACACCCGCTGCTTTCCCGAGTGCGCAAGGGGGTGGCGCCGCCGCGGCAGGCGGACGTGGAGGCTTCGTTTGCGAAGTGACCAATCTAGATGACAGTGGTCCGAAGAGTTTTCGCGACTGCCTCACGCGCAGTGGTCCTAGAACGGTGGTCTTCCGCGTGGCTGGCATCATTTGGCTCAAAACCGGGATTCGCATCACCGAGCCGTACATCACCATCGCAGGTCAGACCGCTCCTGGTGGAGGCATTCTTTTATCGGGAAAGCAGATGGGTCCTGATTCGATGATCTTTGTTGGAACTCACGATGTCATCATGCGATACATTCGCATCCGCGTAGGGAGTGGTTCCAATCATAGTCCAGGCCCAGCCAGCGGGGTCGTAGGTATTGCGATCATGAATTACGATATTTATAACGTGATAGTGGACCATGTCTCGATCAGTTGGACCGACAACAAACCCTTCGTCGTCCATGCCAACTACGGGCCAGGAATCCACAACGTCACGATGCAATGGACGATGACCAACGAAGGGCTACTTGGTCACTCCGCCGGTCCGGGCGTGGGGAATCAAAATGGAACCTATTATGCCTTTACCGATATCGACTTCCATCATAACTTTTGGACAGACTTCAGCCATCGGCTGCCCTTGACCGGGCAGAGAACGATGCATCTGATTAACAACATCATCTACAATTGGAGCTTCTACGCCACAGCGACCGAAGGGCCCCAGAGTTCGGACATCATAGGCAACTTATATAAAGCTGGCCCTTACCGACCTAGAGCTTACAAATACGAAATGCTTTTCAATACAACGGGTGGATCATCCGGATTCACGGGAAATCCTAGCATCTTTCTCCTGGGCAACAAGGGTCCGAACCAGCCGAATTCCTCGGGAGATCAATGGGCGATGGCAAACGTAAATACTGTTGAGAATGGCGCTCCGGCAGGTCCCGTCCCTGCCAGTTGGCGACGCAGCGCGCCCTTGCCGAGACAGTCGTTTCCCATCACGCTTGACGATGTGAACAATCTCGAGAACGTCCTGTTGCCGACGGTCGGTGCGTCACAGAGGCTGGACTGCAACGGCAACTGGGTGCTCAACCGCGACGCAGTCGACATCAGGCTCATCAACGAGTACAAGGCGGGAACCGGCATCATACCAACAGCAGAGACCGACGTTGGCGGCTTTCCGATCATGGATCCTGGCACGCCTTGCGCTGACTCCGACCACGACGGGATGCCTGACGCCTGGGAGATCGCGCATGGCCTTAACCCTAAGGACCCATCGGACGGACCCAAACTGAACGGAGATGGATACACCAACCTCGAACATTTCTTGAATGGCGGATATCGCCGGCGAACCGATCATTCCAAGGGAGCCCGCAGCGCCATGAGCTCCCGTGCAGGGAGCCACGTTCACTAGGTGCAGTCAGGTCCTGCGGCCATAGCGGCACGCCTGCATAGAAAAAATACTTGCCGCGCAGTCGGCGCTGCGGCGCCTTAACGACCGACCCAGCCCGAAATCCACGTTTGCGTTTCACACCCCTCGGTGAGACGCGCGCCAAGGCTCTCGACTAAAAACCCGCAATGGTCCTTCAGAGCAATTCGTAAGAGAAAATCGTATGCTGTCGCCGCCTTCGCAAGAAAAACCTACGTCTTCAAAACTGTACTGCACGGGTCAACTCCCGACGCGTCGGCAATCTAGCCTCGTCGATCTTCCACCACTCGGCAAATGGCCTTCCTGGACCTACCACCTCGTGCTCATATTTCTTCTGGTTGCCTTATTGCTTCGCGTGGGAATCGCTACTCGGTTTCCTAGCATCGATTACCCAGATGAGACATTCCAAACGCGCGAACCGGCACACCACATTGCTTATGGGAATTGGGTCGTTACATGGGAATACAGGCGGGGTGTTCGATCATGGGTGTTTCCCGCCTTCCTCGCTGCGGTAATGCGGGCAACCTCATGGATGGGCGACGGATCCGAAGGCTACTTGCTAGGCATTGCTATCGTCCTTTCTACGCTTTCACTCCCAACCATTTGGTCGGGCATCCTCTGGTCTTACCGGGTCAGCGGATGTTTGGGGGCGGTATTAACAGGATGTATCTGTGTCTTCTGGTACGAGCTAATCTATTACGATCCCAGGGCGTTGTCCGAGGTCGTGGCAGGCCATCTGCTCCTTCCGGGATTGTACTTGGGAGCATTCGATGGAGAGGTTTCCTCGCAAAGGAAGCGTCTTTTCACAGCCGGGCTTTTGTGTGGTCTTGCGGGTGCCCTGAGGTTTCATCTAGCGCCCGCTATTTTTCTGGCGACAGTCTGTTTCTGCAAGCGCAACTGGAGAGAACGGCTTCCTGCAGTCCTACTTGGAGTTTGCACGCCCATTTTGATCTTCGGTTTTGTGGATGCCGTGACGTGGTCCTATCCCTTCCACTCCTACGTCGAGAATTTTCGCTACAACATCGTCGAGGACCAGGCTGCAGTCGTCCACGGCGTACGCCCGTGGTATTGGTATTTCGAGTATCTCACTCTCCATATCGGGCCGATGCTGCCACTGGCGGTTCTAGGCGCAATTTGGCGCGCCCGCTTCTTGGGCTGGATAGCGTTGGCAATCCTCATTCCGCACACCTTGTTGCAACACAAGGAATTCCGATTTTTATTTCCACTCTTGCCCATCCTGCTGACCCTCGCAGGCATCGGCCTGGCAGAGATCGTCGCCACGTTGAACGCTCAACTATCAACGCGACGCGCTAGAGCCAGCATCGTTGCGGGCGCTCTGATGTTTGTTGTCATCACGTCGGTGTCATTGGCCAGCGTTTATCCGAGGTGGAAGAAGGCGCGTGAGAACAGCCTCGCCTTCGAGGAACTCAGCCACAGCCCTACTCTGTGTGGAGTGGCGATCGTGGGCGATGTCTATTCCTGGGCCGACTACGGAGGATACACGTACCTGCATAGAAGCGTGCCAATATACCTGGTTCCGAACAAAGACCAGATCGAAAAGCTTTCACCGAGTTTCAACACTCTTGTTGTCTCGGAACGTCTCTCCGAGCAGGCCGGGGATTTCGTCCCAGCGAAGTGCTGGGGTCTGGTTTGTCTATATACGAGGCCGGGAACATGCTCGCCCGGGTCCGCCGAGGAAATCAACGACGCGCTCCGAAGAAGAAATCGGTGAGGCGCCACCTTGCGAGAGAGCGAAATACAAACCTGCGTTGGAACGGCAAGAAAATGTGCGTTGGTCCACCCACGGTCGACATATCTCGACGGCCCCGCGTCGTACACGTCGTGACATCGGACCTCGCAGTTAAGCTCATGCGAGGTCAGCTGCAGTACCTTGCGCACAACGGTTTTGACGTCACCGTCATCTGCTCGCCGGGAAAATGGGTCGAAGCAGTGGGCCGAAGGGAGGGTGTGCAGTTCATAGAACTGCCCATGGCCCGAGAGATTGCTCCCTTGCGGGATCTTATGTCCCTGTGGCGCTTATGCCGAATCATACGCACGCTTCGCCCCGCTGTCACCAATGTCGGGACTCCCAAGGCGGGGTTGCTGGCAGGCTTCGCAGCCTGGGTGAACCGCGTCCCGTGTCGGATTTACACTCTGCGCGGCTTGCGATTTGAGACCATGAACGGGTTGAAGCGGCGTCTCCTGGTGTACACGGAGCGCTTGGCTTGTCATTTTGCCGATCGCGTCATATGTGTCAGCCCGAGCCTACGTGAGAAAGCAATCGCTTTTGGACTCACAGGCCGGGACCGAACAGTAGTTTTCGGATCTGGCAGCAGCAACGGAGTGGATGCATCGCGCTTCGCGTCAACACCGGAGAGGGTCAGGCAAGCAGCCGAGTTGCGACGTAAGTTGGGCATCCCTCCACAAGCACCTGTCCTGGGCTTTGTTGGGCGTCTGACCCGCGACAAAGGCATTTCGGAACTGGTGGAATCTTTTCTGAGACTTGGTCATGAATTCCCAGACCTGCGGCTACTTCTGCTGGGGCTCGCCGAGGAAGAAGACCTACTTGATCTCAAGACTCGGACGTGTCTAAAGACGCATCCACGTGTGGTTTTAGCGGGAGAAGTTGCGGATACCGCCCCCTATTACGCACTGATGGATGTCTTGGTCTTGCCGAGTCACCGGGAAGGCTTTCCCAATGTTGTTTTGGAGGCATATGCCGCAGGGAAACCAGTCGTGGCCGCCCGGGCTACCGGCATCGTAGACGCGGTTGTGAACGGAGAGACCGGCCTCCTGTTCCCTATAGGGGACGTCGCAGCTCTTACAAGTGCCTTACAGAGGCTTCTCCGCGACAAAGCCTCGGCCCACAAATTTGGATGCGCTGGTCAGGAGTTGATCAAACGTGAGTTTCGACAGGAGATGATTTGGGAGGCGCTCAACGAAGAGTATAGGCGGATGCATTTGAATGAGGGGTCCGTCACTGCCGATGGCGTCGACGACGGCGGTGTCCGATTTGAATCTGGTAATTAAGAGAATTCTAGATCTTGCAGGCGCCATTCTCGGTTTGGCGGTCTTCGGCCTGCCGATGGCGATCCTGGCGGGGCTGATTCGCCACCGCATGGGCTCGCCAGTGCTGTATCGAGTCATTCGTCCAGGCCTGCACGCTCAACCATTTCTTTTGTATAAATTTAGGACGATGAGAGACCTGGTAGATGCTGCGGGAAGATCCCTGTCGGACAAAGAGCGGATTACGCCGCTCGGTCGGATCCTCCGTAAGACCAGTCTTGACGAGGTGCCGCAGCTGATCAATGTCCTAAAGGGAGACATGAGCCTTGTCGGTCCACGCCCTCTGAAGATCGAATACTTGAGCCTCTACACTCCGCAACAGGCTCGTCGTCATCAGGTAAAGCCTGGGATTACCGGCTTGGCCCAGATCAAAGGGCGCAATACAGTGAGCTGGGACGAGAGATTTGCTTTAGACGTTTGGTATGTCGATCACGCAACCCAGCTTCTGGATTTGCGAATCTTGCTGCAGACAGTTGTTAACGTACTGAAACGCGACAGCGTCAGCCCAGACGGCGATCTCGACGTGCCCTCATTCACCGGAAGTCTGCTGGAGTAATCACGCGCAACATACGCTCCGCGGCATGCCCTGTAGCCTCATTTAAAGAACCTTAGACCCTCTTCGCGATAGACATCGAACCATGAATGTCATGCTGACTTGCGCTGGCCGGCGCAATTATCTGGTCAAATCCTTCCAGGAAGCGCTCGGGGGACGTGGGCAGGTGTTTGCGGCTGACGCTTGTGCGGACGCTCCAGCCTTAAAGCAAGCCGACAAATCCTTTCTAATACCGTCGGTGGACCAAGCTGCCTACATCGACACCGTGCTCAGCATATGCCAGCAGCACGGCGTTCTTCTGCTGATCTCCCTGAATGATCTCGAACTGCAAGTTCTCGCAAAGCATATCTCTCGTTTTCGCGAGGTCGGAACCATTCCGGTCATCTCGTCTCCGGAAATCGTAAATACGTGCTTCGATAAGTGGGAAACCTTTGAGTTCCTGAAGGCATCCGGTCTCGATACGCCTAACACCTACCTATCGCTGTCAGACGCCCTCGAATCTCTCGCTCGAGGGGACATTACTTTCCCTCTGGTGGTCAAACCTCGTTGGGGAACCGCGTCTATTGGTATTGAGTACTCAGAGGATTATGAAGAGTTGGACCTGGACTATGCGCGGGCAAAGAAACGTCTTTCACGGACAATCTTGCGGGAAATTAGTGCGACTGACCCTGACAGATGCCTCCTGATTCAGAAGCGATTGTGCGGGCAGGAATATGGACTGGATATCGTAAATGACCTCGAAGGTCACTACGTTTGTACGTTTGTCAAACGGAAGCTCGCGATGCGGGCCGGCGAAACGGATCGCGCAATTACTATCGAAAGTGACTGGCTCGAGGGTATCGGTGGCGTAATCGGCCGTAAGCTTGGCCACATCGGAGTTCTGGACTGCGATGCCATCGTCATCCGGGATAAGTGTTACGTGCTTGATATGAATCCACGCTTTGGCGGCGGTTATCCGTTCTCGCACATCGCTGGCGCCAATCTGCCGGCAGTCTTGCTAGCGTGGGCTAATCGGGAACAGCCTCAGGCCGATTGGCTCAGAGTTGAACCCAACATCACGGCCTCCAAGTGCGACGGGCTCGCTATCGTCGACAACCAACCGCGGGCACAGCAGGAAGCCATACAGCGGTTGGATTCTGTCAAGGATGACAGTGTCGTTCTAAGGGATTGAGCCAATCGCGAGAGCATTGCCGCATCGTTAATGTCGAGGAGGGCTTTCGATGACAAACCTGAAGTGTCAAGTAGCGATCATTGGTGCCGGTCCGTCTGGATTGGCGGCCGCCGCGCACCTACGGTCAGCGAATGTTGACCTACGCGTGTTCGGCAAGGTGATGGAGTTCTGGGAGCACCATATGCCGACGGGCATGCTCCTCCGCTCGTACTGGGAGGCTTGTCACATTTCTGATCCAAATGGCGACTTGAGCCTCGATCGATATCAACGAACGCGGGGTGTTCAGTTGCCGAGGCCGGTGCGGCGCGACGATTTCATCAGCTACGGACAATGGTTCCAGCGTCAAGCGGTACCCGACGTGGACAACCGCCGGGTCACACGAATCGAAGCAGCCTCAAAGTGTTTTCGCGTGATGTTGGAGGACGGTGAGTCGGTCTGCGCACAGCACGTTGTCGTTGCAACCGGTGTCGCTTCGTTTGCCTGGCGGCCGAGCCAGTTCAACGCCCTGCCGCCCGCGCTCGCCTCGCACTCTTCCGACCACTGCGATCTCGGCCGGTTCGCCGGTCAGTGCGTGGTCGTAGTGGGCGGAGGACAGAGTGCTCTCGAGTCAGCGGCGTTGCTGCACGAGTCGGGTGCCGCAGTCGAGGTCATCGTTCGGGCACCTCGAGTCTACTGGCTCCGATACGGTACGCGGATGCACTCCTGGCTGCATAATCGAGCGAATCCCCTCCGATGGATCTTGTATCCACCGTCCAACTCCAACATAGGCCCACCCGGTGTGAACTGGATCGTCGATACACCAGACCTGTTCAGGCGGTTACCCTTCGCGGTTCACTCCCGGATCAAACGGCGTGCGATCCGGCCGGCTGGCTCAGGCTGGATACCGCCCCGAATGAATGGCGTAAGAATCACGACCGGCGGCGTCATCGTGTCCGCTAGTCGCGTCGGCCAACAAGTCCGGCTGACGCTCGATAATGGGACCGAACGCTGCGTCGACCATATTTTCCTCGCCACTGGGTACCACTTCGATCTTTCTCGCTGTGCGTTTCTTGCACCGGATTTGGTGCGGTCGCTGCGCCTCATCAACGGCTACCCTGAGCTTACAGCGGGATTCGAAGCCTCACTGGCTGGGCTGCATTTTCTTGGAGCGTTCGCCGTCGGAACTTTCGGACCGCTCATGAGCCATGTCGCAGGCACCAAGTTTGCCGCGAGCGCACTCACTCGTTGCATCCTCGGACAGAGAGCCAATTGCAAAAGCAAGGTCGCGTCGCATGAGTGGGACGGGTTAGCACAAACGCCTAATGGTTGAACGCGCACTGGGAGTGGCGAAAGCACCGCGCAGAGGAATCTCGGGTCGGAATCTTTAGCCCAAAGGAATCGGAATATGATGCCAAAACCACTGGGCGCGAATGGAAATGAGGCAACGAATGGCATCCCCAATGCCAGCAATGTTGCCTGCAAGCGCGAATTGGTAATCGTCGGCGCGGGCGGATACGGATCGGTGGCCGCCTCAGTCGCCGACGACATCAACGCTCTGGCATATGAGCACGATCAGGAGCCTCCTTGGGACGTGGTCGGCTATGCAGACAGCAACGTGAGGAAAATAGGAAAGTGTCATGCTGGACGCGCCGTTCTCGGGACTGTCGAAGAAATCGGCCGCGATTTCCATGGACGTGACCTCTGGTTTTTCTGTGCGATCGGCGAAAACGATGTGCGCGCAAGAATTGTACGGATTGCGCGGGAATTTGGGTGGAAGCCCGCAACGTTAGTGCACCCGACGGCCGTTCTGGCCAGTAACGTGGAAATCGGCGCCGGCAGCTACATCGGACCGGTTTCTGTCATCTCTGTAAATACAAAAATCGGCGCTTTCGTCGTCGTCGATATGCACGTGTCGATCGGCCATGATGCGGTGCTAAACGACTTTTGCGCTGTCTTCCCAGGCGCCCGAATCTCCGGCGGCTGCTGCCTCGGAGAATACGCACTCGTCGGATCCAACGCGACACTTTTGCCCGGAACGCGGCTGGGTGAACGCGCCGTTGTGGGGGCGAGTTCGCTGGCACACGGCTTAGTGGAGCCAGATACCACTATTCTCGGCGTCCCTGGACGAGTCATTCACCGACGCAGAAGTTCGTTATCTCGCCAGTAGATTCGAGGAGAGCTGCTCCGGCAGCACCTCGTCCATCAATCACGTTACGTGAGACCTGCGATCGAAAGACGGCAGGTAGGCCCGAATTTCGCGGCAGATCAAACGCATGATCATGATGGTGAAGGTCAAGATCATCTACGTTTATGGTGCCGGTGGCCACGGGAAAGTGGTCGCCGATGTACTGCGAGCGGCGAGGCGTCCGCCTGCGGGATTTCTGGACGATTCGGCGTCTCGGTGTCGAGTGTCCCCCCTCGGCCTCCCGGTGTTGGATGCCAGGCAGTGGATGAGCAGAATCGAAGTCTGCGGTGAGATTGGCGTGGCATTGGGGATCGGTGACAACCGGGCACGTCAGGAAGTTGCCGATCTGTGTCGGTCCAGCGGATTCAAGATTGTGACCGCTGTTCATCCCGCCGCTGTGCTTTCTTCGGCCGCGAAAATTGGCGCGGGAACGGTTGTTATGGCACTGGCCGTGGTAAATGCGCATGCACAGGTCGGCCCGGGCGTCATCATCAACACAGGTGCGGTGATCGAACACGATTGCGTCGTCGGCGACTATGCCCACATCTGCCCAAATGCCGTTCTGGGCGGCCGTGTACGCGTTGGCCCTTTTTCATTCCTGGGCCTGGGAGCGGCGGTTCTTCCGGGAGTCAGCATCGGCTCAGGAAGCATCATCGGCGCCGGTGCAGTGGTCGTCCGCGATATTCCGGATGATGTCGTAGCCATGGGCGTGCCCGCACGCGTCTCGAAGACAGTTTGCAGCAAGGTGTCCGCAAGCACATGAAGTCGGGGAGCACGAATATCCGAACTGTGTCCCGTCTTCACCATCGACGTCTGAAGTGGAGCAGTAACCATGACCCTCTATGACGAATCGTCAATCGAAATCTTCTCAACGAGCCCGCAGTCGAAAGACCTTCCGCGGGAAACCTATGTGCAACAAGTCATCGATGTGGCTCGTTGGAGTGAAGAGGCCGGCTGTACCGCCATACTGGTCTACACGGACAATTCTCTCGTCGACCCTTGGTTGGTGTCACAGATCATTCTCCAGAACACGGAGAAGCTCTGCCCCTTGATTGCGATTCAACCGGTCTATATGCACCCGTACACGGCCGCTAAAGTGATCGCCAGCTTTGGCCACCTTTACGGACGTCGCGTTTACCTGAACATGGTTGCTGGGGGATTTAAGAATGATCTTCTCGCACTCAACGATACGACACCACACGATGACCGTTACGCCAAGCTGATTGAATACACCACGATTATTAAGCTGCTTCTCTCGAGCCACGATCCGGTCTCCTTCGCGGGCAAATTCTACAAAGTGGAGAAACTTAGGATGTCACCGCCCTTGGCCACAGAATTGTTCCCTGGAATCCTTATCTCCGGTTCCTCTGAAGCGGGATTGCAGGCAGCGAAAGCCGTCGGTGCGGTGGCAGTCCAATATCCCAAGCCCGCGAAGGAATACGAACGGATTGGTTTCTCCAACGGCTTGCAGGCTGGAGTGCGCATCGGGATTATCGCGCGAGAGCACAGCGCAGACGCCTGGGCTGTGGCGTGCGAGCGATTCCCCGGTGATCGCAAAGGACAGATTGCGCATGAACTCGCCATGAAAGTTTCGGACTCGCACTGGCATCTGCAGCTTTCCGAGATGGCGAAAGAAATCCGGTCGACTCAGAGCGTCTATTGGATGTGGCCTTTCGAAAACTACAAGACCTTCTGCCCCTATCTGGTCGGCAGCTATCAGGAAGTCTCGGAGGAGCTCTCTGCTTACCTACAAGTTGGCTATCGCACATTCATTCTGGATATACCACCGAACCGGGAAGAGCTCCAAAACGTGCAGATTGTTTTCCAAACGGCGTCAGAACGCGCACTCCCATGAAGGGCTTGCTCCAAGACTGGGTCACTCAGCAGGCGCAACGGCGACCCGAGGCAGTCGCCGTTGTCCTGGGTGCGGAAAAACTCACGTACGGCCAGCTGGAGATGGCCAGCAATCAGCTTGCGCGCCTGCTAATAGAGGTCGGTTGCCAAAAAGGCGATCGCCTGTGTTTCCTCATGCCCAAATCAGCGGTGGCTATCGTAAGCATGATCGGGATTCTGAAGGCGGGTTGCATCCACGTACCTCTGGACCCAGCTAGCCCATCTCTGCGGACGCGCAGGATCTTGGAATCGTGCGAAAACCGCTGGATCCTTGCAGCGGGGCATGTCTTGCCTTTGCTCTGCGAGCTGTTACATGACCCTTCTTACCGCACTCGCATTTCCGTCGGATGGCTGCAACACCAGAAGCCGTCCGCCGCGAGTTTTCCAGTGGAGTGGTCCATGGATGATGTCGCCCTTATGGAATCAACTCCGCTGCCGCAGCACACCTCAAGCGCGGATCCGGCGCACATACTGTTCACCTCCGGTTCAACAGGGATGCCCAAAGGCGTCGTCATCACACACTCGAATGTAGTGAATTTTGTCGAATGGGGACTCCGCCATTTTGGAATTGACTCATCCGACCGTCTTTCCGGCCATACTCCGCTCCATTTCGACCTTTCCACATTCGATGTGTTTGGAACATTCGCAGCTGGAGCCGAATTGCACATGCTCCCTCACGAGGCAGCATTGTCCCCGCTCATGCTGGCCGAATTCATCCGCAACGAGGAACTGACGCAGTGGTTTTCCGTTCCTTCGGTATTGAACTATATGTCGAAGTTCGACGTGATTAAATTCCGAGACTTCCCCTCGCTGCGCCGCGTGCTGTGGTGCGGTGAAGTGCTGCCTTCGCCCGTGTTGTGCTACTGGATGCGGCGTTTGCCTCACGCCCGTTTCACAAACTTGTACGGCCCCACGGAGACTACCATCGCCAGCAGTTTCTACGACGTCCCCGCATGCCCGACAGATGAGAGAGGCTCCATCCCCATCGGAAAAGCCTGTGACGGCGAAGAACTGATGATTTTCAACCAGAATTTGCGGCCTGTATCTTCGGCTGAGATCGGCGACCTCTATATCGGCGGAGTTGGATTGAGCCCCGGCTACTGGCGTGATCCAGAGAAGACGGCGGCTGCCTTTATCCATGACCCGCGCAGCGACAATCCGAACGATCGCATCTACCGAACTGGTGACATGGTGCGGCGCGGCGCGGATGGCCTCCTGTACTTCATCGGCCGCAACGATACGCAGATTAAGAGCCGCGGGTACCGCATCGAATTGGGCGAGATCGAGGCAGCTTTAAGCTCTTTGGCGTGCCTGCAAGAAAGTGCTGTCGTCGTGATTGACCGGGGCGGCTTCGAGGGTTGGCTCATTTGCTGTGCCTACGTGGAGCAGCCCGGTTCGCACTCTACCCCCAGCGGCCTGCGCAAAGAATTGGAGAAACAGATTCCAAGCTACATGATTCCCGTTCGGTGGATGGCCTCTCCGGCGTTACCAAAGAATGCCAACGGCAAGATCGACCGGCCTAACCTCAAGGAGCTTTTCCTGGAAGCAGAAACCCGGTCGTCCAGAAAGAACGGCCTAACCCGTGCAGCACGCGCGTAGGAAGAGGGCTGGCAGCGATGAACATCCTGCTCACAGGTGAAGAATCGGCGGGCATCCGGGTGCTGCGACTGCTGGCCGAATCGCGGCATAGAGTCGTGGGCGTGCTCGCGTCGCCCAAACCGCGATACGGCGGTCCGGCCACTCTTTGGAAGACGGCCCAAGAACTCGGCTATCGCACTCGGGCTGCGGAGATCGTCCGGCAGCCGGTGTTTGCCCGGCAAGTCCGCGAAGACCACGTAGACTTGCTCCTCAATGTCCACTCTCTCTATATCATCGACAATGAGGTCCTCCGCGCTCCCAAAATCGGCAGCTTTAACCTTCACCCTGGTCCGCTTCCTCGCTTTGCAGGCCGGAATCCGGTGTGTTGGGCCCTCTACTTCGGAGAGAAAACGCACGGCGTCACGCTGCACCGGATGACGGCTGAGATCGACGCCGGCCCGATCTTGTATCAGTCCATCTTTCCGATCACAGAAACGGACACGGGGCTTTCCGTATCGCTTCGGTGCATCCAGGAAGGACTATTGATGGTTTCTCGACTCCTGGAGGACCTGACAGCGAATCCGGTTAAATTGCCCGAGATTCCCCAGGATCTGACGCTGCGGCAGTGCCTTGGCCGCGAGGTTCCGCATCACGGTCGCATGATCTGGTCGCTTCCCGCGCGGCAGGTGGTGAATTTTGTCCGCGCGTGCAATTTTTGTCCTTTCTTGTCGCCGTGGGGCCATCCGCGGGCCCGCAAGAACGGATGCGAATTTGGCATTGTGACGGCGACACAGACTGGATGCCCAGCCGAAGCCAGCCCCGGCACCGTGGGTGGCTTAGATTGTGCCGGTGTAAGGATTGCTTGCTCAGACGAATGGATTTCCGTCGGTAAAGTAAACGTGCAGGAGAAATTTCTGGACGCGGCTAAAATACTCCGAGTTGGCGATCAACTGGAAAACGGCGCCGAGAGCTGAACATCCGGATCTTGCGGGAAATCGGAGTGGCGAATTTAACCTTATTCAAACTTACTGGAGATGGAAAAAGTGGCTGATCCAGAGAGAGTCGCGAATGAGGTTGCGGAGATCTTTTCACAAGGCCTGCACATCGAAGTGCCTTCTCATGACTTCGACCTTTTCACAACCGGCATGCTCGACTCTCTTCAGCTCGTCGAATTGATCTTTCAATTGGAGGAACAATTTGGCATTCAAATTTCATTAGCCGAGATTGATCTGCAAAATTTCCGCAGCATCGATTGCATCGCGTTGATGCTGGTCCAGCGGAACGGCAACGGCGCACAGGATTAAGCTTGGCCACTGAGTTGAATGAAGGCCGCCGCCTAAACCGCCATCAGGAGCTACGTCCCAATAAATCAGGTTAGCGCTAGCGCCGGGCTTTGGAGTCAGCCTAGCTCTCTGTTCTGGCCAAGAGACCGCGTCAAACCAGCTGTAGGGCGATAGTCGCTACTGGATCATAGGTCGTATGTACATATATTAAGGATGGCCGAGCTGAGCGCGCTTCCGGGGTGAGAAGCGAGTTCGGCGTTATAACCTACGCATTTTCAGGCATTTACAGGTATGGCGATGCGAACGCAAGACAAAGAGTAAAGATATCTGGAAGGAGCGCGAATGGGCTTCTCAAAATGATGTTCGGCCCGCAAGATCATCATTCACTACAAAGCTCTTCTAGGGGATATCCTTTGCATTGTCATTGCCGTTCGGCGGAGCGAAACTTTCTAGCTTCCCGAATAGCGCTGCTTTTGCCAGGGGTCAAACGTGCGCTCTTGACTTCCGGCCCGCCCGGTTCCCTCTTCAGCCTTGCAGCTCTGCAGCTACTTTCTCGCGCCTGAGAGATGGCCAAGCGAACACCTGATTGTTCTCGACCCCAATAACAACGATGCTTTCGGCACGCTGACGGAAGCTTGGCTCTGGCTGTTCTTACCTTAAGGCCATTCAAAGCCCGATTTCCTTCTAGAATCAGTGGGAAAAAAGCGAGCAGCAAAAGGGACAGAACATAATGAAGACCCTCTTCTATATTTTGAGAAAAGACGGCAATGGAATATTTCGTTGGGTCGAAGCTGTAAATGACGTTGACACGGCCGAGACTCGCGTGCGGCAATTATGTGCGGAATCACAAAATGAGTTCGTTGTTTTTAGAAATATCGACCTGCGTGTGGTGGCCATGGCGAGCGAAAACACTTATAAGCGGCTTTAGGCTGCATAAACGGTGCGTGTGTAGCAAAGGAGTTGGTGAGTTTCTAAAGGAGTGGGCCCGCTGACCTATGGGCATTATTCAAGGATTTAAAGATTTTCTTGGGGGCTTCCGAGAAATTATGGCCGCTGATCGCGAAATGCCGCCCCCACAACGGTTTCGATGGCCAGTGTTCGTTATTCTGGTTGCCGTACTCTTGCTCTTGATTTGGGTTCTGATGGCTACAATTCGATGAAAAGAGCTCGAGGATTATGGGGATCCCAATCGCGATTGACCAAAAACCCCTGCAAACGCCTTTGCAAGTTATAATCAAAGGCGGAGGAGTGGGTGAGCGGTTGAAACCGGCGGTCTTGAAAAATAAAACTGGTCATTTGCTATCTTGCTGAAAATTCAACTAATCCCTTTGCCAGCCGCAAGATAGCGCCGATTTTAGTTTTTTGGATTTGCCTCATTTTGCGTCGTTTTATGCGGTCTACTGCTACAAATCTGCTACACTTCAGGACCATTTACCGAATACTACTAGGAGTGTAGCAGTTTTTTTCCGGCTCAGGGGGACGACCCGCCATATACCATTGTAAATCGGCAGTTTAGTTGAGGCTCCGACTTCTGTATTTCTTAATACATAAACAAGCCTCTGGAACCTCGCCACATTCAATTTTCAGTGGATTTGCGCCAGTACTGCTACAGGGCGGACCCCATACCTCGAAATAACTTCCTGACTTTCAGGAAGAAAAAACACCAAGTTGCACCGAATATGTTGTCGCCCAACCCCTTCGGTTAACAGCCGAACAACCAACTTCATCAGAACTTGCCGGAGTTGGCCCTAATCGAAGGAAATCAGCAAGTTGCGACTAAACCAGACGAATCACTTTCTCCTTCTTTGTTCACTTTTCGTTCGCAATTTGCATCGATTCATCGCAATTAGTACTACATTTTTACGACAGCCAATTGGATTGGCATTGGTAGCGGCGGTTTGCTAATTCATCCTGTCCTGTTTGTACTCACACCCATTCATTTGTTTTCAATAATTTAGATTGCTCTCATTTGCACCGAAGTACCTCATTCGCAGCCAATAGTGCACCAAGAGTGCACCACGCTAGGAGCCCGTTTCACCTGGCACAGTGGTTTAGCAAATTCCCGATTCCACACGCTGTTGTTCGGAATCAATAGGCTACGTTCGGATGCGCTGCCTCATTTTTGGACAAACAGCCACTGTTCGGAAGCATTTGTGCAACTATTGTGCAACCAGAACTGGTCGGTCCAAAAAACGATCCAGTCACTTGTAGATCTCCCATGGCTTAATGGAATATTCGAAATGTTCCATGTTGACCCACTTCCCGTGAAACTTAACTCCCTCCAACTTCAAGCGCGCTCGTTGCTCGTGCGCAGCAGCGCCGCGCAGCTTTACCTCTCCCCCGACACCCACGACGCGATGCCACGGCAACTGATCAATGGGATCGGTGCGTAACAGGCGTGCGACGGCACGATGGTATCGTGGATAGCCGGCTGCCGCGGCGACGGAGCCGTAGGTACTTACTTTTCCAGGTGGAATAGAAAGGATCATGCGGCGAAACGCCATATCGCGCTGCTCGTTCCACCGTAGAGCGTCGCGTAATAATCCTCGCTTCGCTCGTTCGGTCGAGAGTTGCTCAAGCCCAGGAAGTGATCCTCGTTGCGATTTCCATTTA
>Ga0137415_10003244_pt1 | contig 16148 bp, 13 predicted proteins | sample CZODoug3_1_1_16f_FD_183082 | JGI IMG/M metagenome (GOLD analysis project Ga0137415, IMG submission 183082) | Vadose zone soil fungal communities from Angelo Coast Range Reserve, California, USA - CZODoug3_1_1_16fungal (Hybrid Assembly) | ecosystem: Environmental > Terrestrial > Soil > Vadose...
GCGGCATCATGCCGACGTCCTGATTATGCCGACCCTCACGCCACGCATCGCGGCAGGTGCTGAGACCACGCAGCCGCCTCGCGCTGGCGAGGTCGGCATAATCCGGTAGGTGTCCCCCTCCCCGGGCTTCGACCCGGAGGAGGAGGACACGTGGCCAGCGTTCAGCGGAAACGGAGGACGCCCGGTGAGCTGAAGCTCTCGGCGCTGAAAGAGGCATTCGACGCCTACCTCACGACGGAGCGCGGCCTGAGCGCCGCGTCGAGGATTTCATACTGGTTCGTCGTGAGGCGGTTCCTCGCGAGATGCGCGGGCGAGCAGACGACAGTGGATCCTTCGACTTTCGGGCCGACTCACGTGACGGAGTTCCTCGTGCGGCACGCTGCAGGGGTCGGCACGAGGACGCTGCAGACGATGGTATCGGCGCTGCGGTCGTTCTTGCGGTTCCTCTTCCGTCGGGGGTGGACGGCGATGGATCTCTCCGCCTCCGCCATCGCGGCGCGTGGCTTTCGGCACGCGGGTCTTCCCCGGTATCTGGCCGTGGACGATGTAGAGCGGCTGGTGCGCAGCTGCGATCTGAGCACGCCGATCGGCCGTCGCGATCACGCTATCCTCCTGCTCCTCGCGCGACTCGGCCTGCGTGCGACCGAGGTTGTCGCCCTGACGCTCGACGACGTGGACTGGCGCGCCGGCGAAATTCTCGTGCGCGGTAAGCGCAAGTTCCACGATCGCCTGCCTTTGCCGAATGATGTCGGAACCGCACTGGCCGCCTATCTCCGTCTGGATCGGAGCCGTGCCGCGACGACGCGGCGTTTCTTCCTGCGGCTCACCGGCGCCTCGCAGGCATTCGTGGACGGACAGGCGATCAATGGCGTGTTGGGTCGGGCGCTCGCACGCACGGGAGTGCGGATGCCGGCCAAGTGGATCGGCTCGCACGTGCTTCGACATAGTCTCGCGACGGCGATGATTCGTCGGGGCGCCTCGCTTCGCGAAATTGGTGATGTCCTTCGCCACAGGAGCGCGGACTCGACGACCATCTACGCGAAGCTCGACGTGGATGGGCTCCGATCGATCGCGAAACCGTGGCCGCTGGCGACGGAGGATCGGCGATGACTGCCTTGTGCCGCGCTGCCGAGGAGTACATCGCGCTCCGCCATCGCCTCGGGTTTCGTCTCGGCATTCAAGCAGGGATCTTGCGCCGCTTCGCGAAATTCGCGGCCCAGCAGCGAGCGCCGGTGGTGACGACTGCGCTCGTCCTGTTGTGGGTAGCCCGGATGACCGGCGTCCTTCCCGCCACCGCCGCGCGCTCGCTCAGCGTCGTGCGCTTGTTCGCGGTCTGGTGGAAACAGCGGGAGCCTCGCACCGAGGTGCCGCCCAAGCGCCTCATGCCGGGGCGACATCTGCGGCACGCCCCGTTCCTTCACTCGACCGAGCAGATCGCAAAGCTACTCGTAGCCGCCAGGCAGCTGGACTCCAAGAGCGGCGTGCGCGGCCTTACCTATTCGACGCTGTTCGGCCTGATCGCGGTCGCGGGGCTGCGGATCAGTGAGGCGGTCAAGCTCGACCGAGAGGACGTCGATCTGGTGGAAGGCGTGCTCACCATCCGCGCGACCAAGTTCGGCAAGACGCGGCTCGTGCCGCTTCACCCGAGCACTACCAGCGCGCTGGCGGAGTACGCGGCGCAACGCGATGCCGCCGTCACCAAGATCCGGTCACCCGCGTTCTTCCTCTCCGAGCGGGGCCGGCGCGTTACCGACTGGAGCACCCGATATAACTTTGCCCACGTATCGCAGCAGGTCGGCGATCGGCCTTCGCAGCGGGGCTTCACCGGCCGCGGCCGCTATCGCCACGGACGTGGCCCGCGGCTCCACGATCTGCGCCACCGCTTCGCCGCCGAGACCCTGCTCACGTGGTATCGCGACGGCGCCGATGTCGAGCGGGAGTTGCCAAAGCTCTCGACGTACCTCGGCCACGTCAAGATGGAGCATACCTACTGGTACATCGAGGCGGTACCGGAGCTGTTGCAGCTCGCCAGCGCGCGCGTGGTCAGCCATCGGGATGCCGAGGTTCGGCGATGACGACCACCACCTTCCCGACGCTGCTGCAGACCTTCTTCACCGACAGGCTCGTCCGACAGTTGCGCGCCAGTTCCCATACGGTCGCCGCATACCGCGACACGTTCCGGCTGCTCCTTCGCTACGCCGTCGAGCGCCACCGGCAACCGCCGACGAAGCTGCGGACCGAAAGCCTCGACGCGGACTTCATCGGCAAATTCCTCGACCACCTCGAAACCAAGCGCGGCAACAGCGTGCGCACGCGCAACATGCGGCTCGCGGCGATCCGGTCGTTCTTCCGCTACGTCGCCATCTGCGAGCCCGCGTACGCGCTTCATTGCGAGCGCATTCTCTCGATGCCCGACAAGCGGCACGAGCACCGTCCCGTGGCTTTCTTGAGCCGCGCCGAGGTGGAGGCCCTGCTCGACGCTCCTTCCAAGACGACGTGGGCGGGCCGCCGCGATCGGGTGCTCCTCCTGGTCGCAGTCCAGACGGGCCTGCGCGTCTCCGAGCTGATCGAGCTCCGTCGGCAGGACGTATCGACGGGTCCGGGTGCCCACCTGCGTTGCCAAGGGAAAGGCCGCAAGGAGCGGTGCACACCTCTTCGGCGCGACGCCACCGCCGCTCTCGCAGCCTGGCTAAAGAGAGCTCCCGGTGGCGACCAGGATCCAGTGTTCTCGACGGCGCGCGGCCGGCGCCTCAGTCGGGATGCCGTCGAGTGCATCGTGGCGAAGCACGCGGAAGCGGCGGCAAGGGAATGCCCCTCGTTGGCGAAGAAGCGGGTAACGCCGCACGTCCTTCGCCACACCGCCGCCATGGACCTCCTGCAGCACGGCGTCGACCGCGCCGTCATCGCCCTCTGGCTCGGCCACGAGTCCGTCGAAACAACGCAGATCTATCTCCACGCCGACATGAAGATGAAGGAAGCGGCGCTATCCCGCACGGTGCCCTTGAACGTGACACCCGGCCGGTACCGCCCGGACGACCAGCTCCTGGCCTTCCTCGAAGGGCTCTGATTATGCCGACTCCGAGATGAGTTCCCGCGCTATGCACTGCCAACCAATTGTCGGCATAAGCAGGACGTCGGCATGATGCCGTTTATGCCGATATCGGCATAAGCGGCACACCACGGCCAGCCTCTTGCTCAACGCCGGCGTCGATCCGTTCGCGGTGCAGCGCATCCTGCGACACACAGATCCGCGGATCACCACGGAGGTGTACGGCCACCTCGTGCCCGGCTATCTCCGCGACGCGATCAACAAGCTGCCGCTTGCCGCCGCGGCGGATCTGCTGCCTACGAAGACCCACTCCGAGAAAGAAGCCCCGTTTGGTCCGCCGGTGGTCCGCGAGATGCCGGACCCAAAAGCAAAAGCCGGATCGGCTTCGAAAAACCTCAGCGAGATCCGGCCTTCTGATTGGTTGCGGGGGCAGGATTTGAACCTGCGACCTTCGGGGTATGAGGGCGGCTCTACCCAACCGGCAGACGGGCGTCGTTCCTCATGTTTTCAGTGGTCTCGAGTAGTTAGATCAGACGCGAAGTCCACCGAAGTCCACGAAAGGATCCGCAAGTCCCCTCCTGTTTGGACAAGATCTGGTCAAAGTTCAGGCGAGCTACTTCGAACCGGCGACCTTCGCCTTGGCAATTCGGAAGACCGGGATTTCCGATCCTCCACGGCGGTCCACTCAGATTCCAAAGCTGCGAAATCATTTGGGACGCTACTGCCCACTCCACGAATCTCCCAATCCCCACCTAGCGATCACGAATCTCCGGGTCCAACTGGGGTCCAAGCTCAGCCTTTGCTTTCGGTGGTCGAAGTCGCGCGCCAGCTTGGGTTGTGCACCGCAACCGTGTACGGACTCTGTGCCTGGGGTGAACTCTCCAACGTGAGGATCCTGAACGCGATCCGCGTCGCGCCAGCCGATCTCGATGCGTTCCTCGCAGCTCGACGAAGCGGCGCTCGTAGGTGACGTGCACGCGATCACCACTGGAGTGGCGCCGCGTTCATGCCTGGGGATTGGCGCTTGATGTCCAAGTCACCGGCGACCAGGCCCAAGCCGACCAATACAAATGCAACTCGAACGCGCCATGGAATCTCTCTCATCTCGACTGAGCCAGCGCCACCGCGTCGGGACCCGCTGGAAACCGGAGCTGCCCGGACGCGTCATTCGCGGCTCGGTACACCGCCTCGGCCACGTCGGACTCGGTCGTCACCGTCGTCACATTCGCGCAGCGAGGATCGGGTTGGCGAATGCCGCGTGGGCGTCGGGAAACAACCCCTCCAAGGGATTCACGGACGACGAAGGTGCCGCGATGAAGGAGCGCGCCAAGGAGCTGAAGGCGGAAGCGCGCCGCGGCCCGCGCGCGAAGAAGGGCAAGGCGGACGGGGAGAGCGACGCGCTTGCGAAGATCGCCGCGATGCAGGAACCGGATCGCGCCGTGGCCACACGGCTCCATGCGATCATCAAAGCCAGCGCGCCAGCCCTCGCGCCGAAGACCTGGTATGGGATGCCGGCGTATGCCAGGGACGGCAACGTCGTCTCGTGTTGAACTTGCGCGCGCTCTGGAAGAAGCAGAGGTTCGAGGGCGCCCGGATCGACGTAAGCAGCTGAAACTTCCCGATGCCTCGCCGAGCCCTTGATACGGTTTGCCAACCTGCGACCCTCGGGTCGTTGCCCGAGCCGGAAACGCGCGGGCCCAGCTCGCCGGAAGAACCGAGCGTGCCGAGCCAGCAGCAGATCCGGCCGAGCCTCGCGAGCATGGCGACGAAGGACGCACTGCGCGATTTGGATCCCGGTTGGACCAAACTTCGTCGGCGCGAGGACGATTTCTTGGACAGTGCGCCCACGCGTAGTAGAGCTCACGCAGGGCTTCCCGCGCCTGGCGTCGTCGTTACGGAGGGGACTATGAACATAAGGATGGTCCGCACCGCCGCTATCTGCGCGACGCTGGTTGTGATCGTCGGGGGCTGCGGTGGGGGAGGAGGCGGGGGTGGTTCCGTAGGTACCGTCACCGAGTTCGCGATTCCGACCGCCAACTCGCAACCTACGGGCATCACATCGGGGCCTGACGGGAACCTCTGGTTCACCGAGAACAATACGAACAAGATCGGCAAATGCACGACCGCGGGGGTGATCACCGAGTTCACGATCCCAACAGCGAACTCCGGCCCCTACGAGATCACGTCGGGGCCCGACGGGAACCTCTGGTTCACCGAGATCAACACGAACAAGATCGGCAAATGCACGACCGCGGGGGTGATCACCGAGTTCACGGCCCCAACGGCCAATTCCGGGCCTGCGGGCATCACCACGGGGCCTGACGGGAACCTCTGGTTCACCGAGGCCGCGGGCAAGATCGCCAAGTGCACGACGGCGGGCCTGATCACCGAGTTCACGGTCCCGACAGCCAACTCGGGGCCCTCAGAGATCGTGTCCGGTTCTGACGGAAACCTCTGGTTCGCCGAGGGCGGGGCTGGCGCCCCGGGCGTCAAGGTAGGCCGATGCACGACCTCGGGGACCATCACCGAGTTCATGGCACCAGGAACCGGAATCTTCGGGATCGCGGCGGGGCCCGATGGGAACCTCTGGTTCACCGAGTTCTATACCGCGGGGATCGGCAGGGTCACGACGACGGGCACGATCACCGAGTTCGCTGCCACGTCCGGTTCCGGCCCCAACGGCATTGCGTCGGGACCGGACGGGAACCTCTGGTTCACGCAGCGCGGCGCGCCGAGCGGGACGGGTGGGACCGGCATCGGCCGGTGCACGACCGCGGGCGTGATCACCGTGTTTCCGACGAAGACTGCCGGCGCGACTCCCTACAGCATCACGCGAGGACCGGACGGAAACATGTGGTTCACGGAGAACACGGCGAACAACATTGCGAAGATCGTGCCCTGACGTCTAGATCCGGGCGTCGTCCGCGTGGGGAACCGGAGGCTCGCCCGCTCCGCGGGTGCCGCCGAGTCGGTGCTCGTTGGGCGGCCTCGATAGCCTGCTGCCTTCAAGTAGGGCGCGAAGGCGTCGGGCGAAACGCGGATCGCGTTCGAGACGCGAATGTGGGGGAGCTCCCCGGCACCGCGATCTTCAGCGTCGGACACCGGGGAACGCTTCGTCCGCTGCACGCGCGCGAGCTCGTCGTGTGACCCAACCAGAACGGACCGGCGTCCGTCGTGGAGGTCACCGCCGGCGCGTCGCAGCGGATCGGCTGACGGACGGCGTCCGTGTCAATGCGACGTCAGGGCAGGTGAATCATCGATGCGTGCTCGGGTGACGGCTGCAAGATGCGCAGGGTTCCCCGGGCGTCGCCTTCCACGAAGCGCATCTCGGCCTGGACCCAGGTTCCCTTCATCCAGGCCGAGGCGATGACGCCGCTCAGGTGCGCGGTGTCGGCCTTCCAGTCCACCATCCCTTCCATTTCGGCGACGAAGGAGCGCGCGGCCGGAGCGGTTTGCACCTCCCACCGGGTTCGCACATGCCACACGGGGTCCGCGGCAGCTTCGGGGCCTTCGACCTGCTGAAGCGCGAGCTTGAGCCGTCCCCTGGCCGGCTGGTCGAAGCGTCCTTCCCAGACGGAGCTCTCTTCTGCGTTCACCCCCGCGAAGCTCGTCGAGAACGAGATTTGCAGCGGCGCTTGCGCGGCGGGCAACGCGGCGGCCGGGAGCAGGACCGCGAACATCGAAAACCATGCGCGAGATCGATTCATGACTGCGCCTCCGAGTCCCGCTCGCTGTGAAGCGGACCCTCTTAGGATGGCGCGATGGGCGATGAGGATTCTCCCAGCACCCGAATCGCCCTGCGCGGCGGGGTGTAGCGCCCCCCCCGCCGCGTTCTGGTAGCTGAGGACGGTATGAGGGAGAGGGCGGAGGCGACGGAACCGCGCTTATATGTCGTTCCCCTTCCTCCTCCTCTTCCTCCTCCTCCACGTCCGTGGTCACCTTTGTTGAGGGTACTGCGCTTCCAGCCCCCGTTTTTGGCCTTTCCCCATCGATGCTCTCTCCTTCTGTTACCTTCCACGGTGCGCTTTAGATTTTGACCCGAGCAGTAAGACGAGGACGACCGAACCCTCGGCTCCTACTGCCTGAGCTGAGGGCGGGGGCAAGTAATTCGCAGCACTTCTAATGTTTTCTACTTTAGACGAACGTGGGTTGAGTTGCCCTGCTCGGACTCGATGCCACCCGCCCCGTGCACGGCCAGGGCGCCATTTTCGACGGATTGCCCTTCATGCGCGAACGCCGCAGCGCGCCCTTCGTCTTCATTACTCGCGATGAACGCCTTGAGCGATCGACTGATTGGCGCGGGTACCGAACTGCCCGCCTCGGCGCGAGCTTCGTCTGTGCTGGTCGGGATTGGGTTCGCACACGCGACACCTCCGACGGCGGACAGCGCGAGCGCAATGGCCATTGAGATTGTCATTTTCGTCATTTGAGTCTCCTTTCTGATGGACCCTCTGCAGGACCCGCGCCAGTTCCACTTGGGTGCTCGACCGGTGAGACTTCGCTTTCAAGCGATCTCGATCTCGTTTGCCGATTTGGTGCAGGACGTGCGGCTCGCTGAACTCGATCATGCTCGCGCCTCTCGCGCGACGGCAGCGGAAAGACCGACCGTGCCACTCGTTGCGTGAGCGGATTTCCAGCACCTGCCGCTAAATCCGTCACATCGCGCGTTCCAGCACGATGCGCGAAACGCGTTTGCACAGAATGTTGCGGACCGCGGTTTCCTTGCTCGATCTGACACCGCAAGAACAACCGCGGTCCCGACGACGCTCGTCTTACTAACGCCCCGCGAACCGGATGAACCGAGCGCACAGCTCTCGTCGTCGCGCGCATGACGGTGGCTGCAAAGTCGTCTTCGCGAATCGGCACAAGCCGAAAGAGGAGAATGCATAATGAAGAGCACGTTCATCGTCATGGCGGCATCGGCACTGATCGCCGTGCCCCTTTACGCACAGGAAGTGGACGTCACCGGCTCATCGCCTTCCGCGCCCGCGAGTCCCGCCGACAATGCGTTCGAGGTTATGCCGTGGATCGGCCTCGGCGCGGGATGGCGCGGCATTTGGATCGACCGTGACGTCGGCGGCACGGATTCCCGGCACGGGATCGATCTCGTTCGCTTGACGGCTGGAGTCGATTACCGCCTCAATTCGCAGTCGGCCTCACGACGTTTCTCTCGCAGGAGCTGGCCGGCCAAGGCGGCTTCAGCAGCGTGAACAGCCCCGCGTAAACGTCTGGCTCTCCGCGGGCATCCAGGGCCGCTTCGATCTGTTCGGCGCGGTGGCCCGACGGTGCGGCTGGCTAGCGCGCATTGATCGGAAGCAGTGCCTCGAGATTCAGCGATGCCGCCGTTGCACGGCGGCGTCGTCGTGTCTTGTCGGAGTCCGAATCTTCGATTCCGCCGTCTGGCGTTCCGACACCGCATCGAGTGCGCCGCAGATAACTCGGACGCCACCGCAATCCGGCCGTGCGTGAATTGGTATCGAGTCCTAAACCGGACCGAGGAGGCGGAATCAATACTCCTCGACGATCAACCTCGCCGACGCGTGTGCTGGAAGTAGACCGCAATCGGCATGTTCCAGGCGTCGCGCCAGTGCGCCCCGAGAAAAGGACGGCGTAACCACCTCGCCTGATAAGGCGCTCCAGGAATGACAGTAACAGTTCGCGTCGCCGAACCGGATGCTTCCCGCCTGCGAGCTGCCGCCGCTGCAACGACTACACGCGCCGCAACCCTACCGACCAGGTTCGTCATGTCCCATCACATGACCGCACGGCGCGTGGCTGCCGAGACTCAGCACGCAGCGTGCAACGAGATATCAGGCTGGCAGGCGTGAGCGTTACCGTCATTGGTGCCTTTTCGGTGCCGGATGTGCCGCCGCTGTACTACACTCCGGCACGGTCTCGCGACGTCGATGCGTTCCGAGGATTTCCCGAACAAGTTGCCCGCAGAATTCTGGTCGGCCCAGTGCCTTATCCTCCGTTGCGAGTTGCACCGAGCTACCAGAGCCGTGACCTGCCGACGCATGCACCTCACGATCCGGGGTCAGAACTCGAACTGGAGCTGAACGCCGACGTTCTCCGTCTTCTCTGAGAAAAACTGGCTGAACGGCAGCGCGCCTCGTTGCGCCACGACGAGCGCGCGGATTCGACGCGCGGTGCCCGGCGACGCCCACTCGAGGCCTCCTTCCAGGCTGCCGTTCAGGCTCCAACCCGTCGCCTGGAACTGGGACAGCGCCGAACCAAAGACGGGACGCAAGCTCGAGTTCCGCCAGCCCCAAGCGGGACCGCGCAGCTCGAGACCATACTGAACGACTCCCGGAGTGGACGTCAGGTTGAGGTCCTTGTCACTGAGAACGACGAGCCCGCCGCCGGCGAAGACGCGCCACCATTCGTCTTCGAGCGAGACGACCAGATCCACGACCTCGACGCTCAAGTTCTGTCGGTGCACTCCGTTGGCAATTCCGTAATTGAGGAGGAACTCGTCGCCGAGGTGGCTGCTCTGATGATAGAAGCGGAGCCGCGCAGACCAGGGACCACGCCTATACGTCAGCATCGGGCCGACCAGGTAGTCGGCGTTCAGGAGATCCACCGAAGGCGTATCGAGATTGAACTGCGCGAATACAACGCCGAACAAGCTGACCTGAAGACCGTCGCAGCCGCGGGGTTGTCGGAGTCCCCAGATGCCGAACTCTCCTCCTAACCCGACCATGCCGGCGTTGATGTTCGGGCCCTTTCCTTCGGCGAGCAGCTCCGAGTTCGAAGACCGGAAGTGGACGCGGCGGTAGTCCGCGTAGAAGCGCGCTTCCCGTTGGTCCGCCAGGATTGGTCGGAAAACATCGTTGTCGGGCAGCAGGACGCCTTCCAACGAGCCGCGATCTTCCGCCGTCGTGGCCGGATTCGCCTCGTCCGCCCTGTAGTAGCGGCAATCGACTCTCTCGGCGCCGAGCGCGGCTGATGTCGTCACGATTGCCAACGCAGTAACCACCGCCGGAGCTTTCATGGGTGTCCGTTTCCCGCTTTAGCGGCGAGAAGGCTGCGCCCCGCGGAAAGACGCAACTGAACGCGCGCGTTGATCAGGTCCGCGTCTGCTTGGATTCGGCTCACTTCCGCGTTGAATGCGTCCCGCTGTGCTTGAAGCAAATCGAGCTGCGTGATCGTGCCTGCGCGATAGCGCTCCCGCGCCTGCTCAGCGGCGTGGAACGCAGCCTCCTTCCCGGCGCGCGCGGAACGGCTGCGTGCTATTCCGGCGGCGATTGTGTTCCACTCACGGTGGATCGCGTCACGCGCTGCGAGCGTAGCCCGCAGCTCCCGAGCCCACGTCGCTCCCACTGCCGCATCCTGCGCCTTGATGTCACCGATCCGGGTCAGGTCGAACGACCACGTCGCCGTCAACGCTGCGCGGTACGACCAGTCGTGCCCGATGAACCCGGGCGCGTTCGATCCTGTCTCCGTGAAGGTTCCCGCGATGATCGGTGCGAGAGCAAATCTCCGCGCGTCGGCCTCCATTGCCGCCGCTTGCGTGTTCGCAGCAGCCGCCGCGACCGAAGGAAGAGCAGCGACGTCGCTCGCGAAGAAGCTCAGCTCGGGCTCCGGGTGCAGGTCGTCTATCAGCGGCACCGTCTCGGAGATGTCGGGGGGCACGTTCGACGCGGTTTCAAGCGCGCGCGTTGCCAGCGCCACCTGTAACTCGGCAGCGGCGAGCTGCTGAAACTGCTGCTCCACGTCCGCACGCGCCCGGTCCACCTCCAACACGCCAGCGGCGCCGGCGCGCAGTCTCGCTTGCGCGAGCAGAAGCCCTTCCCGTGAGACCTCGAGCGCCCCGCGCGAAGCGGCGACCAGCGCGAGATCCGCGACGAGTTGGTAGTACTCCTGCGCGACCTGCCCCTGTAGCTGAAGCCACGTCGCATCGAGTTGGTACGCTGCTGCCCTGGCGCTCGCGTTCGCGGCACTGACCCTGCGGAAGCCGGCAAGATCGACGAGCGGTACCGTGAGCGTCGCGCTGCCATTCCATTGATCGCGAGGAAGGAGGGTTACGGTTTGGGTGGGCTGGCCGGGCTCAGCAAGCGTGATCGCGGAGGAATATTGGTTGCGCGTGTACGATCCGTTCGCGGCCACTCCGGGGAGGACGCGCCCCAAGGCGGAAAGAGCCTGCCCTTGCTGCTGCAGGGCCGTTGCCCGCGCCTCCAACTCGTCGGGGTTTCTCTCGCGCGCTCCTGCGAGGAACGTCTCCAACGGCTGGAGCGCCGGGGAAGGCGGCGAGTGGAGCACCAGGAACAGGAAGAGCAACACTGCGGCGACGATGTCTCTGCGGATCCGTTTCATGAGCCAGACGCCAATTCACGACTCGTGCCGATCCGCGGTCCGGCGCCTTTCTTCTCGGACGCGTTTCCTTCCCGTCGATGGAGGTGTCGGATTTTCGCAGAATGCGAGGCACGAGCAGTCGGAAACTCCGGCATGCACGGCCAACGTCCTTCAGCTCGCGATCACGAGGGCGCAGGTGATCATGCCCGGCCGCAGGGCGACGGGCCGCAGGACGAAGTCGAGTACCGCCGTCAGATCGTCAGGGCCAAGCGCGCAGACCTTGGCAGCGACCAAGCGTCCGCCGCTCTTGACGACCGCGGATTGGCCGATGCCGATCCGCTCGAAATCGGCGGCGTCGAAACATGCGATCACCCACACGTCGTCGTCCTCGACCAGCGTGAGGACGATTTGGCCATACGAAGCCCGGTCGCCCGGCATGAGGTGGCGCGTCAATACGCGGCCCCTCGTCGGCGCAAGGATGGCGACGCGATCGGGAGTGCTTCCGGAAACGCCGTGATCCAGCTCGACAAGCCTGGCACCCTTCTCGACCGGCTCTCCCTCAGCGACGAGAATGCGATCGATACGCCCTGACATCGTCGAGGTGACGTCCACCAGCCGTCCGTCGACTCTGGCCGCGCGTGCGGAGATCCACCTTCGCGATCCGATCTCTGGTGCAAGTGCGATGGCACGCATGAGTGTTCCATTCAGCGATGCTCGGCCAAACGATCGAGCAGTCTGGCGAGTCGCGCTTGCAGCCGGCGCGCCAAGCTCGGCACGCGGAAGAAATCCCGCTAGCCGTCATCTAGAATGCACCGTCCTTAGATCAGGCTCCGCGTCACCGCTTCCGCGGCTGCAGCCCAATCCATGAATGCCGGAGAGTCGCTGTACGACTATCCGGCACAACTCCCGATTCGGCCCGGTTGAGGGCGGGATTTTTGCGGCACGCGCGATGCAAACCGCGCTCGGGATGAACACGAGAATCGCGTGGATGATCCCGCCGTTGGTTTTCTCCGCTTGCCACAAGGCAGCTCTCCCGCAGCCGCTCCCGCCGAAAGTAGAGGTGGCGGAGGTGATGCAGATGGACGTTCAGATCCGCCGCCAGTGGGTTGCGACCCTCGATGGATTCGTGAACGCAGATATCCGGCCGCAGGTAGAGGGCTACGTCCGCAAGCAGGCCTACCGGGACGGCGCATACGTGCAGCGAGGAGACGTCCTCTTCCTCATCGACCCGCGCAATTACCAGGCCGCGCTGGACAATGCGAAGTCGACGCTTGCGCACAACGTCGCGGCCCTGGAGAAAGCACGGCTCGACGTGAAGCGCGACAGGGAGTTGATCGCGGGGCAATTCATCCCGCAACAACAACTCGACAATGACATCGCGGCCGAGCGCGAGGCCGAAGCGAACGTCGGCTCAGCCCGCGCCGCTCTCGCCCAGGCAGAGCTCAACCACGGGTGGACGCAGGTCACCTCGCCACTCTCGGGCATCGCAGGCATAGCCCAGAAGCAGGTCGGCAGCCTCGTCAGCACGTCCACCGTCATGACGACGGTGTCCCAGGTCGACCCCATCAAGGCACAGTTCAACGTCAGTGAGCTCGAATATCTAACATCGGCGAAGGGCACTCAGTGGGCCGAGCCCGCGCACGAGGAGCCGGTGCTCGAGCTGATCCTCGAGGACGGCAGCACCTATCCGCACGGCGGCACCGTCGTCGCGATCAATCGCCAGGTCGATCCGCGCACCGGCACGATCGAGGTGCTGGGTGCCTTCCCGAACCCAGGCAATCTCCTGCGGCCGGGCCAGTACGGGAAGATTGGGGCAACCGTCGAGGTCCGGAAAGGAGCGCTGCTCGTACCGGTGCGGGCCCTCAACGAGATCCAGGGGTCGTACCAGGTCGGCGTGGTCGACGGCGACGGCAAGGTCGACGTTCGCAACGTGCAATGTGGACAACAAGTCGCCAATGAGCTGATCGTCGAGCGAGGCCTGCAAGCTGGCGAGAAGGTGATCGTCGAGGGATTCGCTCGCGTCCGACCGGGCATGCGGGTCAACGCGAAACCCGCCGCGTTCGGATCCACGGATTCCGCGGCCCCCGGTGTCGCGAGCGAGGGGCGCTAGCCATGTCTCCCTTCTTCGTCCGGCGTCCGATCGTGGCGATGGTCATCGCGATCCTGATGGTGATCGTCGGTGGGGTCGCGATGCTCGGATTACCAGTCTCGCAGTATCCGGACATCGTGCCCCCGCAGATCCAGGTGAAAACGACCTATGCGGGGGCGGATGCGATCACGGTCGAACGATCCGTTGCGACGCCCATCGAGCAGCAGATGTCGGGCGTCAAGGACATGCTCTACATGGAGTCGGTCAACGCGAACGACGGCACCCTGACCCTCCGCGTCACCTTCGACGTCGACAGCTCGATCGACATCGATCAGGTGAACACGCAGAACAAGGTGGCGCAGGCGCAACCGCAGCTTCCCACCGACGTGACGAACTTTGGCCTCACGTTTCAACAGACGGCCGGCCTTCCGCTCCTGGTGCTCGATCTCTACTCGCCGAAGGGGACCTACGATCCGCTCTTCCTGGGCAACTACGCGACCATCAACGTGACGGACGCGCTCTATCGCGTTCCCGGGGTCGGGCAGGTCCTGGTCTTCGGGACGGCCGACTACGCGATGCGCATCTGGGTCAAGCCGGACAAGCTGGCGAAGCTCGGGATCACCGTTCCCGATCTGGCGAACGCGATCGCGGCGCAGAACAACGTCAATCCGGCCGGACGCATCGGCGCCGACCCGGCTCCCCGGGGCCAGCAGTTCACGTACACGGTGAGAGCGCAGGGGCAGCTCCTCAAGCCGGAGGAGTTCGCGAACATCGTCGTGCGGCTGAACCCCGACGGTTCCACGGTCAGGCTCGGCGACATCGCACGGATCGAGCTGGGCGCGCTGACCTATACGCAACTCGCCCGGTACAACGGCAAGCCTGCCGCCATCCTTGGCGTCTTCCAGACCCCGGGGTCGAACGCGCTCACGGTCGCGGAGGGCGTCCGGGCAACGATGGAAAATCTAAAGACGCGGTTCCCCGCCGACCTCGACTACGTCACGTCGCTCGACACCACCATCCCCGTGACCGAGGGCATTCGCGAGATCGTCATCACGCTGCTCGAGACCACGCTGCTGGTAGCGCTGGTGGTCTTCCTGTTCTTGCAAAGCTGGCGCGCGACCCTGATTCCACTGATCGCGGTGCCGGTCTCGTTGATCGGAACGTTCGCGCTGTTCCCGATGCTCGGCTTCTCGGTGAATACGCTCTCGCTGTTCGGTCTCGTCCTCGCCATCGGTCTCGTGGTCGACGACGCCATCGTGGTGGTGGAGGCGGTCGAGCGTCACATCGAGGAGGGGGAGTCGCCCAGGGAGGCTACGCTCGCGGCGATGAAGGAAGTCACGGCGCCGGTGGTGAGCGTCGCCGTCATCCTCGCGGCAGTGTTCATCCCCATGGCGTTCATGCGCGGCATCACCGGCCTGCTCAACAAGCAATTCGCCCTCACCATCGCGGTCTCCGTGCTCTTCTCCGCCTTCAATGCGTTGACGTTGTCTCCTGCCCTGTCCGCGCTGCTCCTGCGGCCGCGCACGGAGGCGAGAGGCGTGCTTGCCCGATTCTTCGCCGTGTTCAACGGCTGGTTCGGCCGCGCGACCAACGGCTACGTCAAGGGGTCGGGTTTCCTGGCCCGCAAAGCGATCGTGGGCGCCGTCATCCTTGTCGCATTCAGCATCCTGTCGATCGCGACGGGCAAGACGGTCCAGACGGGTTTCGTTCCCGAGGAAGACCAGGGCTACTTCTTCCTGAACGTCACGCTCCAGGACGCTTCGTCGCTGGAGCGTACGGACGCGGTGTCCCGCAAGATCGACGAGCTCCTCGCAGCCACCCCCGAAGTCAACTCCTACAACACCATCGCGGGCTTCTCCCTCTTGAGCAACAGCGCGGCGACGAACAGCGGCTTCTATTTCGTCGCGCTCAAGAACTGGTCGGAGCGTCCCGGTTCACAGCACACCGCAGAGGCGGTCATCCGCCGGCTCAACCAGCGGCTGTCCAGTACCGTCCATGAGGCGGTCGCTTTTGCCTTTGCGCCGCCCGCGATCCCCGGCCTCGGGTACGCAGGCGGCTTTTCGATGTGGATCCAGGACCGCAGCGGGGCTGACGTCCCATTCCTGGAGAAGCATTTGAACGAGTTCATGGCTGCCGCGCGAAAGCGCCCGGAGGTCGCGTCGATCAACACCGTCTGGCGCGCCTCGGTACCGCAGATCTACGCCGACGTCGATCGCGACAAGGTCCTCAAGCAGGGCGTCGACCTGCGCAGCGTCTACCAGACCATGCAGGCGTTCCTCGGCGGCGCATTCGTCAACCAGTTCAACCGATTCGGCCGCCAGTGGAAGGTCTACCTCCAGGCGGAGGGCGATCAGCGCGAAACGGTCAGCGACATCGGCGATTACTACGTGCGGAACAACGCGGGCCAGATGGTCCCGCTGTCGGCGTTCGTTTCCACCAGACGGATCCACGGTCCGGAGTTCACGAACCGTTACAACCTGTACCGCGCCGTGCACGTCATCGGTTCGCCGGCGCCTGGGTACAGCTCGGATGAGGTGATGCGCGCGCTCGAGCAGGTCGCGAACGAAGTGCTCCCCCGCGAGATGGGTTTCGAGTGGACCGAGGTTTCGTACCAGCAGAAGAAGGCGACGGGTACCGGAACACAGACGCTGGTGCTCTCCTTGGTCTGCGTCTTCCTCATCCTCGCCGCGCTGTACGAAAGCTGGTCGCTGCCGT
>Ga0137415_10003245_pt1 | contig 16143 bp, 16 predicted proteins | sample CZODoug3_1_1_16f_FD_183082 | JGI IMG/M metagenome (GOLD analysis project Ga0137415, IMG submission 183082) | Vadose zone soil fungal communities from Angelo Coast Range Reserve, California, USA - CZODoug3_1_1_16fungal (Hybrid Assembly) | ecosystem: Environmental > Terrestrial > Soil > Vadose...
CCGGGACCGGTGCCCTCTACCGCGCGCAGCTCGACGCCGAGCTCGCGCGCGAGCCGGCGGGTGGCCGGCGCGGCCGGAACCGGACCTCCCGCCGCGGGCCGCGCGGGCGCGCCCGGCGCGGCCGATCCGGGCCGGGCCAGGTCGCCGTCGGCGAACGTGACGAGCACCTCGCCCACCTTCACCGTCTGACCCGGCTCGACGTGGATCTTCTCCACGCGCCCGGCGAGCGGCGACGGAATCTCGACCTGCGCCTTGTCCGTCTCGACCTCGAGGAGCGGCGTATCTTCGCCGATCACGTCGCCCTCGCGCACGAGCACGCGGACGATCTGCGCCTCGGTGAGTCCCTCGCCCAGATCGGGCAGCGCGAAGGCGCGCGGCATCTAGAAGGCCAGCGTCTCGCGCGCGGCGGCGACCACGCGCGGCACGTCGGGCACGCTCGCCTTCTCGCGCGCGAAGCCGACCCACGGCACGTCGACGGCGGCCACCCGCCGGATCGGCGCCTCCAGCGCGAGGAAGGCGCCCTCCATCAGGCTGGCGGCGATCTCCGCGCCCGGCCCGAAGCTCCGCGGCGCCTCGTGGACCACGACCGCCCGGCCCGTCTTGGCGACCGACGCCACGAGCGTCTCCCGGTCGAGCGGCGAGAGCGTGAGGAGATCGATGACCTCCGCCCCCACACCGTCCTCGGCGTGCAGGACCTCCGCGGCCTCGAGCGCCACGCGGACCATCGCCCCGTAGGCGATCAGCGTGAGGTCCTGGCCCTCCTGGGCGACGCGGGCCTGGCCGATCGGCAGCGCCTCGGTCTCCTCGGGGACCTCTTCCTTGTGCGCGTGGTAGAGCGCCTTCGCCTCGAAGAAGATCACCGGATCGGGATCGCGGATCGCGCTCACCAGGAGCGCGCGCGCGTTCCGGGGACCGGAGGGGACGACCAGCTTGAGCCCGGGCACCTGGGCGTAGAACTGCTCCTCGGACTCGGAGTGGTGCTCGAGCGCGCGCACGCCGCCGCCGTAGGGCATCCGCACGACCATCTGGCAGTGGAAGCGCCCCTGCGTGCGCTGCCGGTAGCGGGCCGCGTGGTTCTCGATCTGGTGGAAGCACTGGAAGGCGAAGCCGGAGAACTGGATCTCGCACACTGGCTTGAGGCCGTAGAGCGCCATGCCGACCGCGGTGCCGACGATCGCGGCCTCGGCCAGCGGGCTGTCGATCACCCGCTTGCCGCCGAACGTGCGATGGAGGTCCTCGGTGACCCGGAACACGCCGCCGTCGACGCCGACGTCCTCGCCGAGGACGAGCACGTCCGGATCCCGCTCCATCTCCTGGAGCAGCGCGAGGTTGAGCGCCTTCACCATGTTCAGTTTGACCATCGGCTCGTCTTCCGCTGGCCGCGCATCGGCGGCGGGGGCAGGGGCTCCCCGGCCGCCGGGTCGGGGGTCGCCCGCGCCAGGCGCTCGGCCATCTCCTGCCGCTCGGCCCGGAGGTGGGCGGGGAGCTCGCCGTAGGCGTGCTCGAACATCGTGAGCGGGTCGGCGGGGGGGAGCGATTCGAAGACGGCGACCGCGCGGGCGATCTCGGCGTCGAGCTCCTCCTCGAGCCCCGGCTCGAGGAGGGTCTTCTTCTCCAGGTACGCGCCGAAACGCGTGAGCGGATCCTTCCGCTCCCACTCCCGCACCTCCGCCTCCGAGCGGTACTTCGTCGGGTCGTCGGCGGTCGTGTGGACACCCAGGCGATAGGTCACGCACTCAATGAGCGTGGGCCCCTCGCCGGCCTGCGCGCGCAGGACGGCCTCCCGGCTCGCCGCGTACACGGCGAGGACGTCGTTGCCGTCGACCTGGATCCCGGGGAACCCGTAGGCGAGCGCCTTCTGGGCGAGCGTGCGCGAGTGGGTCTGCTTCTTGATCGGCACCGAGATCGCCCACTGATTGTTCTGGCAGACGAAGACCACCGGCACGTGCCAGACGCCGGCGAAATTCATCGCCTCGTGAAAGTCGCCCTCGGAGGTCGCGCCGTCGCCGAAGAACGCCATCACGACCACGTCGTCGCCGCGGTACTGCGCGGCGTAGGCGAGCCCCACCGCGTGCGGCAGCTGGGTCGCGACCGGGATCGTGATCGGCAGGTCGCGCTGGTCGGGCGCCGGCCGCGCGCCCTCGAGCCGCCCGGCGAAGAAGGCGAGGAGCTGCTCGATCGGCCAGCCCCGCCACAGCATCGCGGCCGTCTCCCGGAACGACGGCACCATCCAGTCCTCCCGGCGCAGCGTCGCGACGGCGCCGATCTGCGAGGCCTCCTGCCCCTTGATCGGCGCGAAGGTGCCGATCCGGCCCTGGCGCTGGAGCCGGACCATGCGCTCGTCCAGGCGCCGCCCCAGCACCATCGTGCGGTACATCCGCTTGAGGTCGCCAGCGGCGATGTCCGGCTCGAGCGCGGTATCGAGGTTCCCGTCGCCGTCCAGGATGGACAGGTGGTCGACCGAGAGGCGCAGGTCGAGAGGCGTTCTGGGCATTGTTCGTGCTGCGTCTCATTCTACTCCCGGGGACGACCGGGGCACGAAAACCGCCGTCAGGTGACGACGTGCAACCGCTCTCCGCGCAGATAGGCCTCCAGGGTGGCGACGGCGATCCGGAGCATGTTGGCCCCCGCCTCCACGGTGTTGTAGCCGATGTGGGGGGTCAGCAGGACGTTCGGGAGGCGCCGGAAGGGGTCGTCGGCCGCCGGGGGCTCCTCGTCGTGCACGTCGAGCGCGGCGCCCGCGATCGTCCCGGACTCGAGGAGCTCGGCGAGGGCGGCGTTGTCCACGAGACGGGCCCGCGCGGTGTTGACGACATAGGCGGTCGGCTTCATGCGGGAGAGGAGCGCCCGCGACACGAGCCCGTGGGTCTCCGGCGTGTAGGAGAGGTGGAGCGTCACGACGTCCGACCGACCGAAGAGCTCCTCGAGAGAGACGAGCGCGAGCCCGTGGCGCGCGCGCTCCGCCGCCGGGCGCCGGGTCCAGCCGAGGAGCCGCATCCCGACCCCGGCGCCGAGTCGCGCCATCTCGGTCCCGATCGGACCGAGGCCGACGATGCCCAAGGTCTTGTCGCGCAGCTCGATCCCCCGGAAGACCCCCGGCTCCCAGCGGCCCGCGCGGACGCTCAGGAAGGCGGCGCCGATGTGACGCGTGATTCCAAGGACCAGCCCGAGGGCGTGCTCGGCCACCGAGGTGGCGCCGTAGTCGGGGGTGTGGGTGACGGTGACGCCTCGCCGCCTGGCCTCGGCCACGTCGACGTAGGTCGCGTAGCCGACGCCGAGGAAGCAGACGAAGCGGAGCCGCGGGCACTGGCCGAGCACCTCGGCGTCCATGACCGAGTAGTCGAGGAACACCGCCTCGGCCGGCCGGAGGCGGTCGACGAGCTCGGCCCGATCCCGGGGGGCATCGGTGTAGTAGTCGACCGCCCCGAGCCGGCGGAGCGGCTCCAGGTCCTCGGGCCGCTGGACGCATCCCGACCCTTCCGGGAACACTATGCGCATGGCCGCTCGAGCCGGACCCCGCGGGCCGCGGTGCGGGAGGTCCCTCCGGGCGCGTCGCGCCCTGGACGCCGGGACCCGGCGCGGCGCCGGCAGCCCCGCGGCCGTGCGGACCCCGGCTCGATCAGTGGTGGCAGGTGACGCAGTCGAGCGGCGCCGCCGTGCCCGCGGAGACCGACGGCTGGTCGATGCCGTGGGCGCGGTTCGTGGCCCGGTGACACTCCACGCACCAGCCCATGCTGAGCGGGGGCGGCGCCGGCGTGAGGCCGACGAGGTTCAGCAGATCGTTGAGGCGGTTCGGGCCCTCGATCGCGGGGATCCGCATGAGCTGCTGGATCTGGCCGTGGCACGTCTGGCAGGCAAGGCCGGCCCGGATGTGCCCCCGATGCTGGAAGTAGACGAACTCCGGCACCTTGTAGATGCGCACCCACGGGATCGGCTCCCTGCGCTGCCAGTAGCCCTGGAGCTTCTGGACTTCCGGGTTTCCGGCGGCGGCGACGATCTTGTGGCAGCCCATGCAGCGCTCCACCGACGGCAGCCCCGCGTACTGCGACCGCCGCGCGTCGGCGTGGCAATACTGACAGTTGATCTGGAAGGCGCCGGCGTGGATCAGGTGGCTGAAGAGGATCGGCTGGACGGGCGCGCCCGGCGGATCGATCGGCCCCAGGAAGACCTCGCTCGGCTCCTGCCGCGGCACGGCGAGTGACCGGATATAGGCGACGAGGTCGGCGACCTGCTCCTGGCCGAGGTACGCCTCCCACGCGGGCATCAGCGGCGAGAGCCCCACGGCCTGGCCGCCCTTCGTGATCGTGAGCCGGATGAACTCGTCAGGCAGGTGGCCGAGCACCCGAGCCTCGGTGAGGTTCCACGGCTTGATGGGCAGGCTCGCCGCGGAGGGGCCGTCGCCGCGCCCCTCGGCGCCGTGGCAGGCGGCGCAGTATTGGGCGAAGAGCGCCTTGCCGGGCGGGGCCTCGGCCGCCGGCGGGTCGGCGCGCCGGGCGAGACCCGTTCCGGAGCCCCATCCGAGCAGGGCCCCGACGACGAGCGCGACCGGGACGATCGGTGTTGCGCGCACCCGCCCTAGTCTAATCGGACCCCTCGGGATCGCAAGCCCGGCCGCGGGGGTTCACTTCCGCTTCCGGCGGGTGTGGCCCTCGAGCCCCCGCTCCCAGAGGTACTCCGGCTCGCCGAGGTGCTTGCCGACCCACCGCGAGAGCACGAAGAAGGCGTCGCTCAGTCGGTTCACGTAGCGGAGGGGCCCGTCGCCGATCGGCTCCACCCGCGACAGCGCCAGGATCTCGCGCTCCGCGCGGCGGCACACGGTGCGGGCCAGGTGGAGAAAGCCGCCGACGCGCCCGCCGCCCGGCAGCACGAACGACCTGAGCGGCGGGAGCTCCTTCTGGCAGCGGTCCATCAGCTCCTCGAGCTCCTTCACCTCGGCGTCCCCGACACGGTGCATGCCCTCGTAGGCCGCGTCGTCCGGGGTGGCCAATTCGCTGCCGAGGTCGAAGAGCTGGTTCTGCAGGCGCCGCAGCACCCCATCGAGCCAGCGGTGCTTGTCGTCCTCGGCCAGGCGCTCGGCGTTGAAGACGCGGGCCAGGCCGACGATCGAGTTCAGCTCGTCGACGGTCCCGTAGGCGACGATGCGCGGGGAGTCCTTGGGCACGCGCTTTCCGCCGACCAGCGCCGTGGTGCCCTTGTCGCCGGTGCGGGTGTACACGCGGGTGATGCTGATCGTCATGCCGCCGCCTCCTGGCCGGCCCGTCACCAGTACTTCGGGAAGTCCGGCTCCTCCCGGGTCAGCACCTCGACGAGCGCGGCGCGCCCGGCCTCCGTCTCCGCGATCGCCCGCCGGAGGGCCGGCGCCAGCTCGTGCGGCTTCTCCACCCGCTCCGAGTAGCCGCCGAGCCCGTCGGCGACCTTCGCGTAGTCGCCCGACAGGTAGCGCGTCCCGTAGCGCTCGGTCGCCACGGGCAGGTACTTGTCGTAGCCCCCCATGAGGCCGTTGTTCATCACGACCGTCAGGATCGGGAGCCGCGAGCGCACGGCCGTCTCGAAGTCCATGCCGACCATGCCGAACGCGGCGTCGCCCATCAGGTTCACCACGAGCTTGTCAGGGGCGGCGAGCCGGGCGCCCATCGCGAGCCCGAGCCCGGCGCCGAGCGGCGTGCTCTTGCCCCAGCCGATGTAGCCGTGCGGGATGAGCGACTCCCAGAACGGGACGATCTGGTCGCGGGGATTGCCGGAGTCGTGGGTCACGATCGTGCGCCGCCGGTCCACCGTGTGCATCAGGTCCCAGATCACGCGGAACGGGCTCAGCGGGACGGCGTCGGAGGTCAGGCGGGGCATCCACTCGCGGAGGAAGTCCGCCTTGACGGCGGCCACCTCACGGGCGGCGGTCGTGTCCCCCTTGCGGCCGTTCGGCCCCGCCTGGCGGATCACCTCGTCGGCGAGCTGGCGCAGGACCGCGCGCGCGTCGCCGAGCACGGCGTGGGCGATCGGGTAGTCCTTGTTGACGTCCTGCTCGTCGATCGTCACCTGGACCATCGTCTTGCCGGCGGGGATCGGGACGACGAACACCGACCGTGTGAAGCTCGTCCCGACGCCGACGACGAGGTCCGCCTTCCGGAGGAAGTGGTCGACCATCTTCGTCCCCGACAGCGCCCCCGCGCCGAGGGCGAGCGGGTGGTCCTCGGCGAACGCGCTCTTGCCCTGGAGCGTCGTGAGGACCGGAACCTGGGTGAGCTCCGCGACCGCGCGGAGCTCGTCCCAGGCCTCGGCGTAGAGGACGCCCTGGCCGGCGACGATGACGGGCGCCTTCGCGGCGAGGAGCATCCGGACGGCCTCCTTCACGTCGTGCGGGTCGCCGATCGGCGCCGACCGGCGGACCGGCGCGTAGCGGAGGCTCTCGTCCGGGATCTCCTCCTTCATCACGTCGGTCGGCACCTCGAGCAGCACGGGCCCCGGCTTGCCGTGGCGCAGGAGCGTGAAGGCCCGGCGGAGCATCTGGGGGATGCGGTGGGCGTGGGTGACGACCTCCACCCACTTCGTGACCTCGCGGTAGTTGTAGATCGCCTGGAAGTTTGGGGGGATCCCCTGCCGCTGCCGCTCGACCGCGCTCGGCAGGACGAGGACCGGACTCGCGTCGGCCCAGGCGTGGGCGACGCCGCCGAACGCGTTCTCGCTACCCGGCCCGTACTGGACGGCGGCGACGCCGATCTTGCGGCCGCCCGAGACCCGGGAGAGCCCGTCGGCGATGTTGACCGCCACCCGCTCGGTCCGGGCGCAGATCGGCCGGATCCCTGCCGCGGCCGCGCCCTCGATGATCGCGTTGTTCGGGAAGCAGGCGAGCGACTCGACTCCCTCGGCCTTCAAGATCTTCGCGATGGCGTGATTGCCCTGCATGGCGCTCCTCAGGTGGTGAGACGGGGTGTTCGTTCGTGAAAGGCCACGGCGATGCGGAGCTGCTCGAGGTATTGGGCGAGCTTCTTGCCGCCGAGGTCGATCGCGGTCGTGCGGAAGAACTCGATCACCTCCCGCTCGAGGGCGGGCGTGGCCAAGCCGACGACGCCTTCCCACATCCGCCGGTAGGCGCTGGGGGGGTACCTCGCGGCCATCTCCTGCCAGCGCGTCCGCGCGAACCGCCACGCCAGTTCGCGCACGTACGCGCTCATGAGCATCCCGCGCACGACGAACGGCGCGTCCTGCGTCCGAACGTCGCCGTTGAGGGTTCGCTCGAGGGTCTGCGCGGCGAGCTCCGGTTGGCGGAACGCGGCAAGCGCGTAGAGATAGCGTTGCTCGTCCTGCGGCGTCCTCGCCGTCTTGAAGCGGGACAGGGCGTCGTCGTACTCGGCGGGCCCGCCGGCGAAGGCGGTGATCGCGATCGCCGCCGAGAGCACCGGCGGATCGACGAGCGTCGGGTCGCCGCGGTAGATCTCGCGCGCCCGCGCCTGAACGGCGGGGTCGTCGCCGAGGGTACCGATCGCCCCGAGCAGGTCGCCGCGGAGCTGCCGGGTGAGCTCGTTCTCGCCGGCCCGCGGCGCCCAGCCGAGCCGCGCGACCATCGGGCCCAAGCGGTCCCGGACGAGCGCCTGGAGGCGCGGCCTCTCCGCGGCGTCGAGCACGCGGTTCAGATACGCGAACGAGCCGATGAGCCCGGTCCAGACGTTCCGGTCCGTCTCCGCGCGGAAGCGCGCGGTCAGCTCGAGGTACTCGGCGAGCGGGCTGACGCCGGCCACGGTCGACGCCCACGCGTCGTTGACGAGGTTGAAGCGCTCGATCGGGGTCGCGACGGCGGCGGCGTGCCCGGCGAGGGCGCCGAGCAACGGCGGCGCGTAGCGGACGCGGTAGTAGCCGTGGCCCCCCGCGTTCACGATCACCCAGTCGAGGGCGCCCGGCAGCTCGAGGCGCTCCTCGGTGCCCGTCAGCAGGCGCTTCTCCGTGCGCACGACGCCCCCGGCCTGGAGTCTGAGCGCGACCGGTACGTGCCAGCGCTGCCGGCCGGCGTCGGCGGGCGCCGGCAGGTAGGTGAACCGCTCCTGGGCGAGGACGAGCCGGCCGCCCGCCTCGGCGACGGTGATGACGGGATAGCCCGGCGAGAAGACCCACGCCTCCATGACGTCGGCGGCGCCGAGCGCCTCCCCGAGGTCGCGGGTCTCCGTGTTGCCGAACTCGTGGCGGGCCAGGTACCGCCGGATCCCGTCCCGGAACGCCTCGGGGCCGAGGTGCTGCTCGAGCATGCGGAGCACGGAGGCGCCCTTCTCGTACGTGAGCGCGTCGAACATCGCCTCCGCCTCCTTGGGCGCGGTGACCGGGAACTCGACCGGCCGCGTGCTCCGCAGGCCGTCGAGGGCGAGCGCGGCCGCGCGCGACACGCCGAACGTCACCCACCGCTCCCACTCCGGCTTCCAGGCGTCGACGCACAGCATCTCCATGAAGGTGGCAAAAGCCTCGTTGAGCCAGATGCCGTTCCACCACGCCATCGTCACCAGGTCGCCGAACCACATGTGGGCGACCTCGTGGGCGACGACGTCGGCCACGCGCTCGAGTTCGTTGTGGGTGGCCGTCTTTTCGTCGACGAGCAGCGCCGTCTCCCGGAACGTGATCGCGCCGAGGTTCTCCATGGCGCCGGACGCGAAGTCGGGAATCGCGAGCAAATCGAGCTTGTCCCCGGGATAGGGCATCCCGTAGTACTGCTCGAAGAACTCCAGCGAGAAGGCGGCGATCGCCTGCCCGAAGCGCGCGATCGGCTGCTTGCCGGGCATCCCCCAGACCCGCACGGGCGTCCGGCCGACCATCACCGGATCGGTCGCCTCGAGCTCGCCCACGACGAAGGCCACCAGATACGTGGACATGACGATCGTGTCGGCGAACCGCACGGCCTTCGTGCCCGGCCGGGGGCCCGCCCGCGTCTCCAGCACGCGCGTGTTCGACACCGCGGCCAGCTTCTCGTCGACGACAAGCGTGGCCCCGAAGACGGCCTTGAAGGCGGGCTCGTCCCAGCACGGGAAGGCCCGCCGGGCGTCGGTCGCCTCGAACTGGGTGGCGGCGAGCAGGTGCTCGACGCCGTCGGCGTCCCGATACCGGCTCCGGTAAAAGCCGCGGAGCTTGTCGTTGAGGGCACCGGTGAACGCGAGCCGAAGCCGCCACACCCCGGGCGCGAGCGGCTCGGCGAACACGAGCCGGGCGCGCTCGTGGGCGGGCTCGAGCTCGGCGCGCGCCGCGACCTGTCGGCCCCGCTCGTCCCAGGCCAGGACGGCGCCGATCTCGAGGTCGGCGGCGTTGAGCAGGACCTCCCGCACGGCCTCGCCCACCGTCACCGTGACCGTCTCCTCTCCGGCGAAGGCGGCCGTCGCGAGGTCGGGCGTGAGCGTGAGCTCGTAGCGGCTCGGGACGACCGTGCGCGGCAGGCGGGACGGATCGCTCATGGGCGCGGCTACCCTTTCTCGAGCCCAAGGCGCTCGGGTCCCCTGGGCCAGGCACCATTATCCCTCACCGGGCGAGCCCCACCCGGCGAGGACGCGTCGGGAGGGTCGCGGTCAGGCCGCCAGCTCGAACTTCTGGAGCGAGCGGATCTCGCGCGGCGGGGTCTCGTGCTGGCCCTTGAAGGTGTAGGAGACCTCCGCGACGTAGAAATCGCCGCGCGAGTCGACGGCCACGGCGTGCGGCGCCACGAACTCCCCCGGCCCCTCGCCGTAGAAGCGGCCGCCGATCCGCCCGAGCAGGTCGCCCTTGTTCGAGAGGATGCTCACGCGCGCGCCCAGGTTCGGCACGGCCGCGTTCACGGGGAGGCTCGTCGGGATCTCGCCGACGAAGAACGTTCCCCCGTTCCGGCGGTCGGCGCCGAGCCCGCACGGGCGGTGGAGATTATTCCACTGGCCGAGGTACCCCCCCTTCTCGTCGAAGATCTGGATCCGGTGGTTCTCACGGTCGGCCACGTACACGAGCCCCTCGGCGTCGGTGGCGATGTTGTGCGGGAGGTTGAACGCGCCCGGATCGGTCCCGGGCTCGCCCCACGAGAAGAGGTGGCGGCCCCGGGGGTCGTACTTGTGAACGCGCGAGTTGCCGTAGCCGTCGGAGACGTAGATGTTGCCGGTCTTCGGGCAGAGCGCGACGTGGGTCGGGCGGTTGAAGGGCTTGCCGCCCTGGAGCTCCGCCGGCTTGTCCGGGTCCCCGATCGTGAGGAGCAGCTTGCCGTCGGGAGTGAACTGGCGGACCGTGTGCTGGAGGTCGTCGGTCAGCCAGACGGAGTCGTCCGGACCGATCGTGATCCCGTGCGCCCGCCGCACTCGGCCCTCCCCCCAGCCGCGGAGGAAGTGGCCGTCGCGGTCGAACTCGATCACCGGGTGCTCGCCCCGGTTGAAGACCCAGACGTTGTCCTTGCGGTCCACGGCGACGCTCGTGGCCTCCACGAAGCGCCAGCCGTCCGGGAGCGTGCCCCAGCCCTCGACGACCCGGTAGTTCATACTTTCCTCCCTCGATCCGAGTCCGGTACCATTCGGGGCGGCATGCCGCTGGCCCCCGTCAACGGTCTCTCACTCTACTACGAGGCTCGGGGAAGGGGGAGCCCACTCGTTCTCGTGCACGGCTTCGCGTGCGGTCTCCGCATCTGGGACGCCCAGGTGCGGGCCTTCGCCGCGCGGCATCGCGTGCTCACCTACGACGTGCGCGGCCACGGCCTCTCGGACGCGCCGGCCGACGCCGCCGCCTATTCGCAGCCGATCTCGGTGGACGACCTCCGTGAGCTCCTCGCACGCCTCGGGATCCGCCGGGCCGTCGTGGGTGGGCTCTCGATGGGCGGCAACATCGCCCTCAACTTCGCCCTCGCCTACCCGACGACGGTGCGCGCGCTCATCGTCGCCGACACCGGCGCCGGCTCCGACGGCACCGCCGAGTGGCAGGCGGGCGCCCGCGCCCTCGCCGGGGTCCTCGACCGCGACGGAATCGAAGCCTTCGCCGATGCGGCGCTCGAGAACCCGCTCTTCGCGCGCTACGCCGCCCAGGGGCCGGAGGCGACCCGGTTCATCCGGTCGTGCCTCATGACCCACCGCGCCCGGGGCCTCGCCCATACGGCGCGGGAGGTGCTCGCCCGACGGCCGACGATCTACTCGCTCGAGGCCGAGCTGCGCCGGCTCCGAGTCCCGACGCTCCTGATCGTCGGCGAGCACGACGAGCCGTGCGTCCGGGTCCATCGCTTCATGGCGGAGACGATCCCGCGTGCCCGACACCTCGTCCTCCGGGGCGTCGGGCATCTCACACCCCTCGAGGCGCCGGCGGCGTTCAATGCCGCGGTCGGTCGCTTCCTCGGCTAGCGACTCTGGATGTACTCCTTCAGATACCGATTCTCGTACTCGGTCTCGTCCAGGGTCGCCTTGACCACGTCGCCGATGGAGATCATCCCCGCCACGTGGTCGCCGTCCATGACCGGCAGGTGGCGGATCCGGTTCTGCGTCATGATCCCCATCGTGTAGCCGATCTCGTCGTCGGGCACGCCGATGATCAGGTCCCGCGTCATCGCCTCGCGTACCGGGACGCGCCCGAGCTCGGCGGCGCGGTCGACGCACTCGCGCAGCACGTCGCGCTCGGTGATGATCCCCACCGCGCGCCGCTCGGCGTCCTCCACCAGGAGGGCCCCGACGCGGTGCTGCATCAGGATCTGCACCGCGTCCTGCACGGTCTGGTCGGGGCGCACGGTGTAGACGTGGTGTCCCTTGACCCCGAGGATGTCTCGGAGCTTCATCGTCGCACCTCCCAACGAAGCTGTCAGGCCCCGCTCAGGCGGGTCGGTGGAGACGGAGAGCCGCGATATCGCGATGGTAGTCTGGCCCCCCGCGCACGGTCAAGCAGGGCTCCGGCCGCCGGGCGGCGGCCCCGCCGCGCTCGCGGCACGGCATGACGGCGCCGATGGGCGATGGCCGGCGCCGGATCGCGATCGCCGCCAACCCCTACGGGGGGGCGCAGTCCCACCGACGGCCTGCGGAGGCGCTGGCGGCGGCGCTCGCACGCCGGGGGCTCGAGCCCCACGTGCTCTGGGAGAGGAGCGAGCGCCGTGCGGCGCTCGCCGACCCCGACCTCGGCAGATTCTGGCGGTGCGCGGTGGCGGTAGGGGGCGACGGCACGGTCGCCGACGTGATCAACGAGATGCCGCCCGGCCTGCCGCTCGCCGTTCTGCCCGCCGGGAACGAGAACCTCTTCGCGCGGGCGCTCGGCTCCCCCGCCGACCCAGAGACCTTGGCCGCCGCGATCCTGGCCGGGCGCACCCGGCGGATCGACCTCGGGCGGGCCGGCCGGCGGCTCTTCAGCCTGATGGTCGGGATCGGCTTCGACGCGGAGGTCGCGCATCGCATCGCGCGCCGGCGCCACGGGCGGGGGTCCCTCCGCCCGGTCAGCCGGTGGCGGTACCTCCTGCCGATCCTGGGGGCGCTCCGGCGCCTGCCCCCGGGACCGGTCGAGGTCGACGCCGACGGCGTCCGGGCGCGCGGCGCCCACTGCCTCGTCTTCAACCTCCCCTCCTACGCCTGCGCGCTGCCGGTGGCGGCAGACGCCCGGCCGGACGACGGCCTGCTCGACTGGATCGTCCTCGAGCGGCCGGGCCGCCTGGCGCTGGCGCGCTACGCCCTGGCGGTGCTGCGCTCCGCGCATCGCGGGCGGCCGGACGTCCGCCACGGCCGCGCCCGCCACCTCCGGATCACCGGCGGGCCGCTGGCACCGGTCCAGCTCGACGGCGACCCGGCCGGCTTCACGCCGGTCGAGATCGAGGTCTTGGCGGACGCGCTCGCCGTCATCGTGCCCTGACGTCAGGCGACGGGGGCGGCGGGCGGGCGGCGCGCCCACCAGCCGGCTGCCTGCTCGTAGGCGTGGCCGACCCGGAGCACGGTCGCCTCGTCGAAGGGGCGGCCCACGATCTGGAGCGCCTGGGGCAGGCCCGACGCCGTGAAGCCGCACGGCACCGACAAGGCCGGCAGGCCGAGGCCGTTCAGCGGACGCGTGAGCCGGGCGAAGCGCGCCATCCGCAAGACGACCTCACCCGGGGCGCCCGCCGTCACTTGGTCGAGCGCGGGCGCGGGCTCGGGGATCACGGGAGTCAGCAGCACGTCGACTTCGGCGAAGACCTCCCGGACGAACTCGCGGGTGAGGCGGGCGCGGATCCGCGCCGCCTGGAGATAGTCGTAGGCCGACACGTGAAAGCCCGGCTCGAGCCGCGCCCTGACCACCGACCCGAGCTCGTGGGGGCGCTCCCGGACGATCCGGGCGTGGACGGCCGAGCTCTCGCACCAGGTGATGAGGCTCGCGACGTCCGTCACGGGGTGCGGGTCCGGCAGCCGGAGCTCCGTCACCACGGCGCCGAGGCGGGCGATCACGCTTGCCGCCTCGCGGACGGCCGCGACGACCTCGGGGCTCACGCCGTCGAAGTAGTAGTTCTCGGGCAGGCCCACGCGGAGTCCGGCCACCCCGCGGGCGAGCGCCCCCGCGTAGTCAGGCACGGGGCGCCGGCTCGAGGTGGCGTCGGCTGGATCGTGGCCCGCCATGGCGCCGAGCATGAGCGCCGCGTCGGCCACCGTCCGCGCCATCGGGCCGAGGTGGTCGAGCGACCAGGACAGCGGCATCGCCCCCGCCCGGCTCACGCGACCGTAGGTCGGCTTGAGCCCGACGATACCGCAACAGGCCGCCGGCAGCCGGATCGAGCCGCCAGTGTCGGAGCCGACCGCGCCCAGGACGAGGCCGGCCGCGACCGCCACGCCGCCGCCGCTCGAGGATCCTCCGGCGGCGTGCCCGGGGCGCCACGGGTTCTGGGCGTCGCCGTGGTGCGGGTTGTCGCCGAACGGGCCGAGCGCCAGCTCCGCCATGTTGAGCTTGCCGAGGCCGACCGCGCCCGCGCGCCGGAGGCGGCGGACCGCCTCGCACTCTCGCACGTCGATGAAGTACTCGCGGGTCTTGGTGCCGCACGAGGTGGGGAGCCCCGGCACGTGGCAGAGGTCCTTCCACGCCATCGGCACGCCACCGAGCAGGCCGCCGGGGCGCCCGGCGGCGAGTTCCCGCTCGAGCGCCGCGGCCGCCGCGAGCGCCCCCTCGGCGTCCACGGTGATGAAGGCGCGGAGGGCCGCGTCGAGGCGATCGATCCGCCTGAGGGACTCCCGGACGATCTCGACCGGCGAGACGCGTCGCGCCGCGACGGCGGACGCGAGCGCGGCGATCGTCCACTCACCCCCGCTCAGGTTCGGCCTCGAGCACGGCCACGAGCCGCGACGGCTCCTCGGCGAGGGCGAGATCGGCGCCGGCGCGCTCGATCCCGGCGGCGGCGCTCGCGATCGCCGCGCGGAGCGCGCCGTCCCCGTCGGTCATCGCCGCCCCCGGCCCCACCCTTCGGCGCGCCTCGCGGCTACTGGAGCGGCGAGAACTGGGTCGGCCGCCAGATCTTGTTCACGACCCGCTCGACCAGCGGGCCGTTGGCCTCGGTGGTCTTGCGCGCGGCCAGCCACTCGGGATCGGCGAGGAAGCTCTTCCACGCGCGCTCCCGGTGCGCGAGGTCGTCGTATACACAGATATAGACCAGCTCGTTGGACTCGCCGATCACCGTCTCCCAGAACCCGACGACGCCGATGCCGTGCTTCTTGAACATCTTCATCGTCACGTCGGCGAAGCGGCGCTGGAGGTCGGGCATCCGACCTGGCATCACATAGTAGGCACGATACTCGTAGATCATGCTCTCCTCCCCGGGGTCGCTCGAGTGCGCGGGCGGCACGAGGATACATCATCGGCGGCCCGTCCGGGGAGGCCCCGGCCGGACGGCGGCCCGGGGAGCCCGAGCTCGGCGGGCGCCCGTCATCTGATACCATTCAAGCCCGGACCAGAGGAACGGAGAGACCCGAGCCTATGGCCAACGCCGTCCTCGACGCCCGGGCGCCGCTCGGGGTCGAGCCCGTGGAGCCCGTCACGCTGGCCGGCCCCTCGGCCGCGCTCCGGAGGCAGTGATGTTCCAGGTTGGACTCACCCGCGACTTCCTGATGCCCGATGGCTCGCTGGCCTTCGGCGACATCGGCCTCGACCTGCTCGAGCAGGCGCCGGGCGTGAAGTACGCGTTCCTCGCCGAGAATATGAAGGAGCTGACGGCGGACCAGGTGCGCGACTTCGACGCCCTCCTCGTCCTGGCCCCGCGCGTCACCGGCGCCACCCTGGCGGGCGCGGATCGGCTCACCGTGCTCGCCCGATTCGGCGTCGGCTACGACACCGTGGACGTCGACGCGTGCACCCGGAACGGGGTGCTCCTCACGATCACGCCCGACGGCGTGCGGCGGCCGGTCGCGACCTCGGTCATCGCCTTCGTCCTCGCCCTGAGCCATAAGCTCCTCGTCAAGGACCGGCTCACCCGCGACGCCCGCTGGGGCGAGAAACTCGCCCACATGGGGGTCGGGCTCGTGGGCCGGGTCCTCGGCATCGTGGGCTTCGGCAACATCGGCCGCGAGGTCGCCAAGCTGGCCACCCCGTTCGACCTCCGCATCATCGCCGCCGACCCGTACGTGACGCGCGAGCAGGCCTCCGCCGCCGGGGCCGAGCTGGTCGACCTCGACACGCTCATGCGGACCGCCGACTTCGTGAGCGTGAACTGCGCCTTGACCGCGGAGACCGTGCACCTGATCGACGCCCGGCGCCTCGGCCTGATGAAGCGGACGGCGTTCCTGATCAACACCGCGCGCGGCCCCGTGGTCGAGGAGCCGGCGCTCGTGGCGGCGCTGCGCGAGCGCCGGATCGCGGGCGCCGCGCTCGACGTCTTCGAGCAAGAGCCGCCCGACCCCGCGAACCCGCTGTTCACGCTCGACGGCGTGCTCCTGGCCCCGCACGCGGTCTGCTGGACCGACGAGTGCTTCCTCAACATCGGGCGGAGCGCCTGCCAGTCGATCCTCGACGTCGCGGCGGGGCGGCTGCCCCGCCACATCGTGAACCGCGCGGTCGTGGAGACGCCGCGCCTTCAGCAGAAACTCCGCCGCCACGGGGGAGAGCGCCAGGAGGGACGGTAAACATCGCCCGGACTGAAGTCCGGGCTTTTGAGAAAGGAGCCCGGCCTTGAATCCAGGAGCCTGGCCTTGCGGTTCCAGGTTGACGGTTCGTCGGCCCGGTTGGCGACCCGGTAGCCTCCCCGTCCAGCACCAC
>Ga0137415_10003247_pt1 | contig 16140 bp, 18 predicted proteins | sample CZODoug3_1_1_16f_FD_183082 | JGI IMG/M metagenome (GOLD analysis project Ga0137415, IMG submission 183082) | Vadose zone soil fungal communities from Angelo Coast Range Reserve, California, USA - CZODoug3_1_1_16fungal (Hybrid Assembly) | ecosystem: Environmental > Terrestrial > Soil > Vadose...
CTCGTCTTCGAGATTTTCAAAGCCGCTCTTCTGCGGAGCGGGGGCGGGAGCCTCGCTGCGCGCCGGGCGGGCCGGCGGCGGCTCGGGCGCCACCGGCGGCGCGGCGGTGTCGCCGCCCGGGCGGCGCAGGGCTGCTTCCAGCCGCTGCGCCATCTCGGCGAGATTCTGGTCGGCGCTCGACGGGGCCGGCGCCGCGGGAGGCGGGGGTGGAGGAGGCGGCGGGGCTGCGGCGCGTTCGGGTGCACGGATCGGTGGCGGCGCCTTCGGCGGTTCACTCGGGCGCGGCGCGCGCGGCAGCAGCGGTTCGGTGCGGGTCAGCCGCGGCGGAATCGGATCGGGGCGCGGTTCGGCGCGGCCACCGAGGGGACCACCAAGCGGCTCCGGCGTGAGACCTGCGAGCGGATCGCCGCGGCGTTCCGACAGTGGCGGCGGTACGGGGCGGCGGACTTCGTCGGCGAAAGAGGGACGCTGCGGGCGCGGCGGCGGCTCGGGCATTTGCGGTTCGAGATGATCGAACATGTCGCTACGGGTATGGTCGCCATCGCTCCAGGCGGCATCGGGCAGCGGCGCGATCCGGGGCGGTGCCTCGGTGCCGGCGACCGCCGGCCGCGGCGGCAACTGATCGCGCCCGGGCATCGCACGCACGATGTTGGGTTCCACCACGATGTCGCTCGGACCGCCGATCATCAAGAGATGCTCGACATTGTCGCGCCGTACCAGCACCAGGCGCCGGCGGCCATCCACCGCGGCGGCGTCGATCACGGCAAGCCGCGGCATCCGTGCGCGGTTGGGGTTGGCGCCGAGGCGGTTGGTGGCGAAGCGGCGAATCAAAAAGACTCCGGCGCCGAACACCGCCAGCACAGCGATGAGGGCGAAGACGAACGTAAGTATCTGCATATTGTAGTCCCCGGCCATCTGGCCCTGCTCATATGCTGGCTTCGACGAGTGCGGACCGAAAGCGATATCCGGCGGCGAATCACGCCCGAGATCAGCCTTATTCCTTAATTCCCCACGACACGATGGCCGCCCGCTTTATTAATAGACCAAGAATCGCTTGATCCAAAACGACTTCTGAGCGCCCCGCGCCGCCTTGGCCGGCGCTGGTTAACGCAGCTACCGTGGCGAAAATGCGCTCACATCGGCGCTCGAGCGCGATCTCCACGGTCGGGTTCCCGATCTTAACCGGCCGTTAACCATACACCGGGCAAATTCTGCCTACCTCAGGCTTCGCCCCAGAGGTTAACGGAGCAGCGCCAGATGCCCATGAACGATCTTCCGATCCTGTCGGCGCTGCGCAGCAAGATGCAGTGGCATCAGGAACGCCAGCGGGTGCTGTCCGAGAACATCTCCAATTCCGACACGCCGAACTTCAGGCCGCGCGACCTGGTCGAGCCGAAATTCGACAACACTGGCGGAACCGTCGGCGGATCGCTGGGAACGCTGCCGATGGCGCGCACCAGCACCGTCCATCTCGCGGCCTCCGGCGCGCCCGGCAATTTCAACAATGACGGCGGCAAGAGCGGTTTTCAGACCCGGCCCGCCGGCAACGCCGTCAATCTCGAGGACCAGATGCTGAAAGTCTCCGCCAACCAGATGGACTATGCGGCGGTGACCTCGCTGTACAGCAAGAGCCTGCATCTTCTGAAGACGGCGATCGGCAAGGGCTAGGGGTGCGGAATGATCGGCAAGGCGGGAGGACATCATGGCAGATGACGGCAGCGATTTCGCCCGCTCGATGAGCATCGCGACCTCGGGCCTGCGCGCGCAGGCCGGACGGATGCGGGTGATCTCGGAAAATATCGCCAACGCCGATTCGACGGCGCAGACCGCGGGCGGCGACCCCTACCGCCGCAAGGTGCCGACGTTTTCGTCGGCGCTCGATCGCAGCCTCGACGCCAGGGTGGTGGCGCTCGGAAGAGTCCGCCCCGATCAATCGGCGTTCCGCCTCAAATACGAGCCGGGCAATCCGGCGGCGGATGCCACCGGCAACGTCAAATATCCCAACGTCAATCCGCTGGTCGAAATGACCGACATGCGCGACGCGCAGCGGTCCTACGAAGCAAACCTCAACATCATCAGCGCCACGCGGCGGATGATTCAGCGCACGCTCGACATCCTCAAGGCCTGAAAAGGACCATAGCACATGGCTTCACCGACAGTCGCCGCCAACGCCTACGCCAGCCTGCAGCGGATGATGGAATCCGGCGGCGCGGAGAAGGGCAGCCAGGCGAGCGGTGGCCCGTCCTTCAGCGCGTTGCTCAAGGACGCCGTCGGCAGCGTGCTCGAGGCCGGCAAGAAATCCGACGCCCAGACCATGGCGATGACCTCGGGCAAGGCCAACGTCATGGACGTGGTGACGGCGGTGGCGGAAACCGACGTCGCGGTCTCGACCCTGGTGTCGGTGCGCGACAAGGTGATCGCGGCTTACGAAGACATCATGAAGATGCCGATCTGATGCGTGCCGTCATTGCGAGCCAACGGGTCGCGCGAATGCGCGCCCGATGACAGGCTCCGCGAAGCAATCCATCTCGCGGCAAAAAGCAAGAATGGATTGCTTCGTCGCAAGGGCTCCTCGCAATGACGGGCACTCATGCTGCAGAATCGACGGGGATTTGAAATGACCGGTGCTGAAACCCTCGACGTGGCGCGCGATGCGATCTGGACCATCGTCGTGGTGTCGTCGCCGCTGATGGTGGTCGGCCTCGTGGTCGGCGTCGTGGTATCGCTGTTCCAGGCGCTGACGCAGATCCAGGAGCAGACGCTGATCTTCGTGCCGAAGATTCTGGCGATCTTCGTCACGCTGCTGCTGGCGCTGCCGTTCATGGCGGATTCGCTGCACGCCCACATGATGCGGATATCGTCGCGAATCATAGGCGGCTAGTGCACTGTGCTTAGATGCGCATCGATATCTCCCTGCTGCCGGCCCTTGCCGCGACCTTCATACTGGTATTCGCCCGCATTGGCGCGATGGTGATGCTGTTGCCCGGCCTCGGCGAGACCAATATTCCGGTTCGCGTCAAGCTTGCGATCGCGCTGCTGCTGACGCTGATCATCCTGCCGCTGCACCGCAACGCCTACCATGTCGACATGAACTCGATGGCCTCGCTGATGGTGCTGATGCTGCATGAGATCGTGATCGGAATCGTGCTGGGTGCAACGGCGCGCGTGACCCTGTCGGCGCTGCAGGTCGCGGGCTCGGTGATCGCCCAGCAGCTCGGCCTTGGATTTGTCACCGCGGTCGACCCGACCCAGGGCCAGCAGGGGCTTTTGATCGGCAACTTCCTCACCATCCTCGGCGTAACGCTGTTGTTTGCCACCGACAGCCATCACCTCGTGATCTCGGCGCTGAACGAGAGCTATCGGATCTTCTCGCCGGGCGAATTGTTGCCGAGCGGCGACGTCGCCGCGCTGGCCACGCGGGCGTTTGCCGCCGCCTTCAAGATCGGCATGCAGCTTTCGGCGCCGTTTCTGGTGTTCGGCCTCGTGTTCAATATCGGGCTCGGGGTGCTGGCGCGGCTGATGCCGCAGATGCAGGTCTATTTCGTCGGTGTGCCGCTCGCGATCATGATCGGCTTCATGATCTTCGCGCTCGTCATCACCGCGATGATGGGGACCTTTCTCGATTACTTCATCGGCGTCATGCACGAGCTGACGCCGCTGAAATAGGGAGGCCATCGTGGCCGACGATACCAACGACAAAACAGAAGACCCGACGCAAAAACGTCTCGACGATGCGCTCGAGCGCGGCGACGTCGCCAAGAGCCAGGAGGTCAACACCTGGTTCGTGATATCAGGCGGCACGCTGGTGCTGTCGACGTTCTCGGAGTCGATCGGCGGCGGCATCCTGATGCCGCTGCGCAACCTCGTCGCCAATTCATGGATGATCCACACCGACGGCGCCAGCCTGTTGGCGCTGGGCACCACGCTCGGCCATGCCGTGCTGGCCGCCATCGGCGTGCCGCTGTTGATGCTGATGCTCGCCGCCATCGCCGGCAACATGATCCAGCACCAGCTGGTATGGTCGGGCGAGTCGCTCAAACCCAAATTCAGCAAGATCTCGCCCGGCGCCGGCTTCAAGCGCATCTTCGGCAAGCAGGCGGCGGCGAATTTCGCCAAGGGTCTCTTCAAGGTGATCGCGCTCGGCGCGGTCATGGTCGCGGTGCTGTGGCCGGAGCGGCATCGGCTGGAAGCGTTCCTGCACTTCGACCCCGCCGAGATCCTGAGCGTGACCACCAGCCTGACCGTGCATCTGATGGGCGCGGTGGTGGCGATGCTCGCCGCGGTGGCGATCGCGGACTACTTCTTCCAGTACCGCCAGTGGTACGAACGGCAGAAGATGTCGCTGCAGGAGATGAAGGACGAGTTCAAGCAGTCCGAAGGCGATCCCCATATCAAGGGCCGGATCAGGCAGTTGCGGCAGCAGCGCATGAAGAAGCGCATGATGGCCGCGGTTCCCAAGGCATCCGTCATCATCACCAACCCGACCCACTATTCGGTCGCTCTGTCCTACGACCGCGGCACCATGTCGGCGCCGGTCTGCGTCGCCAAGGGCGCCGACAATATCGCCTTCAAGATCAGGGAGATCGCCAAGGAGCACGATATTCCGATCGTCGAGAACGTGCCGCTGGCGCGGGCGCTGTACGCAACCGTCGATATCGACGAGGAAATTCCGGTCGAACACTACCACGCAGTTGCCGAAATCATCGGCTATGTCATGGGGCTGAAGCGCGGGCTTTCCGGCCGCAGGACGTGACGTTTGGAAGGAAATGGGGCGAAATGCACGCCAATAGCCGCCTGATGGACTTGCGTACGCGGGTCCGATTCAGGCACTCAGAAGGGGCGTGCCGACCGAACCCGGGTTTGCCCGGTCTCGGCCGACCAAAACGGTGCGCGCGCTCTCACATGCCGATGGGCAATGTCTCTTCAGATGGCTGCCGAAACTGACAACGATCCCTTGACCGAGCCGCTCGTGGCCCACGAACCGGCGCGCCGGGGCGGCAGCATCGTGCTGGTGCTGCTGGTCGCCGCCGGCATCGTCGCGATCGCGGTCGCGCTGATGACGATCGGCCGCGCCCAGGCGCAGCCCTATATCCTCGGCGTGCTGGCGCTGCTCGCGATGGTCGGGCTGTTCAATCTGTTCGCCTTCGCGGCCGGCATCATCCGCTTCTCGGATCGCACCGCCGACGACCCCGTGATGGGCCGCATCGCCGATCACGCCCATGACGGGCTGGCGGTCACCGATTCCAGAGGCCACGTGGTCTATTCCAACGCCGCCTATCTCGCCCTCACGGGCGCTACCGGTGCGCACGACGTCCGCCCGGTCGAGCGCGTCTTCATCGGCAACCCCGACGTCTCCGAGGCGGTGTTTCGGCTGCTGAAAGCGGCGCGCGAGGGCAAACGGCAGCAGGAAGAGGTGCGCATCGCGGGTACCGATGGCGCGCAGGGCCGCTGGCTGCGGATGCGGGTGCGCCCGCTCGGCCAGACCAAGCGCGAGGCGAAATACGCGGTGTGGTCGATCGCCGACATCACGCGCGACCGCGAACGCCAGGAAGACGTGTTCCAGGAATTGCAGCACGCGATCGAATATCTCGATCATGCACCCTGCGGCTTCTTCTCGGTCAATCCGGCCGGCGAGGTCGTCTACGTCAACGCCACGCTGGCGAACTGGCTGGATTACGACCTCGCCGAGATCGGGTCCGGCGGGTTGAAACTGACCGATATGGTGTCCGGCGACGGCACCGCGCTGTTGACCTCGATTGTGCCGATGCCGGGCGAGGTCAAGACTGAAGTGTTCGACATCGATCTGCGCATGCGCGGCGGCAAGACCATGCCAGTGCGGCTCTATCACAAGCTCGCCTTCGGCGCCGACGGCACGCCCGGGGCGTCGCGCACGCTGGTGATCAGCCGCGCGCGCGACGAGCATTCCGATCCTGAGCGGGCGGCCGAAGTCCGCTTCATGCGCTTCTTCGACCACACGCCGATGGCGATCGCCACCGTCGACCGCGGCGGCACCGTGATGCGCGCCAACGCCCGCTACGCCAAGCTGGCGCAGAGCCTGACCGCGGATGGTGCGGCCGGCAAATCGATCTTCCGCGCCGTCAATGCGCGCGACCGCAACCTGTTGATCGCGGCGATCAACCAGGCCGCCGACGGGCAGGGTGACATCGCCCCGGTCGAGGCCATGCTCGACGGCGCCAAGGAACGCTGGGGCCAGTTCTTCGTCACCGCGGTCGAAGAGCATGAGCGCGATACCGAGGCCGCCATCATCTACATGCTGGAGACCACCGAGCGGCGCACGCTGGAGAACCAGATCAACCAGTCGCAGAAGATGGACATGGTCGGCCAGCTCGCCGGCGGCATCGCGCACGACTTCAACAACGTGCTGTCAGCCATCATGATGGCGAACGACTTCCTGTTGAACGCGCACAAGCCGACCGATCCGTCGTTCCAGGACATCATGCAGATCAAGCAGAACGCGACGCGTGCGGCGGCCCTGGTGCGGCATCTGCTGGCATTCTCGCGCAAGCAGACCTTGCGACCCCAAGTGCTCGATCTCGGTGAGTCGCTGTCGGACATCCAGAATCTCCTGAAGCGGCTTATCGGCGAGAGGGTCAAGCTCGAGGTGCTGCACGGCCGCGACCTCTGGCCGATCAAAGCCGATCTGTCTCAATTCGAGCAGGTGATCGTCAATCTCGCGGTCAACGCCCGCGACGCGATGCCCGATGGCGGCAGGCTGACGGTGAAGACCGCGAACGTCACGACCGACGAGACCGCGCATCTGTCCTACAAGGGCATGCCGGCGGCGGATTATGTCCGGATCGACATCTCGGATACCGGCACCGGCATTCCCGCCGAAATCATCGACAAGATCTTCGAGCCGTTCTTCTCGACCAAGGAAGTCGGCAAGGGAACAGGTTTGGGCCTGTCGACGGTGTACGGCATCGTCAAGCAGACCGGCGGCTTTGTCTACGTCGATTCAAAACCCGGCGAGGGCACCTCGTTCCGCATCTTCCTGCCGCGCTATCATCAGGAGCAGGAGGCGGTGAGCGAACCGCACGCCGCCAACGACGCGGCGAAGCAGGGGGCTGCCGAGCCGCCGAAGCCGAAACCCGATTTGACCGGGCAGGGCACGATTCTTTTGGTCGAGGACGAGGACGGGCTGCGTTCGCTCAACGCGCGCGGGCTGCGGTCGCGCGGCTACAGCGTGATCGAAGCCGCCAACGGCATCGAGGCGATGGAAGCGCTGGAGGAAAAGAACGGCGCGGTCGATCTCGTCGTCTCCGACGTGGTAATGCCGGAGATGGACGGCCCGACGCTGCTCAAGGAAATGCGCGGCCGCAATCCGAACCTGAAAATCATCTTCGTATCCGGTTATGCCGAGGACGCCTTCGAAAAGAGCCTGCCGGAAAACGAGCAATTCGCCTTCCTGCCAAAGCCCTTCACGCTGACCCAATTGGTCGCCGCGGTGAAGGAAACCATGACCCCGTCGTAGAACGACTGATTTCGGCGGTCTTTAGGCGTTGCATCAGCTTGTAAATGACATAGCTATGTCGTGGCCGGGCTTCGACCCGGCCATCCATCCACTTCACACGAATTCTTGCGAAGAGCGATGGCCCCCGGGTCACCTGGCGCGAAGACGCGCTTCGCACGCTTGCCCGGGGGCGGACGAATCCGCGCGGGAATGAGCGATATCGCCACATCCCCGCGACCGAGGGCCGCAGCCGCGGTTCCCGTTTACCGCTTCACTTTTAGGTAGCGCTGCCCATCTTAATGGCGCTTTCCCCATGCCGGGGAGTTAAGGGAAACAAAGATGAATTTCACGCAACGCAGGCGCGGAATTGTTCGGGCTATCGCCGTCGTCCTGTCGGTGGCGCTGCCTTTGGTCATGGCCGTCGCATCGGCCGACGCCCGCGTCGGCGGCGGCTTCGGCTCGGGTTCGCGGGGATCGCGGACCTTTGCCGCACCGCCGAGCACGTCCACGGCGCCCGGTACCACGCAGCCGCTCAACCGCACCTTCGGCCAACCGGGCAGCCCCGGAATGAGCGCGCCGGCCGCGACCGCCGGCGGCGGCCTCTTCAACCGGGGCGGCATGGGCCGAGGCCTGCTCGGCGGGCTTGCCGCCGGCTTCCTCGGCGCCGGCTTGCTCGGCATGCTGTTCGGTGGCGGGTTGTTCTCCGGCCTCGGCGGCCTGTCGTCGATCCTCGGCCTGATGCTGCAGATCGGCCTGATCATCCTGGTGGTGCGGCTGGCGATGTCGTGGTGGCAGCGGCGCAACGCGCCGTCGCCCGCCTATGCCGGCGGGTCGGCTGCCGGCGGTTCTGATAAAGCCGCTGGCCCGCCAGCGGGCTTCCGCTCGGGACTTGGTTTTGGACTGGGCTCGGGCAGCGCGTCGTTGGAAATTCAGCCCGCGGACTATGAAGCCTTCGAGCGGCTGCTTGGCGAGATCCAGGCCGCGTGGTCGAACGAGGATGTCGCCAAACTGCACACGCTCGCGAGCCCAGAAATGGTCTCGTATTTCTCCGGGGATCTCGAGGCAAATCGCGCCCGTAACCAGGTCAACCGGGTCTCCGGCACCAAATTGCTGCAGGGCGACCTTGCCGAAGCCTGGCGCGAAGGCGATAGCGACTATGCGACGGTGGCGCTGCGGTTCTCGATGATCGACACCACGCTGGATCGTACCACCGGCCGATTGGTTGCCGGCAGCGAGCAGCCTGCCGAAATAACCGAGGTCTGGACCTTCTTGCGGCCGCGCGGCGGCAATTGGGAACTCTCGGCGATCCAGCAGACCAACTAAGCGCTGGGAAGGTTGAAGAGGAAGGCGCTGCGGTTCACTCCGCGGCGCCTGTTGTTTTGCGGTTTCATTTCGTCGGAGCGGGACTGGAATAACGCCCGCCGCGACGGGTTGGTGTCAGCAAGCAAAAACCATTGGGAGGATACGATGACTGCAGCTGCCAGGATCATTTCGCCGGTATGCCTTGCCCTTGCCGCCGCACTCGCGGTCGTCGCCGCGCCGCCGGCGTGGGCGCAATCGGCCAATACCAGTTTCTTCCTGACCAGCAACGGCATCGGCAATGGCGGCAATCTCGGTGGGCTCGCCGGCGCCGACAATCACTGCCAGACGCTGGCGCAGGCCGCGGGCTTTGGCGCCCCGAAGACCTGGCACGCGTACCTCTCGACCCAGGCCGTTGACGGCGCGCCTGCCGTGAATGCGCGCGACCGCATCGGCAAGGGGCCGTGGCAGAATGCCAAAGGCGTCGTGGTCGCCAAGGACGTCGCCGATCTGCACTCTGCCGGCAACAACCTGACCAAGCAGACCGCGCTCTCTGAAAAGGGCGACATCATCAACGGCCGCGGCGATACGCCGAACCGCCACGACGTGCTGACGGGATCGCAACCAGACGGCACCGCCTTTGCGGCCGGCGAAGACCGCACCTGCAAGAACTGGACGAGCTCTACGCAAGGCGCGGCGATGCTCGGCCATTCCGACCGCCAGGGCTTGCGCGACGACGACGCATCGAAGTCGTGGAACGCCTCGCATCCCTCGCGCGGCCCGGACGGCGGCTGCTCGCAGGCCGATCTGAAGAGCACCGGCGGCGACGGCCTGCTGTATTGCTTTGCGGCGAACTAAAGCGTTTTCAAGCGAAAGCCTGCCCCGCACTTGATGCGGGGTGGATACCGGTTCGCGTGAAGAGAACGCGTCAAAACAACAATCTAGAGCTTCGGTTCTGATTCAATCAGAACCGATCAGGCTCTAGGCCCGCATTGGCGCGTTGACGCCCGGGATGGAGCCTCGCACATTGCGCGGCTACATCGGCAAATCCACGACAGGGATCGTCAATGCGTTATCAGCTCTATTACTGGCCTACCATTCAGGGCCGCGGCGAATATGTCCGGCTCGCGCTGGAGGATGCCGCCGCCGGCTACGACGATGTCGCGCGCGGGAAAGGCGGCACGGCTGCGATGATGAAGATGATGGCAGCGCGCAACGGCACGCCGCCATTCGCGCCGCCGTTCCTTAAGAGCGGAAATCTCGTGATCGGGCAGACCGCCAACATCCTGCTCTATCTCGGCGCACGCCATGGCCTGGCGCCGAAAGCGGAAGCCGGACGATTATGGGTACACCAGCTGCAGCTCACGGTTGCCGACTTCGTGCTGGAAATCCACGACACCCATCACCCGCTCGGGCCGTCGCTGTACTACGAGGAGCAGCGTCAGCCCGCCAGGAAGCGCACGCAAGAATTCTGGAAAGCGCGGGTGCCGAAATACCTGGGCTATTTCGAACGGCTGGTGCAGGCCCATGGCGGCGCCTACGTCACCGGGCGCCGCATGAGCTATGTTGATCTCTCATTGTTCCAGATCGTGGAGGGGCTGCGCTACGCCTTTCCAAAACGCATGCAAGCGTTCGAGCGGAAAATTCCCGGCCTGATCGGTTTGCGCGACCGCGTCGCGGCGCGGCCGAACATCAGGGCGTATCTGGCGAGCGCGCGGCGGATTGCTTTCAACGAGGAGGGGATTTTCCGGCGCTACAAGGCGCTGGATCTTTGAGGCGCGTGATTGATCGGCGCTCGATAGGTCTTGCTGTCAGCCATCGTTTCCTCTCACCAGATTCTGTCACCAGATTCCTGGCAGCAGACGATAGCGCACCCGCGCGGCGTAGTCAGCATAGCCTGTTAGCCCTGCGATCAGCGCGCGCTCCTCGATCCGGGTGCGGATCGCGAACAGCAGGAAGAACAGCGGTGCAAACGCCACACCCCACCACGCACCCAAGAGCAGCGGTACGCCGACGAAGAACAGCATGACGCCGCTGTACATGGGATGGCGGACCAACGCATAGGGGCCGGTCGAGACCACGTGATGGTGGCGCTCGGCCTGCACCTTGATCACCGGCGCGGCAAAGGAGTTTTCGCGAAACACCCACATGATCAAGAAGGTCGAGGCGAGATACATCGCAAAACCCAGCACCTGCAGCGGCAGGGGCACGTTGGACGCCTCCAAACGTCGATCCAGTCCCATCGCGACAAACCATATGAACGCCACCAGCACGAATGCCAGCATGAATTTCTTGTCGGCGGCGGGCTGGTTTGCCTGAAACGTCGGCCGCAAGCGCTCGGCGAGCAGTGCCGGATTGGTCTTGGCAAGCCACAATCCGCAGGCTGGACCGATCACGGCCGAGGTGAGCAGGAATACCCATGCACCCGGCCAGTGCAGCGTGCCGGCGGATGCGAACAACAGCGCGCCCATCGCGACGAGGAAGCAGGCGTTCTGCAGCAGCAGTTTTGCGATCATGGCAACTCCGGTTGGGAGATTACCATGATCGCGCCGTTGTTCGGCAAACTTGCGACTGATGGAACCGACCTTGGGCTCGTCGGCGGTTGACATTCGTATAAGCGTGTACTTATATATAATCATGGCGACTGCGGCACAGCTTACGAGCGTGATGAAAACCCTGGCGGACCCGACGCGTCGCGCGGTGTTCGAGCGTATCGCGCGGGAAGGGGAGATCGCTGCGACCGGTCTGGTCCGCGGTTCAAAGGTGTCGCAGCCGGCGGTGTCGCAGCATCTGCGCGCGCTGCGCGACGCCGGCCTCGTAACCGAGCGCCGCGACGGCCGGCACATCCATTATCGCGTCGCGCCCAAGGGGCTGAGCCCCCTGATCGACTGGCTCGGCCACTACCAGGCGTTCTGGAACGAGCGCTTCGTAAATCTCGAGAGGCTGTTGAAGGAAACCGAGTAATGCATGAGACCCGCGCGATATCGGTCGAGAAAGTGCTGCTCTATCCGCCGGAAAAGATCTGGCGCACGCTGACGTCAGGCGACCTGCTCGCGAAATGGCTGATGCCGAACGATTTCGTGGCGGTGGTCGGTCACACGTTCAATTTCCGCACCGCGCCGATGGGCGATTGGGACGGCGTCGTGCGCTGCGAGGTGCTGGCCTGCGATCCGCCAAAGCTGCTGCGCTATTCCTGGAAGGGCGGCGCCGACACCAATCCGGCCTACGGCTCGCGGCTCGACTCGACGGTGACCTGGACCCTCACGCCAATTGAAGGCGGCACCCATCTGCGCATGGTGCATGACGGGTTTGTCCTCCCCGGCAACCAGTTCGCCTATGACGCCATGAAGCCCGGTTGGGGCAAAATTCTGGACAGCATCGCGCGCGTGACCGCGGAGGCGTGATGCCGTGCGGCCGCGTCGCGCGTACCGCGATGGCCCTCGTTCAGTCAGACCAGCTGGTCGATCCGCGTTCCCTGTCCGGGCGGCAGCGCGGCCCGCACCGCCGGCTCCGCCGTGCGGGTGCCGTCGGTCGCAGTGTCGGGGGTCTTTTCGGGTGTTTTGGGCGCGCTGGATGGAGGCGGTGTAATCGGCGCCGGCGCGGTGACAACAGCGATCGTCATCGGAAACATCCCATGGGTTGTTCGCCGACCTTGGCCGCACCGTGACCAACGATTGATGAATCCGGTCGCTCAATCGCACGCCGTCGCCGCCCAACTCCGCTCCATGGTGAACGGGAGGCTCCAATTTTCGCTACAATTGATCGAACCCGCCGTCCACCGGCGGCGTTCCGACGTGGTCGGCCGCTACTCGTCCTTGCTGCGCGTGATCGCGATCGACGCATCGGTCTTGGTGCGCGTGCATTCCATGTTGAGCCGGCGAAAGCGCATCGAAACCTTGTCGCCGCGCAGGATGCCCATGCGCTTGAGGCAGCGCGTGGTGCCGGTCACGGCATCGTCCTTCGGTACCGTGAAGACGAGGGCCGTCGCGGCGCCGACCAGGTTGAAGAATTCCGGCTTCGGTTTGCGGTCACCCTTGGCATAGAGCTCGACCGAATAGTTGCTGCCGCGGCAACCGAGCGACAGCTCCTTCGCCGCCGGATGCGTGAGGTAGGTGATGTTGGCGGCCTTGAAGTTGACCTTGAGCCCGTCGACCTGGTTGGCGAGTTGCCTGGCGATATCGTCGCAAGGATCGGCATGCGCCGGCGAGGCGGCGAGGGCGGCCAGCAAAGTTAGCGTGGCGGCGAGTGCCGCCGAACGAACGCTGGATACGGAGCGGCTGCGCAATGTTTTTGTCATAAATACCCCCGCGGCATGGAAACGCGCGCGCGAGGTTCATGCAAGGTCTGCCTACCCACGTCAATACGTGCCGTGACCGCGATTTGCGATCACGGCGGGTATCCGCTCGCGGAAAGCCGCAAGCGCAGGACACCGCCGACGCATGTGGCTATCGCTTCACAGCGCCTAGAACGCGCATTTCCCATCGTGCGATTTGGAGACCATGGCGGCCTGGCGTTCGCAGTCGTTGCCATAGGTCTTGCCATCGCAGCCGCAGACCGGGCGGAAGATCTTGAAGCAGAACCGTGGCACCCGCGCGCAGGTGCCGGAGATGTCGAAGATGAAGCACGCTGCCGGCCGGTGCTGGCAGAACAGCCCGGCGTTACACTGAATGCCGGCAAAGCCGCCGCATTGCTTGCCGACGCCGACCGCGCCGGCGCTGGAGGGGACCTGGATCATCAACGCCAGTGCAGCCGCGAGCGAAACGAAAAGCCCTGTTTTCATGATCGCCTCCCTGATTAAATTGAAGTCTTCCGAAACAACTTTAAGTTACAATAATTATTGTTACCCCGCAATGGGTGCTTTGGCGGGGCTGTGCAGGGGAAGCCCGGCTTTCTGAGAGACTGAAACCTTTGTGGCCATACAAATATATGGTAGAAAATACATACTGACATATGGTTCCAGGCCGATGTCCGACTTCGAATGGGACGCTGCAGAAGGACAGGGCCAATCGGGCCAAGCATGGCATCGGATTTGAGCTCGCCCAGCAGGCGTTTCTGGACCCGTTGCGCGTAATCGCCGAGGACCTCGATCATGGCGGCGAGGAGCAACGCTACTTCTGCTTTGGCCCGGTCGAGGACGCCGTCATGACGGTGCGCTTTACGTGGCGAAACCGGAAGATCAGGATTTTCGGGGCCGGCTACTGGCGGAAAGGAAAGGCGATCTATGAAAAAGCCAACGGTTAAATACGGCAAGGGCGAGATCGGCCGGGTCAGGATCGTCGAGGACTTCCTGCCGTCACCGGACCGGCTGGTGCTGCGCGAGGACAACGTCAAGGTGACACTGAGCCTGTCGCAGCGATCGGTGGCGTTTTTCAAGCGCGCCGCCCGCCAGCGCCGCGTGCCCTACCAGCGCATGATCCGCGCGCTGGTGGATGCCTATGCCGAGAAGCAGGAAGGGAAGGGGTGAATTGCTCCGCCCGATGTGCTATGTTGTCTCTGTGACGAAGCTACTCGAACAAGCTGGGCGTCGGCGCCGGATTTCGCTACGCTCATCCGGGCTACGCCGCTATAGTCATCACCAAGACTATCTCAAGCGATTGGCCACACGATGTTAGATGAGAAAAGGATACGTGAGATTGCGCAGGAGGTGGCGACTGCCAATCTGACCAGCGCGAATGTTTCGTCGGTTTCCAGCAGCGCTGCGATCGATTCTGAGGGACACGATGCGCTTCGAATTACCATCGTGATAAAACCTGGCTCCGCCTCGAAAATTAAGGGTGATGCGACCTTGAACACTCTTGTTGGAATACAGGATCGGCTTCGCGCGGAAGGCGAGGAGCGTTTCCCAATAGTGGAGTACGCTACGAAGAGAGAGCTCAGCGCAAGTGGCGGTTCTTAATCCAAACCATCTGTTTGAGCAGGCCAACAGGCTCATCACTATCCAGGCAGGGCCCCCACGTCAGGTGGATATTCGACGCGCGATCTCGGCAGCTTATTACGCAACGTTCCATGCAACTATCACTGCCGCAGCAGATCAGTTCATTGGCGTTACAAATCGCGACACGAGTCGGTATGGGTTGGTGTATCGCAGCGTAAGTCATGCTTGGCTTCGCGATCTTTGTAAGGAAGTGCAAAAGCCGACGCTATCGAACAGATTTAAGCCGTACGCTCCGAGCAACGGATTTGGACCTAACATTGCAGCGTTTGCTGCTGCCTTTGTTGAACTTCAGGAAAAGCGACACGCCGCTGACTACGATGTGATGACCCGTATGAATAAATCGGATGCCGTCCTTGCGATAAGCACTGCCAAGGCTGCGCTTAGACGCTTCAACAGGGCAATCAAGGCAAGACGCGTAGCCTACCTAAGTGTCCTGCTGTTTCCGCCACGCTAAATAACAGCCAAATCGAGAAGAACCCATGAACGCCCCCACAGCCTTTCCCGACCCAAAACCGGTTCCGCCCTACAAGCACACGCCGCTGTTTCCGCTTGGGCCTGATACGACGCCCTACAAGAAGGTCACGACCGAGGGCGTGCGGGTGGAAAGGGTGCTCGGCAAGGACATGCTGGTGGTCTCGCGCGAGGCGCTGCGGTCGCTCTCGGAGGCCGCGTTCGGCGACATCAATCATTATTTGCGGCCGGGGCATCTGAAGCAATTGCGCGCGATCCTCGACGACAAGGAGGCCAGTGACAACGACAAGTTCGTCGCCTTCGACTTCCTGAAGAACGCCAACATCGCCGCCGGCGGGATCTTACCGATGTGCCAGGACACCGGCACCGTGATCATCATGGGCAAGAAGGGTTTTCGCGTCATCACCGACGGCGACGACGAGGCCGCGCTCTCCGAGGGCGCGCGCGACGCCTATCTGCGCCGCAACCTGCGCTATTCGCAGGTGGCGCCGCTGTCGATGTATGAGGAGAAGAACACCGCCAACAACATGCCGGCGCAGTGCGAGATCTACGCCGAGGGTGATGACGCCTACAAGTTCATGTTCATGGCCAAGGGAGGCGGCTCTGCCAACAAGAGCTTTCTGTTCCAGGCGACGCCCTCGGTGCTGACCAAAGATCGCCTGCTGGCGTTCCTGAAGGAGAAGGTGCTGACGCTCGGCACCGCGGCGTGCCCGCCCTATCATCTTGCGATCGTGATCGGCGGCACTTCGGCCGAACTCTGCATGAAGACGGTGAAGCTCGCCTCGGCGCGCTATCTCGATGCGCTGCCGACCCACGGCTCGGCTGATGGCAACGCGTTCCGCGATCTCGAGATGGAACAGGAAATCCTCAAGATGACGCAAAGCCTGGGTGTGGGCGCGCAGTTCGGCGGCAAATATTTCTGCCACGACGTCCGCGTGATCCGGCTGCCGCGCCACGGCGCCTC
>Ga0137415_10003248_pt1 | contig 16140 bp, 19 predicted proteins | sample CZODoug3_1_1_16f_FD_183082 | JGI IMG/M metagenome (GOLD analysis project Ga0137415, IMG submission 183082) | Vadose zone soil fungal communities from Angelo Coast Range Reserve, California, USA - CZODoug3_1_1_16fungal (Hybrid Assembly) | ecosystem: Environmental > Terrestrial > Soil > Vadose...
GCAAATGCCTCTGCCCTTGGCGCTTGCCACCGACATAAGTGCGTCCACGCGCTCGGAATTGCGCTGGGAGGTCGCCGGCGTAGCCATCGGATGCGTGCTGCTGGCGATTGGGCTCGCCGCGATGGCCCTGTTCCTCTTTCGCCGGAGGAGCAGTGACCTCACGCTGGTCTACTTCAGCTCGTTCGCGATCCTATACGCCGTCCGCCTGCTGTTCTGGCAAAGCATCATTCGTTCACTCTTTTCCGCGAGCAGGGTCGTATTTGATCGGATCGACCTGGTCATCGACTGCTTTATCCCCGTGACCTTCACACTCTTTTTGCTTCAAATCATCGAGCCTCGGTGGAAGAACGCCCTGCGCTGGGTGTTTGCGGCGCAACTCGCTTTCGGGGCCACGCGCCTGATGTCCACGCTCTTGCATATCGGCGAAAAAGCGATGAGCCTGGCCAACAACATCTTCGTGATCGCCGTGTGCGCGTTGGTCGGTGTTTATTATATTTATGGACGCCCGGCGCGAGGAACTTCACGCGAGGTCACAATTACCTTCGCTGGAGTGGCCATCTTTGCCCTGTTTGCCATTGCCACGAACCTCCAGGATCTCAAGGTGCTTCCGCGTTATAGAAATATCGAGCCAATTGGCTTTCTCGTCTTCGTGTGCTGCCTGGGTTACGTCGCCGCGCATCGCACGCTAGCAAAGGAAGAGCGCCTGCTGGCCATCAATAAAGAGCTGCAGATTGCAAATCAGATTCAGTCTTCCATTTTGCCGCGGGAAGTGCCCCGGCTCGCCGGACTTGAAATCGCCGCACGCTATGTGCCGATGAGCGCCGTGGCCGGCGATTTCTACGATTTTCTCGTTTTAGACGAGCGGCATATCGGGATCCTCGTGGCCGACGTGACGGGCCACGGTGTGCCCGCAGCGCTTATCGCCTCCATGCTTAAGGTCGCCTTCGCGGGACAGACGGCTCACGCCGAAGAACCTGCCAGCGTCCTCGCCGGTCTGAATCGTGCGCTGTGCGGTAAATTCGAGGAGCACTTCGTGACCGCAGCGTACGTTTTCGTGGACTTGGAAAAACTTGTCTTGCGCTATGGCGGAGCGGGCCACCCACCGCTACTTCTTGCCTCACAGGGCAACGCGCACACGCGGAAGTCCGCTAGCCGCGAAGTCGAAGCCAACGGCTTGATGCTCGGCCTGTTTCCGGAAGCGACATATTCCTCGCTGGAGATTCCGCTCGACCCCGGCGATCGTATTGTCCTCTACACCGACGGAATCCCGGAGTCCATGAATACGGCGCGCGAAGAGTTCGGCAAATCGCGCCTGAAGAAATTCCTCGACGCGTCTGCTTTCTCCGCTTCGCACCTCGCGGACGCGCTGCTCGTTGAGCTGCGACGCTGGTCTGCCACCGACCTGGGACGAGCGCAGGACGACGACATTACGCTTCTAGTTCTCGATTTCCTTCCATCTCCATGAGCAAATCCCCACACGCAAGCCCTCCCGCGATGGCGCTTCCTTCCGACGCAACGGCCGACGCCGGGCATGGCGTTCGCCTCTCTCCCGCGCTCTTTCGCCTCGCCATCCTGCTCGCGCTATCCATCTTCGTCAACTATATCGATCGCGGTAATCTCGCCATTGCCGCTCCGCAGATCAAAGACGAACTCGGCCTCTCGTATGCGCAGCTCGGAATCCTTTTCTCTTCCTTCTTCTGGACCTACGCCATCTTTCAAATCGTTTCCGGCTGGCTCGTCGACCGTTTCCCGGTCAATTGGGTTCTCGCCCTCGGAATACTTGCGTGGTCTGCCGCGACTTTCGGAACGGGCCTGGTCCGCGGTTTCATGCTGCTGCTGGTCATGCGCCTGTTGCTCGGCATCGGCGAATCCGTCGCCTATCCGTCCTACAGCAAAATCATCTCCCGCCATTTTTCCGAGTCTCAACGCGGCCGCGCCAACTCGCTCATTTGCGCCGGCCAAGCTTCCGGCCCCGCGGTCGGGACGATTCTCGGTGGATTGCTCATTGTCCACGTTGGATGGAGACTCTTGTTCGTTGTGTTCGGCGTTGCTAGCTCGCTGTGGCTATTGCCGTGGCTGAAGTACCTACGCAAACCCGTGCCAACCACGCAATCGAGTGCGGCGCCCAGTCTCGCCACCCCCGATGCCTCGCCGGTCAGCGACGCCGCCGCCGGCGCCACTATGCTACAGATCCTGCGCCAGCGCTCCGCTTGGGGTACTTTCGCCGGGCTCTTCGCCTATAACTACGTTTGGTATTTTTTCATCACATGGTTGCCCACGTATCTCGAGCGCGAGCGCCACTTCTCGGTCCAAGTCATGTCCTTCGTTACCAGCCTGGCTTTTTTTGTGTTGGCCGCCACGGCGCTCGTCTCGGGCTGGCTCTCCGATAAGTGGATTGCCGCCGGCGCCTCTCCCACACGCGTGCGTAAAACGTTTACCGGCGCGGGCCCGGTGATTGCTTCGAGTATTCTGCTCGTCGGGCTCGTCCCGAATCACAGCGCCGCCATGGCGATTCTAGTCTTGACCTGCATTGGCCTCGGCATGTGCACGTCGAACCTGTGGGCCGTAACGCAAACGCTCGCCGGACCGGCAACCTCCGGCAAGTGGACCGGCCTGCAAAATTTCACCGGCAATCTGGCAGGATGGATCACGCCGGCACTCATCGGGCTAATCGTTCAGCAGACCGGTAATTTCTTCTGGGTCTTCGTAATTACGAGCGGGGTGACTCTGCTCGGCGCGGCCGCCTGGATTTTCATCGTAGGCCCGATCGAACCAATTGCCTGGTCGCCGCACGCCCCAACGTAGTAGCAGCGGGACTCCTGCTCGCAGCTAACTTGATCGCCCGGAGACGGCGTAAGGGCTCTGCGCGCGATATCGCTTCTCAAATTCCTCGCGCGTGCACATCGTGCGGATATCCGTGATGCGGTCGACGGCCAAAATTCCGTCCAGATGGTCGATTTCGTGTTGCAACAGTTCGGAGAGGTCGCGTTCTTCGCTCGCGCGAACTTCCTTCCACTCGCCGCGCAAATCCTGATACCGCACGGTGATCTCGCGATGCCGCTCCACCTGCATGAAAATCGAAAGAAAGCTCAGGCACGCATCCCACACCACGATCTTTTCTTCGCTCCGCCAGCCAATCTCCGGATTCACCAGCGGCCACGGCTCGGCGTCCGGCAATTGCAGAAAGATCACGCGCTTCGCCGCGCCAATTTGCGGAGCGGCGATTCCGCGCCCGTAGCCCGTGCTGGCGCGCCAATGGGCCAGCGTGTCTGACAGGTCTCCCACCAGCGACCGAATTTCGGGCGAAGTCGGATCCGCAACGCGTGCGGCAGCTTCCCGTAATCCCGGATCACCCAACTGCAAAACAGTTCGTACGGCCACTGCTCGTCCCTCTTCTCCGTGCCCTCAGTGCTCTTCCCTTCGTGCGCTCTGTGTTAAATCTTTTCCGGCATTTCCCATTGGCGCGAATCGGCGGCCTTAAAAATCGCCTCGATCACCGCCATATTCTTGATCGCGTCCTCCAGCGGCACCGGGACGTCCCGCTCGCCGCGAATCGCCCGCGAAAACTCGTTACCCTGAATCGTATACTGGTCGACAATCGGAAACTCCTCAACCTTGGGCGCTCCACCCATCTGGTCCCCGACAAAAATCCGGCACGGCCGATCATTCGGCGCGTTCCACGGGATTTCGATTTCAACGCGCCCCGACGTGCCAAGAAAATGCATCCTCTGGAAGTACGCCGCTTGCGTGCCGCAAGTGAAGATCGATTGCCCCGAAGAAAACTCCAGAATCACCGAAGCTAAACGATCCGTACCGAAATCGGGGTCGCGCTCCAGCGTCCCCACAACGCGCACCGGTTCCTCGCCAAAAATAAAACGCGACATCGTAATCGGGTAGCAGCCAATATCCATTAAGCCGCCGCCGCCCCATTCAACTTTGTGCCGCACATTGTCAGGATTGCGGTTGAAATAACTGAACACTCCCGCGATAGCGCGTAAATCGCCGATCCCGCCGCTGCGAATAATTTCCTGCGTGCGAAGCCACTGCGGATGCGTCTTCACCATGAACGCTTCGCCGATTTTCACGCCGGTGCGGTCGCGTACGGCGAGCAAACCCTTCGCCTCCGCCACGTTCAAGCTGATAGGCTTCTCGCAGAGCACATGCTTTCCTGCTTCCGCGGCTTTCGCCGACCACGGCACGTGCAAATGATTCGGCAGCGGATTGTAAACGGCCTCAATCTCGCCGTCGCGCAGAAGCTCCTCATACGATCCGTACGCCTTCGCAATTCCCAGCTTGCCCGCCGCGTCTTCCGCCTTCCTCTTGTCACGGGAAGCAATCGCCGAAATCTCGCAGTACCCGCCCTTCTGCATTCCGGGAATCACTTTGCGCACCGCAATCGATGCCGCCCCTAGAACTCCCCACTTGACCTTCTTCATCTATTCTCCGCGCCGCTCTGCTTTTCTAGATGATTCTTTCAACCTTTTCGGCCCGTTTTCAGCCGCGTTGCACTAGAATGTACCCAACTCGCCCTGGAGGAATTATGACCGCTGATAGAGTGGAAGTCTCCTGGGACCCCGGCAAGTCCAAGTGGCTGGTCCGCATCCAAAGCGGCGAAGAAGTGATTCGCCGCCATTGCGACGCACCGAAAAATGCGGACGAGCAAACCCTGCGTGCCGCCGCGGAGAAAACCGTGCGCGACGAGGGTTACGCGCCTGCGGAAAATGTCACAATTCGTCGCGAGCAGTCCGCCACGCGTTGAGAACGCAACTCTCCACCTCCGCGTCCAACGCCACCAACGGCTTCAACTCGTGCAGCGTAAAATCTACAGATTCATCGAGAAACGATCGAGCCCAAGAAGGTGACGGCCCGCTTTATCGGACCGGCGAGAAATCCGTCAGCGCCATAAACGTGGAGTCCACTTTCTCCACGATCTTTCCGTTCTCTTCGGACTTGTCGCGCACAGTCTTCCACTCGGGATCATCCTGGAAAGCCTTCCAGTTCGCCGCAGCAGCCTCACGGCTCGGATGCGCGAGGACATAGATCAGCGTGGTGCTCTTGGCCGGTTCGTCGAGCGGCGTCCAGTACGCCACATTCTTCATTCCATGCTTCTCGAAAAGCTTCGTCGTGTGTTCGCGGAAACGTTTCAGCAAGTCATCCAGTTTGCCTGGATAGGTGTGATACACGCGAAGTTCGTAAACGGTTGTCGATGTTGGGTCCGCCTTCGGTTGTGCGCCGGCCCAGGCGGCGGTTGGAAGCAAGCTGAGAGCTGGAAGCGATTGCAGCAGTGTTCGTCTCTTCATGGCTGGAAATTCTAGCAGAATCGTTGCAAGCCGGCATAAGCGGCCATGGCTTCCGCTTCTGCGCGATCTCGAAACGGGAACACAAGCGATTCCAATATTATTGAGATGCGCCGCCGGAAGAGGTGCGCCGAGACTTGCAATTAATTTGAGAAACGGCAAGCAACGTCGGTATCTTGACGGCGCAGCCGGCAATGCGGCGGATTCGTGCGAAATGAGGCAGCGGCTTGTGGTTGCTAAATAACGGCTTGCGGTTTTAGCGAAGATTCCATCGCACCGAGAAGACCAAGGTCCGGAGACGATAGCTCCTTGTGCAGCAATGCGGTGAGCGCTTCAAGCACCTTTCCGTACGCCGCTATCGCCACGCTGTACTCGTCAAATTCAAACGAATACTTCGCGCTAGCACGTCGTTTGATTTGTAAGTCAGCGGAGAGGTCGAGGATTCGTTCCATGGCCTGTTCAGCACATGCGAGAGATTTCATCATGAACCGGGCCTCCTGGTATCAAACCCTACTCCCTAGCGCAAATCTCGCAATCAGGTGAACCCTCGTTTTTTCCCTGCGGAAATTCCCTGCCATGAAGCCCCGCGCCTTTTTGCATGGCTCCAAGCTTTTGTCTACGACAATATAACGCTGTTGATAAGCGGTTTACCGGATAGCGCGTTAAGTCCCCGCCAGCTAATTTGCACGCGCACCATTTGAGGGGCTCTTAGTCCCAGGGAGGCACGCTCGGTGAAAAATCCATTCGACATTATGAAAGTGCTGAGTGACGACACCTTGGCATGGTTGGAATGCGCGGAAGAACTCAGCGCTGCCAGAATTCGCGTCTGGGAATTGCTTGCCGATTTCCCCGGCGAATACATCGTCTTCAATCAGGAAACCAAAACGCTGGTCGCTCACTTCTCGATCCACGAAACTCCGCAAATGCCCGAGTGGTGGCGCCAGGAAGACGATTACGTCGAAACTCCGCAGCCGGCAGTTGCAGCACCCGTCGTCGCCGCATCCGCCGACGATTCTGCATTCGACAATGATTTCGACGAGTGCGTGGAAGTCCTGCAGCCAGTAGCATAGCCAAAGATGTAGGGGCACAGCACTGCTGTGCCCCATGTCCGGAAGTTGTCAAACTCTTGGTTCCGCCAAAGCTCCAGCACAAGCAACCAGCGCCTGGAAGGCGCGAGGCGTTCCCTACCGCCTGCCTAGGCTAATTCTTCACACCTTTGCCGCCTGCGTCTGCGCAATCCGTTCCTGGAACTGCCGCGTAATGTGCGGCACGATTCCGAGTTGCCGCTCGATCAGCATGAGCTGCGCCCGATGATGCATCTCGTGCTCCTTCGCGCTGAGCAGCCGCTCGAGGCGCGATTTAGCGGTCTTTCCATCGCCCTCTGTCACCATCTCCGCGAGAAATTCCGGCGTCAGCGTCTCCAACCACGCCGCGAACCCCTCTCCATCCTTGCGCAGCAGTTCCACGATCTCGGCCTTCGTGCGCGGCTTCGCTTCCTCCGCCTCTAACCGCTCGCGCATCTCCAAAAAGTTGAATCCCACCATCGTCGTCAACCGCTGCTTCCGGTGAAGCTCGTCCCAGATGCGCGTGGCAATCCCGATGTGCGCCAGCATTCGCGCAACGGATTTACACTCCGGCGCCGCCACATGCCCGTACTTCGATTCCGGAATATCCTCCGCCACCTGAATTGTATTTTTCCGCACGGTCCGAAACGCGCTTGCCAGTTCTTTGCCGCCGTAAGAACTCATGCTCGTTCACCTCGTTGAATTTTAGAGAATGCACACTTTCCACCCAGCGCGGGCAGACGGCGGGTTGGATGCGGCACACGTCACCCTCGTCACACAGTTTCCTCACCGAACTTCACCGCTGCCGGCCTTGCAAGAATCGTTTTATAGAAACAGCGCGCTTGCCAAAGTGCATCTCCTGGTCGCTTGTGCAAAAATAATACTGTTGTGGCCGGATTGTGGGGCGTCGAACAGATCGCTTGCGCTCGCTCGCAAAAATTTCCTTCTTGATGGCGCTCTTCGCGCTGGCAGCCGGCGCAGTCAAGGCGCAGGACCCGCCGTCCGCGCTCCCTCCGCCGTCCTCCTCTATGCCTTTCCCGGAAGAAGCTACGAAAAATGCCTCGGCGCCGTGCCTCGAGCCGCCACCCATGGTGCGCATTGAAGATTACAACGGACCGTTCCAGAAGCTCGTGGGCACCTTCGCCGGACCGCTAGAGCGCAAGTCCGTGCATCCTCCGCGCTACAAGCCCGGCGCCAAACTCTGCACCCTTACGTTTAAGGGAAAATTCATTCTGTTCCTCAAAGATTCAGTTGATCCCGTGAACTTTCTCGGCAGCGCCTTCGACGCGGGCATTGACCAAGCCGAAAACTCGGACCCTAGCTATGGACAGGGCGCCGCAGGGTACGGCCGCCGCTTCGGTGGCGAATTCGGCGGTCAGATCTCCTCAAGGTTCTTCAAGGAATTTGCTTATCCCTCAATATTTTCAGAAGATCCGCGCTACTACCGCCTCGCCCACGGCCCGGCCAAAAAGCGCTTGCTCCACGCGATGGAGCACGCCGTCGTGGCTCACCGCGACGATGGCACACGCATGTTCAATTTTTCCGAATGGCTGGGCACCACGAGCGCGATCCTGGTCAACAACACCTATCACCCGGACAGCCAACGCGGCTTCTCCGCCACTGCCGAGCGCGTGAGCTACAGCATTCTCCAGGACGTAGGCTTCGACATCCTCCGCGAATTCTGGCCCGAGATCTCCCACAAACTCAAACTGCCCTTCCGCGGCGAGGCCCCGCCCGCAAACCCCGACCCGACTCCCACCAGATAATCGTGGCGCGCCGTCGCCGTGGAAGCGCCCAAACAATCGCGCCGCCGTTTCGCCGTCCGCGTATACTACTCGCGTGTGTTCGCCGCATGGAGGCCACGATGCTCTTTCGCATGCGTGCTCTGCTCTGCCTGCTCCTTTTGTTCACTTCCCTGGCCGTCGCTGACAAGAAGAAAAAGATTGTCCTGCCTCCTTACGTCCTTGCGGCCCGGACGGTCGTTGTGCTGATCGATCCCAACACCGGCATTTCTCCCGCATCCCCTCTCGCCAACAAGACCGCTCAGGAAGATGTGGAGAAGGCCCTCATGAAATGGGGCCGCCTGAATCCCGTCTTGGACACGCAAACCGCGGACATGGTGATAATCGTTCGCAAAGGCTCGGGAAAAGTTGTTCAGCCCACGATTGGCGGCGCGCCCACCAACGATCGTCCCGTCATCGTGCAGCAGACCGACAGCGCCATCCGAATCGGTGCGCAGCAAGGCCGCCGGCCAGGTTCCACCGACCCTGCGCCCCAAGACACAAGACCGCACCCGCAAGCAGAGGTCGGCCCATCCGAGGACATGTTCACAGTCTATGAGGGCCACACAGTTGCCGCCTTTGATCAGCAAGCCCCTGCCTGGCGCTATCTAGCCAAGGACGCGCTGCGTTCCCCCAACGTCCCGGCCGTAGCCGAATTCCGCAAGCTGGTCGACGAAGCCGAAAAACAGCAGAAAACCAAGCCATAACCAACCCATCAAGCTTCTTCCGTACTGCAGGTGCGCCCGTTTATCCACAGCGCGACTTTGCCTGTTGCCGCCAAAAAGCCTTATACTCCGTTGCCCAAAGAAAGGAAGCCAGATGCATTACGAGCAGCAAAAGGCCATGCAGCGCGAGCTAAATGAACGAATCCCCCCAGCCGCAAAGGGTGATCCGCAGAACGAGCTCCGCCATGTCGTAAATTCGCAGCGGCTTTCCGGAAAGAGCTTTGAGCAAAGCGTCGACTTCGCGCTAAGCGTCATCCGCAAACGCTATCCCCAGTTCACTCCCCGCATCCTGCCCCCGCGAAAAGAATTAGCCCGCGCCGCGAATGCCTGACCTTCACCGCACTGACGGTTTTATTTATCGACCCTCCTTGATAGCATTCCCCGCATGAAAAAAGTGAAGGCTGCCAAGACCCGTTCCACCGCGAAAGCCAGCTGCGCCCCGAAAAGCGTCGACGCATACCTCGCCGCCGTCCCTGCGCCCGCCCGCAGCACGTTGCACAAGATGCGCGCAACAATCCGCTCCGTCGTGCCGTCCGAAGCCACCGAAACCATCAGCTACGGCATGCCCGCGTTCCGCCATAACGGCGTGCTGGTCTGGTTCGCCGCATTCTCAAACCATTGCAGTCTATTCCCAACAGCCTCCGTCATTGCAGAGTTCCAGAGCGAACTTAAGGGCTACTCCACCTCCAAAGGCACCATTCACTTCCCCACCGACAAGCCACTCCCGACCACACTCATCAAGAAGCTAGTCAAAGCCCGCGTCGCCCAAAACGAAGCCAAAAAACGCCGCTGACCTCGAAAGCGATGCACATTTTTCCACAGACCTACCCGCTTACCACCACCGCCTCTCCTTTGTAGAATGCGCGAATTCTTACTCCTGTGAGGGGGTGGTCGATGCTGTTCGCCATAGTCCGTCGCGGCAAGAAACACGCAGCCCGTTTGTTCCCCCATCGATTCAACGACAATCGCTACCACGTCCAGCTCGGCAAAGAAGGCCCATACATTCCCGTCACCGATCACCGCGATCTCCCCTCCTACCTCGCAAACGGCTATTCCCTCCACATGAGCGACGGCGCCCAAATCCGCCCTCCCAGTCTCATAAAGCCCGAATCCATCCATGGCTGGAGCGCCAGTCCCAAGGATCTTTTCTTCCCCGCTCTCTGAGTGACCTGCCGCGCGCCCCAACCAATAGCTTCTCGAACAACGATTTTCCAATCTTCGTTCATAGCGCCGGACCCGTCGCCGCCGGCATCCAACCCTCGTGATCATCAACAGAACACGTTCGGAGAAAACAATGGCACATGGAAAGCGGAAACTCGGAAATTCGGGGCTGGAGATTGCCCCAATCGTTTTTGGCGGAAACATATTCGGATGGACTGCGGACGAACCAACATCGTTCCGCTTGCTGGACGCGTTCATCGCCGCGGGATTCAACGCCGTCGACACGGCGGACGTGTATTCCAAATGGGTCCCCGGAAATAAAGGCGGAGAGTCCGAAACCATCATCGGCAATTGGCTGAAGCGCGGCGCGAAGCGCCAGCAAGTCATCATCGCAACAAAAGTTGCATCCGAAATGGGCCCAGGAAAGAAGGGCCTCTCCAAGCGTTACATACTGGCCGCGGCCGAAGATTCGCTGCAGCGTTTGCAGACCGACTACATCGATCTATATCAGTCGCACGTGGACGACCCCGATACGCCGCTCGACGAAACGCTCGAAGCCTACGCGCAGCTAATCAAGCAGGGAAAGGTGCGCGCGATTGGTGCATCGAACTACGGTGCCAAGAGACTCGGAGAAGCGTTGCAGATCAGCAAGAAAAAAGGTCTCCCGCGCTACGAAAGCTTGCAACCGCTCTACAACCTTTACGACCGCGCAGACTTCGAGACGGATTTGGCCCCTGTTTGCCTGCGCGAAAACATCGGCGTCATTCCTTACTTTTCGCTGGCCAGCGGATTCCTCTCCGGCAAGTATCGTTCCGAGGCCGATTTGGCCAACAGCGCGCGAGGCAGCATGGTGAAGAAATATCTGAACGAGCGCGGTCTAAGAATCCTGGCAGCGCTAGACCAAGTCGCGATAGCTCACAGCTCCACTGCAACCCAAGTAGCCATCGCGTGGCTATTGGCGCAACCAGGCGTGACCGCCCCCATCGCCAGCGCCACAAATCTCGACCAGCTCCACGAGCTGCTGAGCGCCGCCGATCTAAAGCTAGACCCCGCGTCTCTCAACAAGCTCAACCAAGCCAGCGCCTGCGCCGCGGACGCCGTCAGCGCCGGCTGATTCAAATCGTCTTGCGCGATTAGCCTAGTCTGTAATTGCCACGCGAATAATCTGGCCCAGGCCTGGCGGTGCGGCGCCAAAGTTGGAAATGTAAATCGCTCCGTCTGGTCCAATGGTCATTGCGGTTGGGACCACGAGGCCCGTCAGTATGTCCTCCGCTCGGCCTGATGGACTGATGCGAACCAGCTTCCCCGCGCCAGGGTTAGGAAATCCCGGGCCATCCGACAACTCAAGCGCGTAGAGCCGGTCGCGATGATCAAAAGCAACTCCTACCACCGTTGTGAGCCCAGCGTCCCACACCTTGAAATTGCCGCTAGGCGTCAGCTTGAAGACGTTGGCACTTCCCGGAGCGATTGGGAACGGCGCGAGGTTGCCGAAAAAAAAGTTACCGTGATAAGTGATTCCAGTCGGGCCAATCCAGGTCTTGCTGGTCGGCGAAATATCCACCACACGATGAATCTTGCCCGTCGCTGGCGAGATGCGATCGATCTCCTGGTGATTTGGCTCTGTCGCATACAGGTCTCCCCCAACCGCGACCATGCCGTACCAGGTTCCATCCGGCTCCCAGTCTTCAAGTGAAGGTTCCCGGTTTGCCGGTGGATTTGCCGCCTCGAACGCCGATAAATTGGCGACGTAACTCCAGGTGCCATGTGCGACGTCCACTTGGATCACGCCGTTTGGCTTGTCGGCGTTGCCGTGGGAACACCCGCCGCCCGCAAGGAGTACGTAGAGCTTGTCTCCGATAAAGGCTACGTCCGCGGCTCCGACCGTATCCCCTGACGGCAGGCTGGACTTGCCGGACGGCAGTCCGTCCACCACCGTCGTTCTGTGCCCTGCGGAGATCCTGGATACTCGCGCCGTTAATCCGCCGTGGTAGGGCCCAACCGGCGAAGGAACCTGCTCACAAGATAAGCCCGAGGTGTCGCCGCCGCTCCCCGCTTCGGCCACATACAAGGCGCCATCCGGACCGAACTTCAGACCCCGCGGACCGTTCAGTCCGCCGGCAACTACCGTAAACCCCGAAGACTGTGCCCAAGCCGAGGGCGCTAGAAGGACCACCAGCAATGCGCTGGCAACCTTCACCATTCGAAAAAGTGGGTGCATACAAGCTCCTTAACAAACTCTCCGTGAAGTAGGGAAGTAAACCAGACTACGACTTGCGACAAGCGGGTCTCGCCGCAAAAGTGGCACAAGTCTCCTCTTACCCTTCACGCCTGTCAATGTGAATCATTATGGAAAGACGGTAGGGCCGCGTCCCCCACGCGAAGCTGCAAACAATCCGGGAACGCCATTCTCCCAAATGGCGCAAGCCAGGATGGCCCACACGCCGCACTCTGCGCGTGAGGTTCGTTAATAATTGGACCCGCGCGCCGCATCCTTCGCGCCGTTTGCAAAGGGCGGGTTTTTGAACTTTGTTCTCCGAGGCGCCAGAGGTGCGCCACACGTTAGCCCAGCCTGTAAAGGCTGGGTAAGCAAAACAGAAAAATCTGGAGCGCCGTAGGTGCGGCACACCTCTGGATACGTACTCTAAACGCGGCCGTCGCATGCGCGGATTTCACTTCGCCGCTGGGCTAAAACTCTTTCGACTTTGCCAGAATTTCGAAGCGCGGCCGTGTTCCATGCACCGCTTGCAGCAACCACCTATAGCGCGGCATGGTTTTGCGAACTTCTTCCATACCGACACGCGGCGTCCCGGGAATTCTTGTTTGCCGGATTTGCTTCCGGTCGGGAGACACTTCGAGTTCATAGCCCATGGCGCGCAACTCCGCGATCGCACTCTCCCGTTCCGCCTCGGGCACAACTTCAACTTCGGCCAACCGAGCGATCATGTACTCGTATCTCATTTCTTCAAACGCGGTTTGCAGATCAGAAACGATTTGCGACACACGCGCAGACTCGACCTCGGGCGGGATGTTCACCCCGATCCCTTCCCACTTTTTCCCGATTCGCTCTCCGTCCATATGGAGCTTGGCTCCGTTGCGGGTGTGACTCACCGAGACGACCTCGCGCATAATCGGCTCGATGCGCACAGAAAAATCATTCCCGCGATATTCGCGGTCGCGGTAACCCAATATCTTGCCCAGCCAATTCATATGTCGCGGTACGCGTACCTCTTCGCCCAGCGATGCTACATTTTCGGCTCGACGGTCTTCGGCTTTGGGCAAATCTCCCGCTTGAAGGTGATTGCCGTACGCACGTCCTGATCGCGACTCGCAGGCTCGCAGGTGTGCGTCGAGCGCATTATAGACACGTTCTCATAATCAGTGATGTGAGCCTGGTTGCACCCGCTCACGTGAACACCCGCGAAGACTTCTTTTCCCCTCATCGCAATAGGCGCGACCTCTTCTGGCACTTCAGAGACACTCTCCGAGGGCATGAGGGGAACTTGCTCCCGATACGGTGCCTCCCAAGTAACGCCCATTCAGAATCGCCGGCGAACTCCAAACGGACGCCCCGAATCCGTCCGGGCTAAGTACGCCCCTGAGAATGCAAATCCCCTGTGGAAGCGTAATTTACTTGACAGTTAACCAATTTCGTGCTATAAAGCTTTGTGAAACTCGCCTCTCAGCCTCTCCCGTCAACTAAACGCTCTTCCCTGTTTCTGTCGGCTCCTTTGTTTTCATATTCTTACGAATTGCCTCTGCCCGAACCCGCCCAGCAGAATCTCCTAAGTCCTTTAGAATGCGCTTTTACGCCAAATCTGCCTGCAAGTCCTTTAGAATCCGCTTTTACGAAAAACACCGGGGGGTTGGGGGTACCCTTCCTCCCGTCATCCATCTTCAACCCGTCTATTCCGAGAGTCCGAAGGTACCGACCCATTACGCTTCGCAAATGTGCCAACATTCCCCCACAGTGCTAAAATCGACACGACATCTCTATGACCACGCCTAAAACTCTCTACCAAAAAATTTGGGACAGTCACGTCGTCCACGAACAGCCCGGCCAACCCGCGCTCATCTATATCGACCGCCACCTCATCCACGAAGGCACTTCCCCGCAAGCCTTCTCCGGCCTGCGCGCCGAAGGCCGCAAAGTCCGCCGCCCCGATCTCACCTTCGCCGTCATGGACCACTCCGTCCCCACCAAAGATCGCACGCTGCCCATCATTGACACCGACGCGCGTCTCCAATTTGAAGCGCTTGAGAAAAATTGCCGCGAGTCCGGCGTCCGCCTCTTTGACATGCACAGCAAGCATCAAGGCATCGTGCACATCATCGGTCCCGAGCTAGGCATCACGCAGCCCGGGCAAACCATCGTCTGCGGAGACAGCCACACCTCCACGCATGGCGCATTCGGCACGCTCGCCTTCGGCATCGGCACCAGCGAAGTCGAGCACGTGCTCGCCACGCAGTGCCTCGTGCAGTCGGCCTCCAAGACGCTGCACATCGAAGTAAAAGGCAAGCGCCCCGCCGGCGTCACCGCCAAGGACATCATCCTCGCCATCATCGGCAAAATCGGCATCAGCGGCGGCACCGGCCACGTCGCCGAATATGGCGGCGAAGCCATCCGCGGCCTCTCCATGGACGGCCGCATGACCGTTTGCAACATGACCATCGAAGGCGGCGCGCGCGCCGGCATGGTCGCGCCAGACGAAACCACGTTCGCGTACCTCGAAGGGCGACCGTTCGTTCCCCGCGGCAAAGCCTTTCAAGAAGCGGTCGAGCGCTGGAAACAACTGCGCAGCGACGACGGCGCCAAGTTCGACATGACCGTGGAGCTGGACGCGAAAGACATCGCGCCGCAAGTCACCTGGGGCACCAATCCCGGCATGGTCACCGGCGTCACCGCCCGCGTGCCCGACCCGCACTCCTTCAGCGACCTCAATGATCAGAAGGCGACGGAGCGCGCCCTGATCTACATGGGCCTGAAAGCCGGCACGCCCATCGTGGATATTCCCATCGATCGCGTCTTCATTGGTTCCTGCACCAACTCCCGCATCGACGATCTCCGCGCCGCCGCGCAGTTCGTAGTCGGCAAGCACGTGGCCCGCACCATAAAGCAAGCGCTGGTCGTGCCCGGCTCGCGCGGCATCAAAGCGCAAGCCGAAAAAGAAGGCCTCGATAAAATTTTCACGGCCGCCGGTTTCGAGTGGCGCGATGCCGGTTGCAGCATGTGCATCGGAATGAACGCGGACGTCCTGCCGCCGCACGAGCGCAGCGCCAGCACCTCCAATCGCAATTTCGAGGGCCGCCAGGGCAAAGACAGCCGCACCCACCTGGTAAGCCCCGTAATGGCCGCCGCAGCCGCCATAGCCGGCCACTTCGTAGACGTCCGCGACCTAAATGTCGCCCCAGTGGAATGATCGTGGCGAGCGCAGCGAGCCAAAACGTAGCGGCGGGCTTCAGCCCGGCGGAGTTGAATTTGTAGGGGCGCCGCTGCGCCTCATCTCGGCGCGATGTAAGCAGCGTAGCCGCCTTTGTAGTGGCCGATCTTTAGATCGGTCAGTTTCTAGGGTTTGTGGAGTAAGCGGAATGTTGGTCGACACTAAGGGACTCCGTCAGGAACACGTGGGCAAGCGCCTCCGCGTCAAACTAACCAGCGGAGCGGTCGACGAAATCAGATTGCTGGACGTAACCGCGTGCGACCCGCCGCAGCCCTGTTGCGGCATCATGTACACCGTGCTCTCTACAAATCGATCCGGTGCCGACAAAACGCAAGGCGGCACATACTGGACCGCATTCGGCGAGATCGAAAACTTTCGCGTACTGGGAGATTGAAACAGATGCAGCCTTTCTCAACCCACACCGGCAAGGTCGCGCCGATCGATCGCGTCAACGTCGACACCGACCAGATGGTCCCAAAACAATTCCTGAAGGCGCTGACGCGCGAAGGCTTCGGCCGCATTCTCTTCTACGATTGGCGCTACCTGCCCGGCGAAAAACCAAATCCGCAATTCGTACTGAATTTCCCGCGCTACCAGGGCGCATCCGTTCTGCTGACGCGCGCCAACTTCGGCTGCGGCTCCAGCCGCGAGCACGCCCCCTGGGGCGTAAAGGA
>Ga0137415_10003251_pt1 | contig 16134 bp, 12 predicted proteins | sample CZODoug3_1_1_16f_FD_183082 | JGI IMG/M metagenome (GOLD analysis project Ga0137415, IMG submission 183082) | Vadose zone soil fungal communities from Angelo Coast Range Reserve, California, USA - CZODoug3_1_1_16fungal (Hybrid Assembly) | ecosystem: Environmental > Terrestrial > Soil > Vadose...
GCTAAAGTTGTTTACACCGTTCGACCGACGATGCATCTGCAGCAGCCAATGATCTCCCAATACGGGTGATAGCCGGGAGCACGATGATCGGCGGGGCGGTCACCGCTTTTGGCGAGGCGGTGATGGTGATTTGCCCCCATCCTCAATAACCTTCTGAAGTTCTGATTCGCGGATCATCGTGCGTCCGCCCACCTTCGTACGCTGAATCTTTCCCTGGCTCAGCCACGAATGGACAGTCCACTTCGATATACCACCCAATCTTTTCGCAGCTTCTTCAACTGAAAGCAAGCTATCCATCTGCAAAGCCCTCCATTTCCGAACTTCTACTCACACGATTATCCAATTGACACGAAAGCAGTGCTAGTGTAACGTAATGTCTCCATGGCATTACCATATCGTCCGTTACGATCCAGAAGAAAAATCAAGTCTGAGCACGACTGGAAAACACCTGACGTGATGCGTTGGATCCTCAGGCCGATCAACAATGAAGGATTCGAGCGAGGCCAGGTCTATACCAATCCTGGCCGAGTAAAACAGGTCTTGACACTGTTGGTCCGGATTGACGCAATCGCGCAAGCGTTGCGACATCGGCCTTCGGATGTGGAGGAGGATGATGGGGAGGAAACTCTTTGGCTGATAGATGAATTTTCTAGTCGGTTGTCCTTTGATCCAGGAACCGAAAAACTCCGGAGACTGGGCCAAAGAGGAATACGGGCGCTCAACGAATTGCTTTCGCAGTACAGGTGGTCACCGCGAATGAACATCGGGGCGGGTTACGTCTTTGAGCGAAGAACTCACCTACCGAAGTCGCGAGGAACTGCACACTTCAAAGAGTGCATTGCGATTGACTGGCTGCTGCGAGATGCCGAACTGGGAAAGATGTATCGCTACAAGGTCTGTCCCGAGTGCAAGAAATGGTTCTACACCTTGACCGACCACCAGAGATTCTGCGGAGACCCTTGCAGAAAGCGCTATGCGTCGCATAGTGACGAATACAAAACAAAACGTTGCGAGTACATGAGGCGATACCGACAAGATCAGAAGGCCCTGAATGACACCGCGCTGGAGCGCGCCAAAAGCGGCAGATTGTGAGCGATTAAATCTGGCTAGGGCTGGGTGTGGCCCGCCGAAACGAAAAGTGGGCACATCACCAAAAAGTTGGCCAAGGAAACTAAGAAAAGGAGAACGGCATGAGCATCTTCAAGCGGGGTTCCACCTACCATTACGATTTCATCCTTAATGGCGTGCGCCAGCAAGGCAGCACCAAGCTTAAGAACCGGCGCGCCGCTGGGGACCTAGTAGACAACATCCGCGCCAAGCTGGTGAACGAGAGCCGCGGGTTTGTCTTCGAGCCGGCGCAGTCACGGCCGGAAATTCCCATACCAACATTCCGCACGCAATCAGAAGTCTGGCTCCGTCATCTCCAAACCCGGAACCGACGCCCGATTCCTGAAAGCAGTGTGCCTTCGATTCAGGGTGCCTTGAACAAGTGGTTATGGCCGACCCTGGGCACAATGCCTCTCTCCGAGGTGAACCACGCCGCGCTGAGGGCTTTGGTCCAGAAGATGTCGGATGCAGGCTTGGCGCCGAAGACCATTTGCAGCTACGTCACTTTTGCCAAGCAGGTTGTCAATAACCTTGCCGATGAGCATGGGAAACCTGTCATTGCGCGCCAGTGGGATGACAACCGCATCGACCTACCTGTCGTGAACAAGAGAAATCAACGCCGCGTGACCTTAACCAAGGTGCAGATTGAGGCGCTGATTGCCGTCTGTGACGAGCCCTGGGAATGGATGCTCTACCTACTCTGCTGTGCCTCAGGATTGCGTATCTCTGAAGCCTTGGCAGTTGACAGAGAGCATCTGTCAGATGATGGCTCGGTGATCTACGTGCGCCAGCAAGTGAAGGCTAACAAGGTTGTTGCCTACCTGAAGACCGATGCGGCCTGGCGAGTCGTGGATCTGGATCCTCGAATTGCTCAGCTTCTTATGGAATACGTCAAGAATAATACTGGCTTGCTATTCCCATCACGATCGGGCTCTCCGCGGTCGTACTCGAACGTGTACAACCGCTTCCTGCGTCCGAAGCTTGAGAAGCTAGGCTTCTACGTACCTGGAGCAGGAGCACATTGTTTTCGCCGGTTTCGCGCCGCCCAGTTGCGGCGAGCAGCTTGTCCCGACGATCTGCGAAAGTTCTGGCTCGGTCACGCCAGCTACGATATCTCCGATCAATACGCCCTGCAGTTGCTCGAAGACGTGGAGCGGAGGAAGGCGGCTGCTGCGAGGGCGGGCCTGGGCTTTGAAGTGGCGGACAGTCCCTGCAATTTCCACCACAGTGGGTTGGTGGAGGCAGCCTGTCAGCCTGTAACTCAATGAAAACAATCTAGGACAACCTTCCCGAACATCTGGCTCTTTTCCAGGTATTCGTGCGCCGCACGGATCTCGTTGAGCGGAAAGACCCGATCCAGCACTGGTTTCAGCCGCCCGGCAAACACATGGCTGAGAACTTCATGCAACTCGCCCATCGTTCCCATATACGAGCCCAACAGTCTCAATTGCCGCGCGAACAGATGGCGCAGATCAATACCGACGCTCGGTCCAGTGGTTGCGCCGCAAGTCACCAGCGTACCGCTGCTCTTAAGCGACTTCACACTCTCATCCCAGGTCGCCGCCCCGACGTGCTCGATCACGATGTCCACTCCTTCTTGGTTTGTAATCTTTCGCACTTCGTCGGATATCCTCTGTTTGTAATGGTGAATGCCGTGGTCTGCACCCAGGGCCCTCGCCTTCTCCAGCTTGGCTTCATCCCCGGCGGTTGTAATCACGCGGCATTGAAACATCTTCGCAATCTGAATCGCCGCAATGCCAACTCCCGAACTCGCTCCCAGCACCAGGACCGTCTGTCCTGGCCGGACGCCGGCCAATCCCACCAGCATGTGCCAGGCTGTCAGAAATACCAGCGGCAGGCTTGCGGCCTGATTGAAGTCAAGTCCATCAGGAATCGGAATCACACTCCTCGAGGGCACCGCGATCAACTCGCAGTTTCCGCCATCGACTCCATTACCGAGAACGGTAAATTCGCGGCACTGGTTCTGCAGTCCTCGAACGCATTTCGCGCAGCTTCCACAGAAATGCATGGGGGCGATCAGCACCCGCTGACCGGGTTTGAACCCGGCCACGTACTCCCCGATTTCGGCCACTTCGCCGGCGATGTCGCTGCCCAGAATGTGCGGCAGTTTCACGCCCGGCAATCCTTTTCGAACCCAGATGTCCAAATGATTCAGCGCGCACGCTCGCACTCGCACCAGCACTTGGTCCTTGCGCGGCTTTGGATCCGCTACATCTTCGTAAGTTAGAACTTCCGGACCACCGAATTGATGAATGCGAACCGCTTTCATGAGTGTCACTCCTGGTCTCGCCCTCGAAGGTGAATGCGAAATCAAGCTAGCATAAACACAGTTCGCACGTTTCGGTGCGCCGCGGCGGAACGTCGCCCAAACCGGCAGCGCGTGGCTTTGCTTACCGAACTGGAAGAGGCTGCGACCGCCGAAGCCGCCTCGAGGAATGACGCTTGGTTCCCTGCCCTCAGGTGGCGCGAGCGAGCCAAGAAGTTTCGTCCATTCATTACTCGCGCCCGCGGCCGTTGTTCACTGCGGGCCAGCGCGGACCAGCGGGCGCTGTTGACTTGCCCTGTTAACCGATTGATAATCCAAAGGGATGAGCACCCCGGATCGGCATGGATATCTACGAACAAATCGTCCAACTGCGGCGCGAAGGACGCCGCGGTGCCGTGGCCACCATTGTCAACGTGCGAGGTTCGATCCCTTCGTTTCGCACGGCCAAAATGTTGGTGCGCGACGATGGCTCGATTGTAGGGACCATCGGAGGAGGCTGTGTCGAGGCTGATGTCTGGCAAGCTGCCCGCGAGGTCATGGAATCCGAGAAGCCTCGAACCCTGACTTTCGACCTCAACCAAGATCCAAAGTACGACACCGGCCTGGTCTGTGGCGGCACGCTGGAAATCTTCATTGAACCGGTCCTACCTCCAGCATTACTTTATGTTTTCGGTGCAGGCCATGTCGCTATAAACATTTGCCAAGTTGCTAGCAATGCAGGTTTCGATGTCATCGTGGCTGACGACCGCACCTCCTATGCCACCCAAGAACGCTTTCCCGCTGCCCGTGAAGTGCATGCGCTCGATTTCGACCAGGCGATGCAGAAGCTCGACCCTAACGAATCCTCCTACCTCGTCATCGTCACGCGCGGCCACCGCGACGATATGCGTATCCTCCGGTGGGCCCTCGAAACTCGCGCGCGCTACATCGGCATGATTGGGTCCAAGCGCAAAGTCATCGAAATTTTCAAGACGCTCCAAGAGGAAGGCCTGCCGGCCCATCTCTTTGACCGGGTTCACGCCCCTATCGGACTCGATATCGGCGCCATCACGCCGGAAGAAATCGCGGTGGCTATCACCGCCGAACTGATCGCCCTCCGCCGTCACGCCGTCGCAGCCCTACCTCACATGAGCTGGTTCAAGCGAACCCAGCAAGAGTCGCGCCCCGTGGCGGGCCTTGCCGCAGAAGCGCTGGAAGACGGTGAACCGAACCGTTGATATTCAGTCTTCAATTTCCGATTGCTAATTGCGTCCCCTTGGTTTCCAATCGACAATTCGAAATCGGCAATCAACAATCCCCATGTCCCGCGCCCCCAGCTTCGCTGCTGTGATTCTCGCGGCGGGCGAGTCGACGCGCATGAGAACGGACAAATCTCTGTTGCCGTGGCCCCCGTCACCAGCGGGCCAGTCGGAATCCAGAGATACATTTCTTTCAGCCGCCATCCACTCCTTGACGTCAGCTGCGGATTTTGTCTTGGTTGTGGCCGGAAAAAACGAAGCCGCGCTGGCCCCGGTGATCTACGCCAATGGCGCTTCCATGGCCGTCAATCCCAATCCTGGCCGCGGCCAGTTCAGTTCGCTGCAGGTCGGGTTACGGGAGGTGCTCAATCGCGGCCGTGACGCTGCCATTATCACGTTGGTAGACCGTCCTCCGGTGCGCAGTGCGACCATCGAGAACTTATGCGGCGCCTTTATGGCCGCCGTAGAAAATAAGCAGTGGGCGGTCATTCCGGAATATGGCGGCAAACATGGCCATCCCTTTCTCGCCGGTCGAGAGCTGATTGAAGCTTTCCTCCAGGCCCCTGCCACTTCGTCTGCCCGAGAGGTCGAACATCGAAACCAGCCACGCATAGCCTACCTCGCTGTCGACGACCCGTTCATCGCGCTGAACATCGACACCCCCGAAGACTACGCCGCCCTCCTCGCGCATCCGCAAAGTCAAAGCTAGAAACTGGCGGAACTCCGCACAAATATTACCCCGACCTGGTCCTCATAAATCATTGTCCATTCTGCGGTCTCGGCTAGAATATTGGCGGGCGCTGAGCCCGTCGGCAGCAGCAGGCGGTGAATGTTGTAGTGGTTAAGCAAGTCTTCCCACCCGGGCTCGACATTCACCAACTTCAAGTAAGACTTTAAGAATTCTTCTCCATACAGATCGTGACGGTCATCCGCAGCCACCAACATTTGCGGATATATCCGATAAATTAGATATCCGCCCCAGTAGTCCGGCCCCAGCACCGGTTCGCGCACGCCACTCTGTTCCAGAAACGTCACTGCGGCCACGGGAAAGCGCTGGCTGTCGAAATGCGCGTTCATGAGTTGGGTGGATCGAATCTTGCCGCCGTTTGCCACCACCCCGAAAATGATGACGAACGCCACAACCGCCCAAAGATGCCCCCGCAAGCTGGATTCGATTTCTCCCATCCGTCCCGAGAACACCGCCAAGCCTGTGCCTAACCGGCGTACTCTCCAGGAAGCATCGCTTCTCTCCATTGAGCGTTTGATCGCGGCTGACAGCAGCGGCCCCACCACCAGCACCAGGAGCAACGAGGCAACTGGAATATTGCGGGAGGCATAGAGTCCGGAATAGACCGCGAACAGAACAACCAGACCTTCGATCATGGTCAGCTTGCGGGTTTTTGCCGCAGCCGTCAGCAACGTCATCAGCAGTAATATGGCAAAACATTTTTGCGCCACGCCGTGAAAGTTCGGGGACTGAAATTCGTCAATGTGGTCCATCAGGAAGCGGTTGGAGAGATATCGGTAAATGTGAGCGTGCAGTCTGAATCCGTGGGGATTTACAAACGTCGCCATGGCCGCGAGCACAGTGACCCAAGCAAAGTCTCGCGCGCGCTTCCCGGCTCTGCGTTTTTCGAGGATGTCTTCCAGTTTGTTGCTCGCTGCGGTGAAGCCCGGCCAGATTGCGCCCAGCCAGTAAATTCCCAATAGCACAAAGGCGACCAGAAATCCGCCGTGCAAATTTACCCAGAGCAACATCGACAGGGGCAAGAACCACAACCAGGGCCCAGTCCTTATTTGCCCTGATATTGGTCGCGCCGCTCGAAACGCGTTTCTCTCCGATGAGTCCAGGACCTGAAACCATGCCAGGGTGAGCAGCCAGCTCACCACATGCGGGCGTGCCAAAAAATGGATCATTGAGGCCGAAGCCGCCAGCATCACCAGCACGACGGCCACGAATAGGTTGGTGCTACGACGCACCAGCAGCCGGAAAGTCCACCCGAATACCGCCGCAATCATGAGCGCCGTGATAAGAACAACTCCATTGAGCCCCGTGACTCGTTCCAACCCTCCAACGACCAGGTCGTAGAGCCACTCCCAGGCAAACCAAGGTTTCCCGCTCATGCTGGAGGAGAACGAATCCACCTGAGGAATCGCATGAGTCGCGAGAATTTCCTGCCCGGCGCGGATGTGCCAGCCAATGCCCGCATCCCCGAGCAGCCGGACCGAGAGTGGGGTAAGGGTGAGAAGTGCGAGCAGGACGATAAAGATCAAGTCGCCCACCGACGGGATCAGCAGACGAATCCAGCCTCGAGGGTGGGTGTCATCCGGGAAACTTCTGGAGCCCTCTGCCATTGCGCTGAATCTTATAGAGTGGGGCGATGAACGGCAAGACTACACCTCGCGTGGTAATCGTGGGCGCCGGCTTCGGTGGCCTCACGGCGGCTCGCGCGCTGGCTCGCGCGCCGGCACACATCACGGTTATCGACCGCAAGAATCACCACACTTTTCAACCGTTGCTTTATCAGGTGGCCACCGCCGGCCTGTCGCCCAGTGAGATCGCTGCGCCCATTCGTTCCATCCTTCGCGGTCGGGACAACGTTGAAGTTTTGCTCGGCGAGGTTACCGGCTTCGATTTAGCCCGGCGTCTGGTCGAGACTCCCGAACAGAAGATTCCCTACGATTATTTGGTAGTCGCCGCCGGTGCCAGTCACGCCTATTTCGGCCACGACGATTGGGAGCCATTTGCTCCCGGGCTCAAGACCATTGAGGACGCTCTTGAGATTCGACGTCGCGTACTTCTGGCCTTCGAGTTAGCCGAACGCCAGGCCGCAGCCGGCGAATCCGGCTTCCCTCTCAATTTCGTTGTCGTGGGCGCTGGACCCACCGGAGTAGAACTGGCCGGAACGCTGGCTGAAATCAGCCGCCACGCGCTGGTCGATGAGTTCCGTGCGATTGATCCGAAAAGCACACAAATCCTGCTGCTTGAGGGTGGTCCGCGGGTTCTTCCCACCTATCCCGAGGAATTGTCGAGCAGCGCCCAGGAACAATTGCAGAAGCTTGGCGTCGAGGTCCGCACCTCCGCCATGGTGACCGCCGTTGAACCCGGGGCGGTGCGTGTGGGCGAGACCAGGCTGGCGGCAGCGGTGATTCTATGGGCGGCAGGTGTAGCCGCGTCGCCGTTGGGCAAGAAACTGGGCGTGCCCGTGGACCGCGCTGGCCGGGTGGCGGTCGAACCCGACTTGAGTTTGCCGGACCATCCCGAAGTCTTCGTCATCGGAGACCTCGCTGCCCTCAAAGATGCAAGCGGCAAGATGCTTCCCGGCGTCGCCCCCGTCGCTATGCAGCAAGGCCGGTACGTCGCCAAGATCATTCAGCATGAGGTTGAAGTGGCCACCAAAGCACCGGCGAAGGCGCAGCCCCTGCCGCGCCCGGGATTTCACTATTGGGATAAAGGCAGCCTTGCCACCATCGGAAGAGCCGCGGCAGTCGCGGAGTTTGGCAAACTTCACATCTCTGGCTTGATCGCATGGTTGGCTTGGCTGTTCGTTCATATCCTTTTCCTGATTGGCTTTCGCAATCGCCTACTCGTATTCATTGAATGGGCCTGGTCGTACGTCACCTACGAGCGGGGCGCGCGCCTGATCACCGGAAGCACCCAGCTGCCGGGATGGACGGATCTTCGCTCCCAGGGATCCGATCTCCGCGACTCGGCAGCGCAAGAAATTCACGCTGTTTCGCGAAAATAGAGTAACAATAGGCTTGAGTCGGGTCGTCGATGGACTCGAAACCCGGTAGCGAAAGCACTCGATTCCTTGCACTCATGAAAAACATTCTGATTTCGCGAACTTTCTTCTCCATCGCAGCAACCTGGTTTCTCTGTTGCCCCGCCCCGGCTCAAGTGCTCAGAGTTGTGGTCAACGACACCATTCAACCGATCACCGAGGAGTACATTGCTCGCGCCCTCGACCAAGCCCAGCGCAAGCATGACCAGGCCGTATTGATTGCGATCAATACGCCCGGCGGTTTAGTCGATTCCACGCGCAAGATCATCGAGAAGATTACGGCTTCGCCGATACCGGTAATCATCTATGTCACACCCAGCGGTAGCCGCGCCGCGTCAGCCGGTTTTTTCATTCTGGAAGCCGCTGACGTGGCCGCCATGGCCCCCGGAACCAACACCGGAGCAGCTCATCCGGTCGTGTTGGGCGGCGGCAAAATGGACGACGTGATGAAGGAAAAGATGGAGAACGATGCCGCGGCCCTGATGCGCTCCGTCGTCGCCAAGCGCGGACGCAATGTCGAAGTCGCGGAAAGCAGCGTGCGCTCCTCCAAGTCCTTCACCGAGCAGGAAGCGCTGTCGCAGCATCTCATAGAGTATGTGGCGTCGAGTGAGGAAGACTTATTCCGGCAGATGCAGGATAAGGATTTCAAGCGCTTCAATGGCCAAACGACGGCGCTTCATCTGACCGGCCGGCCGGTAACGCCGTTCGACATGACGCTGAAGGAACACATTCTCGCTTACCTGATGGACCCCAACATTGCATTCATTCTGCTTGCCGTCGGCGCCCTGGCTTTGTACACCGAATTCAATCATCCCGGCGCCGTAATACCGGGCACCGTCGGCGTAGTCTTCATCTTGCTGGCTGTTTTCGCGCTCAATCTTCTTCCCACACGCTTTGCCGCACTGGTACTGATTATTGCTGCATTCGCGCTATTCGCCCTGGAAGCGAAGTTTGCCACTCACGGAGTGCTCACCATGGGCGGCATCGCCCTGCTCACCTTAGGCGGATTGTTGCTGGTGGATTCGCCCATCCCCGAGATGCGAGTGCATCTGCTGACTGCGTTGGCGGTGAGCATTCCGCTGGGCATCATTACGGCCTTCTTGATGACCATTGCGATTCGTGCCCGGCGAAATAAAGTGGTAACCGGCGCGGAAGGCCTGGTAGGCGAAACCGGCGTAACCCAGTCGGCGCTGTCGCCCAGCGGCAAAGTTTTCGTTCACGGTGAATTGTGGGATGCCGTCTCCTCCTCCGACGTACCTGTGGGGCGCCTGGTGGTGGTGCGCCGTGTGGATGGACTGACCTTGCAAGTAGATCCGCTGCCCGCCATACAACCGCCACCGCGGGCACCCGCTATGGCATGAGCAGCCGCTCATCCCCGCGACTGCCCCAGGGCCGATCATGGGCAGCGAATCAAGGCAGGCAACTTGCACCCCGCTGAATTGACCGCTCTGGTCTTCCGGGTGCTATACAATCCGCGATAGCAGCGCCTTCAGCGCTCGGGGTGTGGAGGTATTCATGGAACTATCCTTTGGCTTTGTCACCGTCATCATCGTCATCGTGGCCATCTATGCGCTGAGTTCAATCAAGATCCTCGCCGAGTATGAGCGCGGCGTCATCTTCCGGCTCGGCCATCTGCTCAAGCAGGCCAAGGGTCCCGGCGTGATTCTGGTGTTTGCGCCCATCGACCGCATCGTGCGCGTTTCCCTTCGCCAGGAAGCGCTTGAGGTTCCACCCCAGGACATCATTACGCGCGACAACGTCACGCTAAAAGTGAACGCCGTGATCTTCCTGCGCGTGATCGATCCCAACAAGGCGGTGGTCGAAGTTTCCAACTACGTTTATCAGACCTCGCAATTCGCACAGACTACGTTGCGTTCCGTCCTGGGCGAGCAGGAACTTGACGAACTGCTTTCGCACCGGGAAAAAATCAATTTGCGCCTGCAAAGCATTCTTGACACGCACACAGCGCCTTGGGGCGTTAAGGTCGTCAACGTCGAGGTCAAACAAGTCGACATGCCGGAATCCATGCTGCGCGCCATGGCCAAGCAGGCCGAGGCGGAGCGCGAGAAGCGTTCGAAGATCATTCACGCCGAAGGTGAATTCTCCGCCGCGCAGCGGCTCGTGGACGCTGCCCATCTGCTGGCCACCGAACCGGTCAGCGTGCAGCTCCGTTATTTGCAGACCTTGACCGAGATCGGTGTGGAAAAGAATACGACTGTGATCTTCCCCGTGCCCGTGGACTTTTTCTCCGGGCTACAGAAGATGCTGGGAGATTCGAGAGCACAATCTGCCCCGGCAGCCAAGCCGGTCTAGGGCGGGGTGGATCGAAACGCATACTCGAGGTATTGACTATGGCTCCATCGCAAGATACGGAAATCACACTCGGCACCGGTAAGCTTCTGGTGCTGTTCTTCGGGCTAGTTGCGGTTTGCGCCCTGTTCTTCGCACTGGGCTACTCATTGGGCCGGAGGTCCGATGTCCCGGCCCTTGCCGCCAGCCCGACCGTGCGAGCGGCATCGGCGTCTCGGTCTACAGCAGTGAAGTCCAGTCAGGGGACTTCCACCCAGCCTCCCATGACATTCTATAAAGCAGTCGAGCAGAAAGATGCCAGCTCGCAGCTGACGCCGGCTTCAGCCGACGCAGGTTCTCGCACCGCGACCGCATCGGACGCTGCCAAAGCTCAGCCCGAACCGACAGCCAGCGCGGCTGATCCGGTCGCAGCCCCACCCACCAACGGCTACTACGTGCAAGTGGCAGCAGTCACCAAGTCGGACGACGCGGAAGCTTTGGCAGACGCTCTGAAGAAGAAACAGTATCCCGCATTCGTGGCTACGAATTCCGCCATGGACAAGTTGTCGCGCGTGCAGGTCGGTCCCTTCGTCGACATCAAAGCCGCAGAAGCCATGCGCGCCCGCCTCATCGGCGATGGATACAATCCAATTCTCAAGAAATAGTCGAGGGCACCTTCAGGATGGTTGATTTTGAAAACTCCTGAAGCAAGTCCCCGACTGCATGAGCACCATGCTTTTCACCAATCAAAAATCAACCTCAGCAATCTCCAACATTGACAATCGTCAATAGAGCGTCTATTCCTACCCCATGGCAAAAGCAGAGCAAACCCTCACGAAGAGCCTGAATGCCATTGTCGATCCCACTCGTCGTCGTATCCTGCACAGCCTCAAGCAGCGTGGCGCAACCTCGCTCGGAAAAAGCGCCGGCCTCTGCGCCGGAGACATCGAAGAACGCGTACGGCTCTCGCAGCCCACGATTTCCCATCACATGGCAATCTTGACCAAGGCCGGATTGGTGGAGGCAAAGAAACAAGGTCAGTGGAGATGGTACCGCCGCAACGAGCCAGCGATTCGTAGGTTGCTGAAGATGCTGCGCGCGGAACTCTAGTTCGAAGTGGCGGCGTGTGCTTTTTGCAGCAGGCGTCGTGCCCGCGAAATCAGATCCGCGACTTCGAAGGGTTTCACCAGGTAAGGGATATTGCTCTCTTCGAGGAAAACGCGGATCTCGCCCGGTTCCAGCCCATGGGAGAATGTAAACAGCAAATGGGCATCCATGCCTGGACAATTTTGCTTGATCCAGGTGTAAGCCTCTTTTGCATTCCAGTCTCCCGGCATCTTTCCGTTCATGATTACGGCATCGAAGTGTTCTGAGAGCAGACGGGTTTTCACATCCGCGCTCTTGGTCGCGGTCACCACGTTCGCGCCTGCCCCCGCCAGGACGTCCCGCTCAAACTCTAGGACAGCCTCTTCCTCTTCGAGCAACAACACTCGTCCCTGAACCGCGCTCTCCCGCCGCGGCGCCGGAGGCGCCTCGCGCCCTGCCCTCGAAGCCGGTTGAGCTGCAACCGGCAGGCGCACCTCGATCACCGCCCCTCCTCCGGCTCCATTGTGCGCGGTAATGTCGCCTGCATGTTCCTTAACAATGCCGTAACAGATGCTGAGCCCCAACCCAGTCCCCTTGCCCACGCTCTTGGTGGTGTAGAAGGGATCAAAAATGCGTTTGGGATCCTTCATGCCTGGCCCATCATCGGAGAATTGTGTGCAAACATGGCCGTTCTCGCAAAAGACGCGGATCTTGAGCTTGCCGGCGCGTCCAGTTTCAAGAATGGCATCAACCGAATTGTTGATGATGTTAAGAAACACTTGCTCAATCTGGTGCGGATCGGCGACGATCACAGCAGCTTCCCCCGGCGCGTCTCTTTCTACGGCGATGTTATTGACTTTGAGATCGTAGTCGCGCAGCGCCAGAGTTTCGTCCAGCACCTTCCGGATGTCAACTTCTTCACGCTGCGGTTTGCGTTGGCGTGCGAATGAGAGCAGGTTCTGCACCACCCGGTGCGTCCGCTGCGCCTGTTTGAACAACTTGCTTACATAGTCATGAGCGCGCTCGCTCAGGCCTTCGGCTTCCAGCAACTGGGCATAGCCCAGGATCGCCGTTAGCGGATTATTCAGCTCATGCGCCACCCCGGCGATCAACTGCCCGACGGCAGACATTTTCTCGCTCTGCAGCAATTGCTCCTGCGTGCGTCGCAGGTCTTCATAGGCACGGCAGGTTTCTTCGTAGAGCCGCACCTTTTCGATGGTCGTCGCCAGTTGGCGGCTGATCGCTACCAGCAAGTTTTCTTCGTTGCTGGAATATTCGTATCCCAGATAGCTGCACAATCCCATGATGCCAATCGGACTGTCCTTGCCCCAGAACAAGACCCAAATCCAGGAACCGTTGCTATCTGAGCGGATGAATTCCGCCACCGGCTTAGGCAGGTGAGGCAAATACTCGGAGGTGATGACTTCGGTCCGCGATCGCATGACCAGGTCGCCGAACCCCTCCAGGAAAGAAACTTCCGCGGCGCGAGTTCCGGGGCGGTTGCGTGGACCCCACATGGCCCGCCGCCGGTAGGTGGGAGCGTCTGAATCCGACAAATAAACCGAGCCGCTTTCGGCTCCGAATAGCGACACCACCTGACGCAACGTAAGGTTAAGAATTTCGTCCAGATCGAACGATTGTGTGGCCACCACCGCCATGGCGTTCAAGGCGTTGAGTTCGCGGTTGCGGCGCCGCATTTCATCCTCGGCCCGCCGTTTTTCCGTCATGTCGAGCACGAAGCCCTGGTAGCGATCGATTTTCCCGGCCTGGTTTCGGGTAGCGAAGCTGCTCTCTTCCGCCAGCAGCAGAGTTCCATCTTTGCGCCGCAGCGTGACATCGAAATTTCGCACGAAATTTTGCAAGTCGATCTTCCGACGGAATTCGTCCCTCTGGTTGCTATCGATGCAGATATCCGAATCCAGATTCAGCGCGAGCAGTTCTTCCCGCCCGCTGTACCCCAGCATGTGAACGAAAGCGTCGTTGCAGTCCAACAGCCTGCCCGTCGGACTGGCGACATAAACCCCTTCCTGCACTTGCTCGAAAAGCAGGCGATATTTTTCTTCCGCGGACCGCCGGTCGGTTATGTCGCGCACCACGTGGATGGTTCCCTTTTGTTTGCTGCCTTGCTCGGTATACGAAGAAGTGGAAACTACCGAATAGCCGCCGAAGCAGGGATCGGCCCCGTCGGTAAATTCTCCATCGCCCCGCGAGCAATAGGGACATCCCGTCCAGTCGCCTAACTCGTGAGGCAGCACAGACTCGCACGTGTTGCCGATAACGTCGGCGGTAGCCTGGCCCAAATGCTCCAGCAGCACTTGGTTGGCCTTGATGATTCGGAAATCCACGTCGTGCGCCAGAATAATGTCGTGGATGGAGTCGAAGGTATTCATCCATTGCCGTTGCGAGCGCAGGGCCTGCTCTTGCAGCCGGAAATTCTCCACCGCCATTCCCAGGTGCTGAGCGCAGGTTTCAAGCAATGCCAGCTCCTCCGCCGTCCACGAACGCCGACGCGCACTTCCCATGACCAGCAACCCGATCGGAGATTTCTTGCCCAACATCGGAAGCATCACAACCTGGCGAAGGCCCTCGGCCTTCAGGACGGCAGGATTCTCCGGGTCCGCCTGGTCGATGTCTACGACCACCCAGGCCTGCCGCCTTTCCAGAATCTCCTGCAACTGCTCGCTGCTCTCGACCAGGCCGGCGTCGCGCAAAAATTCCGGAGAAACACCCACGGCATGATTTGCCACCATGTGCCCGCCTTCCAACAGGCGAACCCACGCCGCTTTCCACGTGGCCGAGTTCTGTAGCTCTTGCAACGCGGTCTGCAGCATTGGCCCGTACTGCTGGGCGCAAGCGATGTTATGGGTCAGAGCGTGGATGACTCTCAGCCGCCCTGTCCGGGCGCGCGCCTCCTCAAAGACCACCAGGAACACACTGAGTCCGAGGGTTAAGTCTGCGGCCGCAGACAATCCCCCCGGCAATTCGGTGGTAAACGGAGGCCGGTCCAAATGCATACTAAGCAGGCCAACACCGAGCAACCACGGGGTCAACTCGCGCCGTCCCCAACGGGAGCGAATCAAACCAAATGTCGCTGCCAGCAGGATGATCCGGTAAGCGACCTCCAAAGCGATACGCAAGGGAACAATATCTGGCCACAGCAATGCCCGCGCAGCGGCAAATCCGATGACGCTCAAGGTAATGGCGGCGAGAGGGGCAAATCGCGGTCGCGCTTGTGTGTAAGCCAGTATGGCGGCGGCAAACAGTCCCACGGCCAGAACGAACGTCGTATGTTCGGCCACCGGCACATAGCGCTGCGGAATCAGCATTCTGCTTCCGTGCGCGGCGATCAAACGGGAAGCCAGGAACGCGATCCAGCCTGCTACCCAGATCATCAGGTAGCGTTCGCGGAAGCTGCGGAGAACCAGGAGCAAAGCTCCCAACACAATCAGCAACGCGCACTCCCCGGCCGTCAGCCTGGAAAGACCAAGCTGTGTGGCAACGCTCCAGATCGACCAAAGAGCAGAGCTCATTGCGCCCCTAAAGACGTAGAGGTACCGGGTCTCTGAATATCATGGTTGGGCCACTTGTTGATGAGCTTTCCGGACCCCGGTGGTTACTTTCGGCACCTGCCCGGTGCTGTACAATCGCCCATAGAATTTTGGTAGCTCATGCCCGATCGCATTCTTGTCGTAGACGATGAAGAAGCAATCCGCGAGATTGTATCGTCCATGCTCACTTTTGCCGGCTATTCCTGCCTGCAGGCGGCATCGGGCATGGAAGCGCTCGCCGTGCTCAATTCAGGCGAAGAATTCGAACTGATGCTCTCTGACCTGATGATGGCGGAGCTCGACGGTATAGGCCTGCTGGAGCGCACGAAGGAAAGATTCCCCGACATGCCGGTGGTGATGGTCACGGCTGTGCACGATATCTCCGTGGCTCTGGCCGCGTTGCGCAACGGCGCTTATGACTACCTGCTCAAACCCTTCGAGCGCGATCAGTTGCTGGCGACAGTTGGCCGCGCCCTCGAAAACCGCCGGCTCAAGCTGGAAAACCGTACCTATCAGACCAACCTCGAATCGCTCGTAGAGGCGCGAACCAACCAGTTGCAGACCGCCATGAACGACCTGACGCGCTCCTACGACATCACGCTCGAAGCCCTGGGCGATGCCCTCGATCTCAAGGACAAGGAAACAGAAGGACACTCCCGGCGCGTGACTGCGTTTACGATTGCCATCGCCCGCGCCATGGGCCTTGCCGGCGATCAAATTCGCATCATCGCTCGCGGCGCGTTCCTGCACGACATCGGCAAGATGGCCATTCCCGACGATATATTGCGCAAACC
>Ga0137415_10003253_pt1 | contig 16130 bp, 13 predicted proteins | sample CZODoug3_1_1_16f_FD_183082 | JGI IMG/M metagenome (GOLD analysis project Ga0137415, IMG submission 183082) | Vadose zone soil fungal communities from Angelo Coast Range Reserve, California, USA - CZODoug3_1_1_16fungal (Hybrid Assembly) | ecosystem: Environmental > Terrestrial > Soil > Vadose...
CGCGGCGGCCGCCCGCCGGGCCTCGGGCATGAGCACGTGGGCCGGATACAGGCGCCAGCCCATCCAGGTCGCGTCGCTCAGCGGGCGCGGCCGCACCGAGACGTCGGAGGGCGGCACGACACGCCGTCGGCCAGACGCGCCACGACGCGCTCGACGTCGGCGAGATTGCTGAAGAGCACGTCGGGCTTGCACGTCGCCAGCTCGTCGACCGGGTGCTGGCCGGTCGCGACGGAGACGGCCACCGCGCCGCAGCATCGGGCGCATTCGACGTCGTGCGGCGTGTCTCCAATGATCGTGATGCGGTCGAACGCGAAGTCGTGGCCGAGCGCGCGTGCCCGCTCGCGCGCGATCGCGGGCAACCGGCGCCGGTCGGCATCGTCCCCGCCGTAGGCAGCGACCCGAAAGAGCGGCCAGAGTCCCGTCGGCTCGAGCTTGATCCGGGCGCCGGCCTCGATGTTCCCGGTGAGAAGACCGATGACTGCATCCGGCCGCGCGCCGAGCCGCCGGACAACCTCCGCCACACCGGGCAAGACCTGGACCCGCGAGCCGTCGCCGATGATCTTCGTGAGCTCGCGCACGTAGGCCTGAAAGCAGGCGTCGACGCGCCCACGGATGCGTTCGGTGTCCAGACCCGCCTCGGTCATGAGGTCGTGGACGATGCGCAGATCGGTGCGGCCGCGGAAGTCGTAGCGGTCGATCGTCCCGGCCGTCCCGTAGGTTTCCTCGAGCGCGCGCGCGAACGCCGTGCGGCCGGCGCCGCGCACGCTGACGAGCGTGCCGTCGATGTCGAAGAGGAAGAGGCGCACCTTACTGGGACGCCAGGCGGCCGACGCGAGCGATCACCGAGGGCAGCGCGTCGAGCACGAGGTCGATCTCGCTCCCGGTGGTCCAGCGGCCGAGCGTGAAGCAGAGCGAGCCCTCGGCGGTGTCGCGGTCACAACCGATCGCCCGCAGCACGTGCGACGGCTCACCGGTCATCGCCGTGCAGGCGGCGCCCGACGAGGCGGCGATGCCGCGCAGGTCGAGGTCCGTCAAGACGCTCTCGGCCTTCACGCCGGGTACGACGATCGACACGTGATGCGGAAGCCGGTCCGATCCGCGAGCGCCGGTCGCACGCGCCTCTGGAATCCGCGCGAGCAGTCCCGACAGGAGTCGGTCGCGCAGCTCGGCCAGACGCGCCACCTCGCCGGCCACCTCGACCCGCGCCAGATCGGCCGCCACGCCCATGCCGGCGATCGCCGGCAGGTTCTCGGTGCCCGCGCGATAGCCGCGCTCCTGACCACCGCCGACCGTGAGCGGCGCGAGCTTGACGGCCGCACGCACCCAGAGGGCGCCGGCGCCCGGCGGTCCGTAGAGATCGTTCGACGAGAGGGTGAGGAGATCGATGCGGCAGTCGTCGACGAGGAGCGGCACGCGTCCGGCGGCGCCGACCGCATCGACGTGGAAGGGCACGCCGCGCGCGCGCGCGATGCGGCCGATCTCGCGGACGGGCTGAATCGTGCCGATCTCGTTGTTGGCCGCCATGATCGAGACGAGCGCCGTGTCCGCGCGGATCGCGCTCGCCACGGCCTCCGGGTCCACGCGGCCGTCGGCGTCGACCCCGACGTACGTCACGCTCCAGCCGCGCTTCTCGAGATCGCGACATGAATCGATCAGCGAGATGTGCTCGATCGCGGAAGTGACGACGTGTCGACCGGCGGCCCTGAGGGCAAGCCCCTTGATGGCGAGGTTGTTGGCCTCGGTGGCGCTGGCCGTGAAGATCACGCCGCCGGGAGTCGCCGCGAACAGCCGCGCCACCTTCCCCCGCGCCCCGTCGAGGGACGAGCGCGCTTCGAGCCCGAGGGAGTGCTGCGCGTTGGGATTGCCGACGCCGCCCTCGAAGAACGGCCGCATGACCGCCACGACACGGGGGTCGACCGGAGAGAAGCCCGCGTAGTCGAGATATACGCGGGAGCCCGAGGTCGAGAGCCCGGTTCTAGCGAGCCTTTCGGACGAAGAAGCGTAAGACCGCGCCATTTTTCTGCATCTCCAGGAGCTCGTTGCCGGTCCGGGCCGACCATGTTTTCATGTCCGCCTCGGAACCGGGGTCGTCCGACGTGACCTCCAGCACCTGCCCCGGGTCCATGTGCCGCAGGACCTCACGTGTCTTGACGATCGGCATCGGGCAGAAGAGCCCGAGGCAATCGAGCGTCTTGTCGGCAACGACGGGCATATGGGCTAATTCCTTGAAAATTATGACATCGACCGTGTTGCTCAAGCAATCGTTCGCTGCCGAGGTTAGCACAGCTCTTCGGACGCACGACTCTGGATCAAGGTCACGTACGCGCGCTGCAAAAGGACGACGGGATCGTGGCGATCTAGGAGGGCCGATGCCTTCGGTTGCGGTCAGAAGCTAGACAGGTGCTCGACGAGCTCTTTTATACACGAGATCGGGCAGTTACGACACGTCACCCAAACTTTTCCTGCCTTGACCGCCTATGGGTCCAATAGAATAATCTTGTCATGTCGCGCGCGTCGGCCGATATCGCGTCCACGGGACGGCTCCTGAAGCGTAAGGTCCTGCTGGCGCTCACCCTTTCGTCGCTGATTCCGCTACTGGTGCTGGCTTACGTGGTCTATCGCTACGTCCGGCCCGATCTGCAAGCGGACGTCACGAAGTTCTACGGGCTCCACGCCCTGCTCCTGTTCACCGTCCTCGCCATGGTCGGCGGCGCGTACATCATCTGGGACCTCGGCCGCGCCTTCGCGAAGATCGCCGAGCTCCTCGCGAGAGAGCCCAAGCTCGCCGAGCTCGGGGGACGGAGCGACGAGGTCGGCACGCTCATGCGGTCGTTCTCGAACATGCTCGGTACCGTCGAGCAGCAGGCCATCGACATCAACACCTTCGCCATGCGGCTCGACGCCGCCTATCGCGAGCTGGAAGCCACCAACGCCAAGCTCAAGGAGACTTCGTTCAAGGATGAGGTCACCGGACTCTACAATCGACGCTTCTTCTCGCTCCGCCTCGAGGAGGAGATCTCACGCTTCAGGCGGTTCAATCACCCGGTATCCGTCGTGGTGCTGGACCTGGACGGGTTCAAGAGCGTCAACGACGAGTTCGGCCACGCGGTCGGCGACGAGACGCTGCGCGATGTCGGGCAGATCCTCATGAAGCACTCGCGCGGCATCAACGTCGTCTCCCGCTACGGCGGCGATGAGTTCGCCGTCCTGCTGGTCGAGACCTCGAAGAGCGGCGCTCGGCTCTACGCGGACCGGATACGGCAGGTCGTCGCGACCTTCCCCTACTCGCACGGCAAGCGCGTCACCGCGAGCTTCGGCGTCGCCAGTCTTCCGGACGACGAGGCCTCGACGTCGGAGGAGCTGTTCCGCGCCGCCGACGGGGCGCTCTACGCTGCGAAGCGGGCCGGCAAGAACCAGGTCGTGGCGGCAGGTCCGGGTCAGAAGGTAGATTGACATGGGGCAGCGAGAGGTCCTGATCGTCGACGACGATCGCCAGGTGCGTGAAGTCCTGCACCAGATCTTCCTCGGCGCCGGCTATAAATGCTTGCTGGCCAACGACGGGCAGGAGGGGGTCGAGGTCTTCCGCGCCTCGGTCCGCGACTCGCGCTCGCCGCTGACCGTCACCGATCTCAAGATGCCGGTCATGGGCGGCATCGATCTGCTCCAGCAGGTGCGCCAGGCCGACCCCGACGCGGCCGTCATCGTCCTGACCGGCGCGGCCGACGTGAAGACCGCGATCGCCAGCCTCAAGCTCGGCGCCTACGACTTCATCATGAAGCCCGTGAACGTGGACGAGCTTCTCATCGCCGCCGATCGGGCGCTCGAGCGGCGCCAGCTCCTCATCGAGCACCGCCACTATCAGGAGCTCCTCGAGCAGCGGGTCGAAGAGGCGACGCGGGGGTTGGCGCAGCTCAACCGGGAGCTGCAGGACGCGTACCGGACGACGCTCGAAGCGCTCGGATCCGCGCTCGACACGCGCGACGTCGGCACCGAATCCCACTCGCGTCGCGTCCACGGCTACGCGATGGCCACGGCGCGCGTCTACGGCGTCCCGGAGCCGGACCTCCCGGCCCTCGCCCACGGCGTCCTGCTCCACGACATCGGAAAGATCGGGATCCCCGACGGGATCTTGTTGAAGCCCGGCCCGCTCACCGAGGAAGAGTGGAAGATCATGCGGCGCCATCCGGAGATCGGCCGGCAGCTGATCGAGAAGATTCCGTTCCTGCAGGGCGCCGTGCCGATCGTCTACTGCCACCACGAGAAGTGGGACGGCAGCGGCTACCCGCAAGGCCTCACGGGTGAGGAAATCCCGCTAGGCGCGCGGATCTTCATGGTCGTCGACGCCTTCGACGCGATGACCTTCGATCGGCCCTACTCGAAGGCGCAGCCCTTCGACGTGGCCAAGGCCGAGATCAAGCGTTGCTCCGGCAGGCACTTCGACCCGACCGTCGTCACGGCGTTCTTCAACGTCCCCGAACCCCTGCTCGAGGAGATCCGCCGGAAAAGCGTCGAGCCCTGAGCTGGGCTGGTTCAGGCCCGCGCGTCCATCCCGAGCTCTTCGCACAGGCGGCGGACGCGGGCGAACGCGGCCCCCAGCTCGTCCTCGCTGAGACCGAGCTCCAGCCCGCGCTTCACGAGCCCGTGTAGCTCGCCGGCGGCCACGATAGCCTCGTCACGGCTGCCGGCTTCGGCGAGCCGGCGAATCGAGAGCGCGCGCACGGCCGCGATGCCCTCGAGCGCGCGGACGACCGCCGCGCGTGTCTCGGCCTGACGCTCGGGGCCGATCGACGTGAAGTGGAGCGCGTGCACCAGGGGGTCGAGCGCCTCTTCATAGGCGCCGGCATCGAGCCGCCGGCTCCCGAGCTCGGCGTATCCCCACCAGAGGCGCTGGTCCACTTCGTCGCGACGCGTCGGCGGCAGCGAGTCGGTCGGGATCGTCTCGAGCAGCTCCTCGGCGCGCTGGAGCGTCCCGAGCGCCTCGGATTCGCGCCCCTCCTGCATGCTGAGGATCGCCTGCGCCGTGAGCTGTCCGATCTCGCCGCCGAACGTCCCCGACATCAGCCCGCGGAGCCCCGCCACGCGCGCCGTCGGAAGATCGGGATCGTCCAGAGCCTCCTGCAGGGTCTGGCGCGCTTCCGGAAACTCTTGCCGCTGGAGAAGCGCCGTGGCGGTCTGCTCGTAGGCCTGCCAGAGCGCGTCGTGCGCCGCCTCGCGCGCCTCGATGAGCGCCGGATCCCATGCCGCCGCCGCGAGCCCGCGCTCGGTCCAGACGATCGCCGCGCGAATCTCGGCCATCCGGTCGCCCGCCTCGTGAGTGCTGGCCCGCGCGAGCCGCGCCTTGGCGGCGTCGAGCGCGAGGGTGGCGAGATGACGACGGTACGTCGCCCGCTCGGTCTCGGACGCGGCGTCGATCGAAGATTCGAGCGCCGTGTGCGCGCCGTCGTCATCGCCGAGGGCTTGTTTCGCCAGCCCGACCACCGACCAGAGCGCCGCGGTCTCACGCGACGCGGCCCCGCTCGCCCCTCGCCGAAGCCCCGCGAGCGCTTCCTCTCCGACCGTCAGGACCTCGTCGAACCGCTTTTCCTGATAGAGGGCGAAGCACCGTTCGACGAGCGGTGAGTCTCGCCGGGGATTCGCATCGGCCTGCGCCGGACCGCCCGGAGTCGGCAGCGGTGCTCTCGGCGAAGTCTCGGTTGGCGCCGAGGGCGTGAGGTTGGTCGGTGGTTCCTCGGAGCCACGGCTCTCCGGCGCCACCGGCCGCAACACTCTGTGGCGCCGCGCGTGCGGCGAGACCTTGCTGCGCCGGCGCCTGGGCGGCGCCGGGGGCGCCGCCGGTGGTGGCGGCGGCTCGACTGGCTCTCGCGACGGCACGACTCGCTCGAATGTCGTGGGAGCTTCATCGGTCGGCCGGGGCTCGGGCTCGACAAGCGGCGGGGGCTCCAGGACCAGCGCCGCAGGTTCCACGATCGGCCATTCCGATTCCGTCACTAGCGGCGCAGTGTCAGCCAACGGCGGCTCAGGCTCGACCCGAGGTTGCGTGGCGTCGACTGGCGCCGAAGTAGGTTCCGATTCGGGCTCGACGACGAAGGGCGACACGGCCCCAACCACCGACGGCTGGGCCCCGACCGGAGGCTCGGTCTCAACTGGAGACGCGGCCTCGACCGGATGCGCGACAGCTTCGACGCGCTCCGGTTCGGGCTCGAACGGCGGCTCCGGCCCGATCAGCATCGGCGCGGTTTCGATCCGCGCCGGCTCGCCGTCGAGGGTTGCCGGAGCCACGTCGACCGGCGGCTCGACATCGTCGGGCGGGGCGATGGGTTCTTCGATCGGGATCAAGAACGGGGGGACTTCGAGCGCGGGGGCCGGGACGGGCCCGGGCGGCGCGGGAGCGACGTATTCAGCGGGCGGTGAATGCGCCGGGGGACGTTCGGCCGGGCGAATGGGGCGGATTTCCTCCCGCGGCAGCGGCGGCGGTACATAGTCGGCCGGCGGCGGAAACGCAAATCCGCCGGCGGGGCGGGACGCGGATGGCGAATCGATCAGCCGCCTCGGCAGGATGCTCTGAGCCGGACGTGCAGGCGCAGCCTGGATGGGTCGAGCTGGAGCCGACTCCGCCCGAGAGTGGCGCGCCCGACGCGGCCGCGTCGGCCACATGAGCTCGAGCACGCCGAGCACGAGCATCACGCAGGCGCCCGCGACGGCGGCGAGGATGAGCGCTTCTTCACTCAACACGCGAGGTTAACCCGCTTCAGCACCGAAGACCATTGAACCCGGGGAACGGCAGCTACGGCAAGAAGAATTGGTCGGTCGGCCTCCTCGGGTGGCGACCCTGTCACGAATTTTAATGCTAGCATGCGACCAGGGAGGACTTTCATGCGCCGGGTCGCCGTGGTCGGGGTTGGAGTGACGAAGTTCGGGCTGCACGACCGCACCTCGGCCGAGCTCTTCGCGGAGGCGGCGCGCGAGGCGCTGAACGACGCCGGCGTGCCGGCGAGCGCGGTGCAGGCGCTCTACTACGGCAACGTCGTGGGCGGCGAGACCGAGCACCAGCTCCACACCGGGCCGCAGGCCGCGTCCGTCCTGGGCATCCCCTCCGTGCCCACGACCCGCTTCGAGACCGCGTGCGCGAGCTCGCACGCCGCGTTCCGCCACGCGGTGATGGAGATCGCGGCCGGTGTCTCGGACGTCATCCTGGTCGGCGGCGCCGAGCGGGTCCTGAACGTCTCCACGGCCGAGTCGACCGAGTATTTCGCCTATGCCTCCGATGCCGTCTGGGAGCAGCCGCTCGGCCTCACCTTCCCCGGTGTCTTCGCCCTGATCGCGCGGGCGCACATGCAGAAATACGGGACGACCGAGGCACAGATGGCCGCGGTCGCGGTGAAGAACCACCGGCACGGCGCGCTCAACCCGAAGGCGCAGTTCCAGAAGCCGATCACGATCGAGCAGGTCCTGAAATCGGCCTACGTCGCCGATCCCCTCAAACTCCTCGACTGCTGCCCGTTCTCCGACGGCGGCGCCGCGGTCGTGCTCGCCTCCGAGGAGGTCGCGCGCAAGCATCGCAAGCCGATCTGGGTGCTCGCCTCGGCGGCGGCGTCCGACTGGATGCTGCTCGGCGACAAGCGCGACCTCTCTCGCGTGCCCGCGACCGAGCGCGCGGCGGCCGCGGCCTACCGGCAGGCCGGGATCGGACCGTCCGACGTGGACGTCGTCGAGCTGCACGACTGCTTCACGATCGCCGAGATCGTCGCCACGGAGGGGCTCGGTCTCTTCGAGCCGGGCGCCGGAGGGCGCGCCGCGGAGAAGGGCCTGACCGGCCTCGGCGGGGAGATCCCCGTGAATCCCTCGGGAGGTCTGAAGGCCAAGGGCCACCCGATCGGCGCGACGGGCGCCGCGCAGGTGGCGGAGATCGTGACGCAGCTCCGCGGAGAGGCCGGGCCGCGCCAGGTCGAGGGCGCGCGCAAGGGCCTCACCCACACGCTCGGCGGCAACACCGCGACCGTCCTGGTAAGCCTCTTCGGTCGTGACTGAGCCCGCGATCACCGCCCGCGCCTTCTTCGAGAAGGCGCGCGGGGGCCAGCTCACCGCCATTCGCTGCGGCTCGTGCGGTGAGCTCTCCATGCCCCCCAGGGAGCTGTGCCCGAGCTGCCACGCGCACTCGTGGCAACCGGTGGCGCTCGCGGGCGAGGGAGCGATCGCGAGCTTCACGGTGATTCGCGTGGCGCCCAGGGCGCACGCGGCGGACGTGCCCTACGCGGTCGCCGTCGTCCGGCTCAAGGAGGGCGTCTCGATCCTCGGCCGGATCGTCGACATTCCGCTCGAGAAGCTTGCCGTCGGCCTGTCCGTCCGGTTTCGTCCGCTCATCGCGAAGGACCTGACGACGTCTGTCGGCTTCGGACCCGCATAGGAAAGTCGGCCAGAAGCTCCCGACGAACCGCTCGGCGGTGCCTCCGACCAGACGCTCGCGCACCGACTCCGCGAGCCCGACCGTGTCCATCGTCCGGTAGATCTCTTCCAGGGTGCCCGAGCCGGCCGGATGGTCGGTGCCGAACATGATCCGCTCGCTATGCGGCCCGATCCCCTCGAGGACAAGGCGCTAGCCGTGCATCCACTTCATCAGTCCCGCCAGCCGCCGGCGCGGCAGGAGATGCACGTGGCAGTCGATGAGCATCGGCGCTCTCAGGTGAGCTTGAGGAGACGGGCGGCGTTGCCGCCGAGGATCTGCGCCTTGGCGTGATCGGAGAGCGGCAAGGCCCGGATCGTGTCGATGTTCCCCTTCATGGTGGGCACGCTCGGCCAGTCGGAGCCGAAGAGCACCTTGTCGCTCACGCGCTCGAAGGTCGGGGAAGTACGCCAGCAGGCGCTTGGGCGGCAGGCCCGCGACCTCCATGTAGACGTTCGGGCGCAGCCGCGCGAGCGTGTACGCGGTCTCGTACCAGATCGGCCGCCCGCTGTGCGTGATGATCGCCACCAGATCCGGGAAGTCGACCGCGACGTCGTCGATGTAGACCGGATCGCCGTACTTGAGGCGCGAGGCCGGGAACACCGAGGTCCCGGTGTGCCACTTCACGGGGATCCCGAGCTCCTGGGCCTTGGCGTAGACGGGATAGAGCTTGGGGTCGTTCGGATAGAAGTAGCTGTACGTCGGGTAGAGCTTGAGGCCGCGGAATCCGCGGTCGCGGACGAGCCGCTCGAACTCGCGCGCCGGGTTCTCGATCAGGTAGGGGTTGAGGCTCGCGAACGGGATCAGCCGCGGCTGGCCCTTGCAGAGCGCCTCGACCGTCTCGTTGCTGGCGATCGCCGAGGTGATCGGCGCCAGCTCGGCGAGGATCACGCCGTAGTCGGCGCCGGCGTCGTCGAGCACGCGCAGGTAGCTCTCGGCGCTGCCGTACTGCTCGAGGAACTTGGCGAACGAGCCGTAGGCCTTCGCGAGCTCCCGATCCATGAACGCCACGAACGACTCCGGCGCGCGAAGCGGCCGATCGTAGCAGTGGAGGTGGAAGTCGACGACCGGCATTCAGACCGTCGAGTAGCCGCCGCTGACGCTGATCGTCTGCCCGGTCACCCAGCCGGCGAGGTCGGAGGCGAGGAAGGCCACGAGCGGCGCCACGTCCTGGGGCTTCCCGAGGCGTCGGATCGGATAGAACGCGAGGATCCGCTCGCGGTTCTTGGCGATGAATTCCTGGTCGCTGTGCGAGGTCTCGATCCAGCCGAGCGCGAGGGAGTTCACGGTGATGTTGAGACGGCCGAGCTCCTTGGCGAGGGTGCGCGTGAGCGACAGTACCGCGCCGCGCGCGCCGGCCGACACGCCGAGACGCTGCTGGCCCACGCGCGCCGAGTCGCCGACGATGCTGATGATGCGCCCAGCCTTCTGGGCGGCCAGCTTCGGCGCTGCCGCGTGGCAGGTGTTGAAGACGCCGTAGAGGTCGACGTCGACCTGGCGGCGCCACTCCTCGGGCGTCGTCTCGAGGAACAGCTTCGCTTCGACGTAGCCCGCGTTGTTGACGACGACGTCGAGCCGGCCGAGGTCCGCGACGATCTTGTCGATCATCCCGCTCACGGCGGTGTAATCGGCGACGTCTCCCTGGTAGGGCGCCGCGCGGCCGCCGAGCCGGGCGATCTCCGCCACGAGCGAGTCGGCGTCGGCCTTCGAGTGCATGTAGTTGATGGCGACGGCCGCGCCCTCGCGGGCCAGGGTCAGCGAGATCTCGCGCCCGACGTCGCGCGCGCCGCCGGTCACCAGCGCGACCTTGCCCCCGAGGCCCAGGTTCATCCTAATCCTCCGGCGCGCCCGATGAGGCGAAAGAGACGATCGGGGCTCACGGGCAGCTCGGCAACCTCGATCCCCAGCGGAGCCAGCGCGTCCGCGATCGCGTTGGCGATGGCCGCGGGCGCGCCGATCGTCCCGCCCTCGCCCATGCCCCGGAATCCGCCGAGCGTGACCGGTGACGGCGTCTCCAGGTGGTGCACCTCCATCATGGGGATCTCGCACGCGGAGGGCACGACGTAGTCCATCAACGTGCCGCTGAGCAGCTGGCCGTGGTCGTCGTAGACGATCTCCTCGAGAAGCGCCGCGCCGATCCCCTGCGCGACGCCGCCGTGCACCTGGCCGTCGACGATGAGCGGGTTCACCATGCGCCCGCAGTCCTCGACCACGACGTAGCGAAGCGTCTTGACCTCGCAGGTCGCGCGGTCCACCTCGACCAGCGCCAGGTGCGTCGCGTTCGACGCGGTGCCGTAGTACGGGTCGTAGAACTTCGTCGCCTCCAGCCCGGGCTCGAGCCCCTTCGGCAGCTGGCGCGCGCCGGAGTACGCGGCGCGGGCGACCTGCCGGACCGTCACGCTCCGGTCCGGCATCCCGCGCACCGCGAATCGGCCGTCGACCAGCGTGAGGTCGGCCGGACCGGCCTCCAGGAGATGGCCGGCGATCAGCGTCATCTTCTCGCGCACCGCGCGACCGGCGAGAATCGCGGCGCCGCCGGCGAGCACGAGACTGCGGCTGGCGTAGGTGCCGGTGCCGTAGGGAGAGACCTCGGTGTCGCCGTGGAGCACACGCACGTCCTCGATCGGCACGCCGACTTCGTCCGCGACGATCTGGGCCAGCGTCGTCTCGAGTCCCTGCCCGTGGGACGCGACGCCGAACACGGCGGTGACCTTGCCGGCGGGGTCGAAGCGGATCGTCGCCGCCTCGGTGCCCGTCGAGACGGGCATCCCCGGCGAGACCGGGATCGCCGAGCCGATGCCCGTGAGCTCGACGTAGGAAGCGACGCCGATGCCGAGCCAGCGTCCGGCGGCGCGCGCCCGCGCCTGCTCGTCGCGCGCGGCCTTGTAGTCGAGCACCTCGCGCGCCTTGACGAGCGATCCGGTGAAGCTCGACCGGTCCCAGACGATTCCGGACGGGGACTTGTAGGGAAAGTCCTCGTCGCGGATGAAATTGCGGAGCCGGATCTCCGTCGGGTCGATGCCGAGCTGACGCGCGGCTCGATCCATGAGGCCCTCGATCACGAAGACCGCGGGCGGCCGTCCCACGCCGCGATACGGGCCGAGCGGCGCCTTGCAGGTCGCGACACCGCGCGTGCGCCCGCGATAGGTGGGGACCCGGTACGGCCCCGGGAGAAAGCTGATCGTCTGCACGGGCTCGATGGCGGCCGTCCAGGGATAGATCGAGTACGCGCCGACGTCGGCCGTGACCTGCGCGCGGAGCCCGACGATCGTGCCGTCGCGGTTCACGCCGAGCTCGGCGTCGACGATCTCGTCCCAGGCATGGGTGGTCGCGAGCAGGTCTTCGCGGCGGTCCCCGATCCACTTCACCGGGCGCCCGAGCCGCCGCGCCATCACGCACGTGGCGATCTCCTCGGGGTACAGCGAAGCCTTGGCGCCGAAGCCACCGCCCACGTCGTTCGCGATCACCCGGATCTGGTGCTCGGGCATGTCGAGCAGATCGGTCAGGATGTCACGCACGAGGCCCGGACACTGAGCGGAGGAGCGCAAGGTGAGCGTCTCGCTCCCGGTCGTGTACTCCGCGAGGCAGCCACGGTTCTCCATGCAGACCGGCGTGTGTCGATGGAAGCGAAACCGTTCGCGCACCACGAGCGCCGCGGCGGTCAGCGCGCCGTCGACGTCGCCCCGGGCGAACTCGCGGCTGACCAGGAGGTTCGTCCCCGCCTCCTCGTGGAGCACGGGGCTCCCGGGCGCGAGCGCCTCTTCCATGTCCTTGACGACCGCCAGCGGCTCGTACTCGACGACGATGTGCTCGACCGCGTCCTCGGCCACGTACCGGCTCTCGGCGGCGACCATCACGACGGCCTGGCCCACGTGGCGGACCTTGCCGAGGGCGAGCGGCGGAAAGCTCGTGGTCTTGACGTTGGGCGTCTTGGACTCGGCGCGCACCGGCTTCGACGCGCGCGCGACGTCCTCGCCGGTCAGTACCGCGGCGACACCGGGCAGCGCGAGCGCGGCCGACACGTCGATGCGGACGATCCGGGCGTGAGCGTGCGGCGAGCGGAGAAACGCCGCGTAGAGCATCCGGGCCGGGCGGTGGTCGTCGACGTAGCTCCCCTGCCCGGTCAGGAGACGAGGGTCTTCGCGCCGCGCCACTCGGGCGCCGACGAGCCGCGGCAGGCTGAGGCCCACGAGCTCTCTCCGAACCTAGCGCCCGGAGGCGAGAATGGGCGCGGCGGCCCGAACGGCGTTGACGATCCCCTGATAGCCGGTGCAGCGGCAGAGGACGGCCGAGATGCCTTCGCGGATCTCGCGGTCGCTGGGCGACGGGTTCGTGCGCAGGAAGTCCAGAGCGGTCATCAGCATGCCGGGCGTGCAGAACCCGCACTGAAGACCGTGATGCTCGCGGAACGCTTCCTGCAGCGGATGGAGCTTGCCATCCCGCATCAGACCCTCGACCGTCGCGAGCTCGGCGCCGTCGGCCTGGACGGCAAGCATGATGCACGAGCGCGCGGCCTCGCCGTTGAACATGATCGTGCACGCGCCGCAGATTCCGTGCTCGCATCCCACGTGCGTGCCGGTGAGCCCGAGGTCTTCGCGGATGAAGTCGACCAGCAGCTTGCGCGGCTCGCACCGCCCCTCGTGGGCGACGCCATTCACCTTCAGGCGGACCGTCACCATGTCAGCCACGCGCGACTCCGATCGCCCTCGTGAGGGCGCGCTTCGTGAGCACTCCAGCGAGGTGGCGCCGATAGTCGGCCGAGGCGTGGATGTCCGCGTCCGGATCGACGAGCTCGGTCGCCCGTCGCGCCGCCGCCTCGATCGCCACCTCGCCGAGCCCCTCGCGCTCCAGGATCTCCTCGGCGGCGCGCAGCCGCACCGGCACGGGCCCCGCCCCGGCGGTGGCGAGCCGCGCCAGCTTGCAGCGCTGGCCTTCGCGCACGACGACCGCCGCGATCCCGACGATCGCGAAATCGCCGTGCCGGCGCGAGAACTCCTCGAGCGCGTAGCCGGCACCGGCCGGCATCGCGGGCAGCCGCACCTCGGTGAGGATCTCGTCCGGCGCCAGGTTCGTCGTCAGGTACGTCTGGAACAGGTCCGCAGCGCGGATCACCCGCTCGCCCTTGGTCCCGCGCGCGACCACTTCGCCCTCGAGCGCCGCCAGTACCGCCGGATATTCGGCCGACGGATCGGCGTGGGCGATCGAGCCGCCGATGGTGCCCCGGGTGCGAATCGGCAGGTGCCCGACCCAGCGGGTGGCCTCTTTCAGGAGCGGCAACCGCTGGGCGACCACGGGCGAGAACTCGATCGTCCGCTGGCGGGTCATCGCGCCGAACCGGATCTGCCCGTCCTGCTCGCGGATGTACGCGAGTGACGCGATCCGGTTCAGATCGACCAGCGCGGCCGGCCGCGCCAGGCGGAAGTTCAGCAGCGGCATCAGGCTCTGGCCTCCGGCCAGGACCTTGGCGTCGCCGCCGTAGCGGCCGAGCGCTTCGAGCGCCTCGTCGAGGCTCTTCGGGGCGTGGTACTCGAACTTGGGAGGCTTCATTGTCGCGATGTCCTTGAGGCCGGCTTGGACCGAGAGTGGCCTGAGAAAGATGCGAGTGGCTCCGACACGCCCGTTCTCACCGTTGGCGCTCCGACGCGGCGTGGCTCCGATATGCCCGATCCATCGCGGTCCATAGCTTCGATGGCGTCATGGGCAGGTCGTTGATCCTGATCCCGAGCGGCGCCAGCGCGTCGCTGACCGCGTTCGCGATGACCGCCGGCACCGTCATCGACGAGGATTCGCCCAGCCCCTTCGAGCCGAGCGGCGTCAGCGGCGACGGCGATACGATATGCGCGATTTCGATTTCCGGCGCCTCGCTCGCGGTCGGCACAAGGTAATCCATGAAGGTACCCGTCAGAAGCTGTCCGTTGTCGTCGTACGCCAGTTCTTCATAGAGCGCGCCGCCGAGCCCGTGGAGTGCGCCGCCGTAGATCTGTCCCTCGGCGATCATCGGATTGATGATCGTGCCCGCGTCGTGCACGGTCACGTAGCGCAGGATCTCGATCGCCGCGGTCTCGGGATCGACCTCCACCGCCATCACCTCGGCGATGAAGCCGTACGTGTTCGACGAATTGACGCGGTCCTCGGCGTCGACGGCCTTCGCGACCGTGAAGCCGAACACCGCGGTCGCCTGGAGCGCGGGCTCCATGCCCTCGGGCAAGGACTCGGTATTCCAGTGGGCGCGCCCCGCCAGGTCCTTGATCGAGTACGACGGGCCCTTACCGGTCCGCACACGCACGGCGCCGTCGCGAAACTCGAGCGAGGCCACCGGCAGCTCCATCAGGTGCGCCGCGTAGTCCACGAGCTTGGCCTTCAGCTTCCGCGCGGCCAGCGCGACGGCGCTCGTCCCCACCGACCCGAAACGGCTCGAATACGTGCCGGACGAGATCGACCACACGCGCGTGAACGTGTCCATCTCGTCCACGACCGTGATGTCTTGAGGGTTCAGGCCCAGCTCGTCGGCGACGATCTGCGACACGACCGTTTCGTGGCCCTGCCCTTGCGGCGTCGTGCCGAGGATCGCGATGACCCGCCCGAGCGGGTCGATCTTGATCGTCGCCGCGTCGACGGCGCCGGACTTCGGCAGGTATTCGGGCTTCGCGCGGAACTGCGGGTCGAGGGCCGTGGCCACGTACCCCATGTTCGACACCGACGGGTCGACCGCCAGCGCGAGCCCGATCCCCACGTAGCGCCCGGCGGCGCGCGCCTTCGCCTGCTCGCGCCGCAGCTCGTCGTATCGCGCCAGATCCAGCGCCTTGTCGAAGGCGGCCGGATAATCGCCGCTGTCGTAGAGCCCGCCCGTCGGCGTGCGATACGGGAACTGATCGGGCTGCACGAGGTTCCTTCGGCGGACTTCGACCGGATCCAGTCCGAGCCGGTCGGCGAGTCGATCCATCATGCCCTCGGTCTCGAAGTACAAATGGCCGCAGGCATAGCCGCGGTTGGGCCCGGTGAGGCTCTTGTTGGTCATGACCACAGAGGCGTCGACTTCGAGATGCTGGAAGCGATAGGGGCCAACAAAATTGCCAGTGGGGCGAAAGCTACAGCCCGGTTCCGGGCTGCGGATGTACCCGCCTACATTATCGAGCCACTTGAACCGCATCCCGAGGATCGTACCGTCCTTGCGCGCGGCCACCTCGCGGTAGGCGACGCGATCGGTCCCGCTCGACGAGGCCAGCAGATGCTCCCGGCGATCCTCGATCCACTTGACCGGCACGCCCAGCCGCATCGCGGCGAGGGCGATGAGGGCGATGTACGGGTAGATCGACGACTTGATGCCGAACGAGCCGCCGATGTCGGTCGGCACGATGAACCGCAGCTTGTTTTCCGCGAGGCCGAGCACCCGCGCGGTGAGCGGATGCATGATGAACGGCCCCATGAAGTTCGACCACACCGTGCAGACGCCGTCGAGCGGATCCCAGCGCGCGATGACGCCGTACGTCTCGATCGGCGTCGAGCCGTACTTGGGAAACGTGAAGCGCTCGGTCAGGACAACGTCGGCCTCGCGGAACGCGCGCTCGGGATCGCCGTAGACGAGCCGTCGGTTGCCGGCCAGGTTCGAGCCGACGGCCTGGTGCAGGACGGGCGCCGTCGAATCGAGCGCGCGCTCGGGATCGACGACGACCGGCAACGGATCGTAGTC
>Ga0137415_10003254_pt1 | contig 16128 bp, 17 predicted proteins | sample CZODoug3_1_1_16f_FD_183082 | JGI IMG/M metagenome (GOLD analysis project Ga0137415, IMG submission 183082) | Vadose zone soil fungal communities from Angelo Coast Range Reserve, California, USA - CZODoug3_1_1_16fungal (Hybrid Assembly) | ecosystem: Environmental > Terrestrial > Soil > Vadose...
GCGACCGGGGCGTGGAGATCGGACGGGTGGGACGTGACATGCCCGGCGGCAACTGGGAGGTGTACTTCTTCGACCCGGACGACAACATGATCGAGCTGTACTACGGCATCGAGCAGATCGGCTGGCAGCGCGAGTCCCGGCCGCACGACATGCACTACCGGGGTTTCCACACGGTGCCCCCACTGCCCCAGATGTCCGAGGCCGCCGAAGTCCAGGACGCGATCGAGAAGGGCATCGACATCCACTCCGGCTGGACCCCGTCCGAGAAACACCTCAAAGCGACCTACGACGTCTGCGGTGTCCTTCTCCCGCGCCCCTTCAAGATCACCCGGCTAGGTCCGATCTCGCTGTTCACCGAGCGGATGAAGAAGATGCTCGCGTTCTACACCGAGATCCTTGGGTTCGAGGTCGTCGAGGAGGCCGAGCACCTCGGGAAGCGCATCGCCTACCTGCGCAGCGGCACCGAGCACCACACCTTCGTCCTCGCCGACAAGGCACTGCGCAGCATGCTCGGGCTGAGCGACCACACGTCGTGCCTGAGCATCGGCTTCGAGGTGGGCAGCTACAGCCAGCTGCGCGCCGCGGTGCAGCACCTGGCGACCAACGCGTACACGGTTGTCGACGGGGTCCCGGCGGAGCTGCACGCGGGCATTGACTACGCGGCCCACCTGCGTGACCCCGAAGGTCACCTGATCTGCCTCTACTACTACATGGAACAGGTGGGGTGGGATGGCAAGCCCCGGCCTCAGAACCAGCGCCGCGCGGTGACGGAACCGTGGCCCGAGACGCTCGAACCCCTCTCCGACACCTACTCCGACCAGACGTACATGGGACCGTTGGGCTGACCGATGACTGACAACGAGAACAACCGACACGACAGCGAAATACTCATCGCGGGAGCCGGGCCAGTCGGCCAGGTCCTCGCATTGCTGCTCAGCCAGCGCGGCCTGCGCGTGAGCGTGGTCGAGCCCTGGGCGCAGCCCTACCCCCTGCCCCGTGCCGTAGCGATGAGTCACGACGTCCTGCGAGTCCTGCGGCAACTCGGTCTGGGCGACGAACTCGCCCCCATGCTGGAGCCGTGGGGCCAGGACGGGCAACGCTTCATCCTTCAAGACGGGGCCGGGCGGACCCTGACGGAGACAGGTTTCACCCTGGACTCCGAGTCCGGTTTCGCCACCACGTCCGGCTTTTCGCAGCCTGACCTGGAGGAACTACTAGAGCGCCGAGTGCACGCCGATCCACTGATCGACCAACGCCGAGGCTTTGCGCTGGATGCACTGGTCGACGATGGATCCGGTGTCAGCGCCACCATCCGACCCCACACCGGCCTCGAACCGATTGCGGATGGAGAACCGCAAACACTGCGTGTGGCCTACGTTGTCGGGTGCGACGGCGCTAACAGCACAGTCCGGTCCCTGCTCGGGCTTGAAATGATCGACCTGGACTTCAACCGCGACTGGCTAGTGGTCGACGTCGTCCCGCACACCCCGCCGACCTGGCTGCCCTACATGTGCCAGCATCTGGATCCCGCCCGGTCGACCACCCTCGTACCCGCCGGTCCCGGGCGGCGACGCTGGGAATTCATGATCATGCCCTCCGACGATCAGGACAACGTCGACACACCCGACAACGCCTGGCGGCTCCTCAAACGCTGGGAGATCCATCCCGGCAACGCCGAGCTGGTCCGCCAGGCCCGGTATACGTTCCGGGGCCGCTGGGTCACACAGTGGCGCAAGGGCCATGTGGTCCTGGCCGGCGACGCCGCGCACCAGATGCCACCATTCACGGGCCAGGGCTTCAACTCCGGCATCCGTGACGCCGCTAGTTTGGCCTGGCGCCTCGCGATGCTGGTATCGGGACAGGGGCCGGACTCGCTGCTCGATGACTACAGCGCCGAACGCTCCGCGCAGGTCACCCAAATCGTCCAAGAGACCGTCCGCATCGGCCAGATGCTCTGCATGACCGACCCACAGGAGTGTGCTCAGCGCGACGCCTCGTTGCGGGGCCAGGACAACCTGAGGATTGGGGAAGCGAGCAAGAACTGGCGCCTGCGCGGCGGCACTGTGCGAGACGACGGTATCGGCGGCCGCCTAGGCCTGCAGGCCATCGTATGTACGGGAACACGAACCGCCCTCCTCGACGCGGTCGTCCCGCCGCCGAGCTTCGTTCTCCTGGGCCGCGACGGAGACCCGGTCGAGGGTCTCTCCGCACCCATGCGCGACGCATGGCAGCGACTGGGCGGACAGAGCGCCCACTTCGGCCCGGGAGGACTGACCGACGCGGAAGGCAAATATGCCCGATGGTTTGAAAAGCTCAATGCCTCTGTCGTCTTGATCCGCCCCGACTTCCAGGTATTCGGCGGTGTCCTCGACGAACAAGCAACTGACGGCCTTCTCCGCGACCTGGTCGAACGCGTCCTCACACAAAGCCGGCCCGGGATGCCGGTGCCGCCCGCTCGAGCGGCGAGCAGGAGCGGCAGTGCGGTCATGCGGCCGACGTAGGGCTTGTGAACGGCCGGGCTTGACAACCTCACGTCCTCGCTGAGCGCTGCCTCGATGCGGTCGGGTTCTCCACTGGTGAATACGGTGGCGAACTCCAACGTCGGATCCTCTCCGGTGAGCGCACGTGGCGGGCCTGAGACGGCTCTTGTGTTCTCCGAGATAGTATGTTTTCATACTACTTAACCACGAGGCGTGACTTGCGCGAGGGGTGAGGATGCGGTCGAGCAACCGGAGTCGAGGCCCAGCGATCGTCCACCTCGCCATGGCCGTAGCGCCGGCGCTCGTGTTTGGAAGCGAGGGATCCGCGCGCGGGGACTCATCCTTCGTGTGGATTACCGGTCAAACATTGGTGGTCGACGGCGGCATCACAGCCAACGACCCGTACCACTCGCCGTGACCACGACCGTATTTGTGAACGCGAGAGGAGGCTCGGATGTCAATGGGGACATTGCCGGCGGAAATTCTTTCCGCCGCCAGCGAGCATGATACTGCTAAGTGCATATTCTCGAGCGCGGTTCGCCCAGTCAACGCAACGGTCGGTGCTCTTGTCTCGGATGCCGAGCGGGTGGCAGGTGCCTTGCAGGGCCGGGGTATCGGTCGCGGAGATGTCGTCGCGGTTCAACTGCCAAACTGGTACGAGGGTGCCGTTGCGCAGGCAGCCGTGATGCTATGCGGTGCAACTCTGGTCCCGATAGTCGACACCTACGGGCCCCGCGAGATCGGTTTCATCCTACGTCAGTCGGGTGCGTCGGCTGTGTTCGTTCCAGGAACCTGGAGACGACGGAACTATCCCGCGCTGATCGCCTCCATCGGTGACCTACCTGCACTGCGGACCGTGATCGTCGTCGATGACGATGGGCCGGCGCCGGCGGACACGCTGCGGTTCTCCGACCTGACAGCTCGATTCGCACGTCCGTACGCCGCGCCGACCGGGATCGCACCGGGGGACAGGGCGACGCTCATCTTCACCTCAGGTACCACGGCCGCACCGAAGGGCGTGCAGCATTCGCACGCGTCAGTCCTCGCGGAGATGACCTCGCCAGTCATGCTGCGCAGCCGCGATCCCGAAGCGCGGTACCTCGCGCTCTTCCCGGGTGGCCATGTTGCGGGTCTGCTAGGGCTGCTGCGGATGCTGTTGCATGGCGGCCTCACCGTCCACCTCGACAGGTGGGGTAGCGCGCGGGCAGCACGGATGGTCGACGAGCACGAGTTGACCAGAACGTCCGCGGCGCCGATTCATCTCACTGGCCTTCTTGACGAGCGGGAGCGTGGCACCGCGACATTGAACAGTCTGCGGGAGGTCCTGACCGGAGCCGCCGGGGTTCCCCCGGCGCTGATCCGGCGGGCGGACGACGCGGGAATCCTCGCCTACCGCACCTATGGTTCGAGCGAGCATCCGACGATCAGCAGCGGCTTACCGGAGGATTCTCTGGCCAAGCGGGCAACGACCGATGGGCGTGTCATCGAAGGCAACGAGATACGCCTGGTCGACCCGGCCGGGCAGGATGTTTCCGACGGCACGCCCGGTGAGATCGTCAGCCGCGGTGGCGAGCTATTTAGTGGCTACAGCGACCAGACCCTCGATGTGGAAGCGTTCTTGCCGGGACGCTGGTACCGCACAGGTGACGTGGGCAGAATCGACCAGGATGGGTATCTGACTATTACCGGCCGTATCAAGGACATCATCATCAGAGGCGGCGAGAAGATCTCCGCGAAGGAGATCGAGGACATCCTCGCCCAGCATCCGAAGATCGTTGAGGCAGCCGCGGTCGGTGCGCCCGACGATCGTTATGGCGAGCGGGTCTGCGCGGTCGTGGTGACCCGAGGAGGAGCTGAGCTCGATCTCGAGGAGGTCGGCACGCTGTTTGCGTCAGTAGGCGCGGCACGGCAGAAAACCCCTGAAGAGATCGTCGTCGTCGATGAGCTTCCGCGAACGGCATCAGGGAAAGTGCAGAAGTACCTGCTGCGAACGCAGGTCGGCGGTGTGCGCAATGAGCAGTAGTGCCGCGTCACACGTGCACGACTTCGGGACGAGGTCCGCACATAGCTCGTCGAGAATGTCCCACACGAGAATCCCCCGATCGACACGCGGCAGATGCGCAGGGCAACGGCCAGCGCTCCTACACGACACCCGTCGGTTCCGGCGCGCAGTGCTGACGCTGCGCCGCGCTGCCTGGGCATCGCCATCCCCACAAATCAGTACGTTTCCATACGAAAGCGAGTTGGTCCGGTGGATCTGAAGATCGTCGACATCGACAACCACTACTACGAGCCGGCGGACGCGTTCACCCGTCACGCCAGCAGCCGCATGGTGCACGAGCACTTCGTTCGCTGGCTCACCGAGGCCGACGGCAAGCGCAAGCGCCTCTTCTTCGGCGACCAGATGGTCTCGATGATCGCGAACCCCACCTTCGAACGAGTGGCGCAGCCGGGCGCGTTCCACGATCGGCTCAAGCACCTCGAGCGCGGCGAACGCGACGCCGGGAGCATCTACGGCGACCTCGGCCCGATACGGCCCGAGTACCGCGACCGCGCCGCGCGCGTCCGTGTCATGGACGACCAAGGAGTCGAGACCGCGATCCTGTTCCCGACCCTCGCGCTCGTCGTCGAGGGCCACGTCCGCGAAGCCGAGATGCTCCACCAGTGCCTGCATGCCTTTAACGAGTGGCTCGACGAGGACTGGGGCTTCGCCCGCGACGACAGGATCATCGCACCGCCGCATCTCGCGATGACCGACGTAGACCGTGCCGTGGTCGAGCTCGACTGGGTCCTCGAGCGCGGCGCCAAGGTCATCAGCATCCGGCCCGGCCCGGTCGACGGCCGCTCGCCCGCGGACCCGCACTTCGATCCATTCTGGGCCCGGATCAACGAAGCCGGGGTCATCGTCGCCTACCACGCGTTCGGCGGTCCGTCCGCCTACTCGGAGGGCTTCGCGCAGCTGTGGGGCCGCCAACCCCTCGGGCACCCCCACCACCTCGACACCCTCGAGTACGCACTCGTCGGTCTCGAACGCCCCGCCCTCGACACGATCCTGGCCCTCACCCTGCACAACCTGTTCGGCCGCTTCCCCAACGTCCGCGTCGCCAGCATCGAGATGGGCTCCGCCTGGGTGCCGTATCTCCTGCACCTCCTCGACCACGCCGGCGGACTGGTCCTGCGCCGCGTCGACACCTTCGGCGGCGTCCTCACCGATCGGCCGTCGGACATCGTCAAAGACAGGGTGTGGATCTCGCCGTTTCCCGAAGAGGACATGACCGCGCTCGCCGCCGCCGTCGGGGCCGACCACATCCTGATGGGCTCGGACTGGCCGCACCCCGAAGGCGTTCGGGCCCCGGTCGACTTCCTCGACTGTCTCGCCGGCTTCAGCGAAGCCGACGTGCGACGGGTCGTGCGCGACAACGCCCTCGAACTGGTCCGCCCATGACGACCGTGACCCCCGAGCTCCGCGATGAACCTACCGACGATGACCTCACCCCCGAGTTGGCGATGCTTCGCGACGCCACGCGGGCGTACATCGCGCGAGAGCTTCCCCTTCGAGCACTACGACCCCTGCTCGACGACCCCGTCGGCCACGATCCGGCCTGGCACCGCCGGGCCGCCGCCCAGGGCTGGTTCGCGTCCTTCGATCCCGCCGGCGAGCTCGACGGGCACGCGGTGCAGGTCACGTGCGTCCTCGCCGAAGAGCTGGGCCGGGCTATGCAGCCCGGGCCGTTCCTGCCCGTGAACCTGGTCATCGCCGCCGTCGCCCGGTGGGGCAACGACGAGCAGCGTTCCGCCGTGCTTCCCGGTCTCGTGGCCGGTGAGCTCGTCGCGACGTGGGCCGACACCGTGACCATCGGGCGCCGCGAGCGCCCTGCAGTTGTCGCCCGCACCGTGGGCGACGAGCTTGTGGTCGACGGCGAGGTACCGCTCGTGCAAGACGCCCTCCAGGCCGACTGGTTCCTCGTGTCGGCCCTCGTCGACGGGCGGCCCAACATGCTGCTAGTGCCGAAGGACACCGTCGGGCTCTTGGTCGAGGCCCGCACCAGCTTCGACCTGCTGCGCCGATTGTCGGTCGTTACGTTCGGCGGCGCCCGGCTGCCGACCTCGGCCCGCCTCGGGGCGCCCGAACCGCCCAGCGACGCGCCCGACCACCTGCTCGACCTGGCGATCGTGCTCCAGTCCGCCGAGACCCTGGGTGTCATTGGCGCCCTGCTCGACATGACCGTCGAGTACGCCAAGAACCGCATCGCGTTCGCCCGGCCCATCGGATCCTTCCAAGCCCTCAAGCACCTCATGGCCGACCTCGCCCTGTATCTGGAGACCGCCCGCGCCGGCGTTCTCGCCGCCGCGCAGCTGCTCGACGCCGGCGAATCGGAGGGCACCGAGGCTGCCAGCATCGTGAAGGCCTATGTGTCCGACGTTGCCATCGACGTCGCGCAGGAGAGCCTCCAGATCCATGGCGGCATCGGCTACACGTGGGAGCACGACTTGCACCTCTACCTGCGCCGCGCCAGCGGCAACGCCGCGATCCACGGGACCGCCGGCTGGCACCGCGAGCGCCTGTGCCGGCTCCGCGGCATCACCGAAAAAGGCGACGCATGACCGCCGCACACTCCGCCGCCGAGGAGTTCCGCGCCGCCGCCCGCGCCTGGCTGCGCGCCAACCTCGAGCCCAAGGACACCACCGCCGCCAACCCCGGGCCCGGCCACGGCCTCACCGCCGACGCGCTCGAAGCGCAGCGCGCCCGCCAACGCCGCGTCTTCGACGCCGGCTACGCCGGACTCACCGTCCCCACCGCCTACGGAGGCGCGGGACTCGACGCCGAGCACCAGCGCGCCTTCAACGAGGAAGCCGCCGCGTTCGACATGCCACACCTCGGCATCGCCGGCGACGTCACCACCGACGTCAACGTCCCCGTGCTCCTCGCCCACGGCACCGAGGACCAGAAGCGCCGATGGATCCCACCGATGCTGCGCGGCGACGAGCTGTGGGTCCAGCTCCTCTCGGAACCCGACGCCGGCTCCGATCTAGCCGGCGTGCGCACCCGAGCCGACCGCGACGGCGACCACTGGGTCATCAACGGCGCCAAGACCTGGACCTCGGGCGCCTCGCTCGCCGACTACGGCCTGTGCCTCGCCCGCACCGACTGGGAGGTCCCCAAGCAGAAGGGGCTCACCTGGTTCCGCGTCCCGCTGCGCGCCCCGGGCGTCGAGATCCGCCCCATCCGCGAGATCAACGGCAGCGAAGAATTCTGCGAGACCTTCCTCACCGACGTCGTCGTCCCCGACGACCACATCGTCGGTGACCCCAACGACGGCTGGTCGATCGCGGGGACACTGCTCACCTTCGAGCGCGGCTTCGCGCCCATCGAAGGCGCCCCCGACCGCGCCCGAGACTCGATCCGAGGATTCTGCCCCGACCTCATCGCGCTCAGCCAAGCCGCCGACACCCTCAGCGACAGCCACGTCCGCCAGCTGCTGGCCCGAGCCCACGTCAACGACTGGATGCATCGCCACCTGCTGCACCACCTCGCCACCGAGGTCGCCCGCCATGAGCGCCCAGCGCTCGCCGCGGCCGCGTTCATCAAGCTCAGCCGGGGTATCAACGACAGCCAACGGGCCCGCACGACCATGGAGATCGCCGGGCCGTCCGCGATCAGCTGGGATCCGGACGACGACGCCGGTCACCGACCGAGCACCGACTACCTCAACGGCCGCATCTACGCGATCGCCGGCGGCAGCAACCAGATCCAACGCAACATCATCAGCGAACGGATCCTCGGTCTCCCACGCGAACCGGCGGTGGACAACAACCGCCCGTTCAGCGAAGTGCTCCGCCACGTGCGCCAGGACCCGAAGCGTTGAACGAACTCGCCTTAGCGAGTCGGACGCCCCCGTCGACTCTGAGCCACGATGACATCGAGGTTGGCGCGCATCTGCGCAAGCACTCCCATGAAGTGGTGCCGGTCCTCACGCGACAACCCGTCGCGCAGCACCTTGCCCATCGGGCGGGCGATGTCGTCGATCTCCGCGACTCGGCTTCGGCCCGTGTCGGTGATCGACAGTATGAAGCCGCGGCCGTCGCTCGGATCACGCTCGCGCCGCAGGTAGCCCCGCCCCTCCAGGTCTTCGATCAGCTTCCCCGCCGCGGCCTTGCCCATCCCCAAGCGGCGAGCGATCTGGGTTTGGTTCAGACCCTCGACCCGGCTGGCGCTGACCAGCGCGGCGACCTGGCTCTGGGTGAGGCCGGTCCGGCGGAACTGCGAGTTGTAGGTGCGCGTGAGCAGCCGACTCACCTCGGTGAGGAGGAACTCGAGTTGCCGTTCGGGGTCCTCAGCCTTGGCCGGCACTGGCCTCACCACCCTTCGCCTTGTGGCTCGCCGCTTGCGACCCGACACCAAAAGTATAGTATGAAGACGTACTATCTGACCTGTCCGGGAGGACATGATGTTCCCAGGCAAACACGCCGCCATCGCGCCGACACGGCCGGCGATCATCATGGCCGGCACCGGGCAGACGATGACCTACGCCGAGCTTGAGCTCGGGTCGCGGCGCCTCGCCAACCTGCTGCGCCGTCATTGCCTCCACGCCGGCGACCACCTCGCCGTCCTCATGGACAACCACCTCCGCTACCTCGAGGTCGTGTGGGGTGCCTTGCGCTGCGGGCTCCAGATCACCACCGTCAACCGCTACCTCACCGGCCCCGAAGCCGCCTACATCGTCGCTGACTGCGGCGCCACCGCGTTGATCACCTCCGAGGCGATGGCCGACGTGGCCCAGCAGGTCAGCGACGCGTGCCCGGAGCTGTCGCTCAAGCTCATGGTCGGGCCCGCGGCAACCGGGTTCAGCCCCTACGACGCGGACACCGCGGCGCAGGACGACTCGACACCTGAGGTCGAGCCGCTCGGTGAGTTCATGCTCTACAGCTCGGGAACCACGGGCGTACCCAAGGGCATCCTTCGCCCATTGTCGGGTCGCAGCATAACGGACGGACCGGCGGTGGTCACCGGGCTCGGTGCCGTCTTTGGGTTCAACGACCGCACCGTCTACCTCTCCAGCGCGCCGCTCTACCACGCCGCGCCGCTCGGGTTCTGCGTCGCGGTCCAGGCACTCGGCGGCACGGTCATCGTCATGGATCACTTCGACGCGCTTGAAGCCCTCCGCGAGATCGAGCGCCACCGGGTGACCGCCAGCCAGTGGGTCCCCACCATGTTCACCCGGATGCTCAAGCTCCCCGAACACGAACGGCACAGCTTCGACTTGAGCACCATGACGCTGGCGATCCACGCCGCCGCCCCCTGCCCCGTTCCCGTCAAGCAGCAGATGATCGACTGGTGGGGCCCGATCCTGGTCGAGTACTACGGCGGCTCCGAAGGCGCGGGCATGACCATGTGCAGCTCCGCGGAGTGGCTCGACCACCAAGGCACCGTCGGGCGCGCCGTCCTTGGCGCCGTGCGCATCTGCGACGACACCGGCATCGAGGTCTCCATCGGCCAGACCGGCACCGTGTACTTCGAACAGCCCGTCGCTCCGTTCGAGTACCACGGAGACGCCGACAAGACCATCGCATCACGACACCCGCAACATGAGGGCTGGACCACGATGGGCGACATCGGCCACCTCGACGGCGACGGCTACCTCTACCTGACCGACCGCCGGTCGTTCACGATCATCAGCGGTGGCGTCAACGTCTACCCGCAAGAAGTCGAGAATGTCCTGACCACTCATCCCGCCGTCGCAGACGCCGCGGTCATCGGGTTCCCTGACCTCGACTTGGGTGAGGCCGTCACCGCGGTGCTCGAGCTCGAACCTCGTGAAGACGACAGCGACGAGCTGCGCGCCGAGATCGTCGAGCTGTGCCGCTCGCGGCTTGCCGGCTACAAAGTGCCACGCGCGGTCATCGTCGTCGAAGCGCTCCCGCGACTCCCGACCGGCAAGCTCTACAAGGCCGCACTACGCGACCGGCTCCTTGCCGACCGCGCCGCCAGCACCGCGGATGCGGCGGCGTCGGCGTGACCAACACCCCAGCGAGCGGTCTCGACATCTCCAGCGAGGAATTCTGGCACCTGACCCCACGGCGGCGCGATCACACCTTCGCAGTCCTGCGCCGCGACCAGCCGATCTCGTTCCACCCACCGCCGGCCATCGCCATCGCCCAACCAGTCGGGTTCACCGAACCGCGCGGCTTCTGGGCCGTCGTGCGCCACGCCGACGTCCAACAGATCTCCCGCCACCCGGAACTGTTCAGCTCCGCCAAGGGCGTTGGGTTCGAGGACCTTCCGCAGGAGCTCGGCGAGCAGGTCTCGTCCATCGTCGCGATGGACCCGCCACGTCACAACACCCTGCGCCGGCTCATCTCCAGCGCTTTCACCCCCCGCAACGTCGCCAAGATCGAAACGCAGATCGCCGCGCAAGCGCGAATCATCGTCGATGAGCTACTCGACACCGGCGACTGCGACTTCGTCACCCAAGTCGCCGCGCGACTTCCAATGTGGACCATCTCCGAGATGATCGGGATCGACTCCGCCGACCGTGAGCGCCTCTCCCACGCCGCCGATCTCGTCATCGGCGCTTCCGACGAAGAGCTCCGCGATGGCGAAGAACGTCTCACGTCGACCCTCAACGCCATCGTCACCCTGCACGCCGCCGCGACCGACCTCGCCGGCCAACGGCGCAACAACCCAGCGGACGACCTCATGACGGCACTCGTGACCGCCGAGATCGACGGTGAACGCCTCACCGACGCCGACATCGCCTCGTTCTTCTCACTGCTTTGCATCGCCGGCAACGACACCACCCGCCACACCACAGCCCAGGGCATGCTCGCCCTCAGCCAACACCCCGACCAGCGCGCCCGTTTGGCGTCGGACCTACCCGGCCTGCTCGAAACGGCAGTCGAAGAGCTGCTCAGGTGGGGCAGCGTCGTCATCGAGTTCGCACGAACCGCGACCGCCGATGTCGACCTGCACGGCCACACCATTCGCGCAGGCGACCGCGTTGTCATGTTCTACGAATCCGCCAACCACGACGAAGCTGTCTTCGTCGACCCGTGGGACTTCGACATCGCCCGCGAACCGAACCCACACCTCGCGTTCGGCGGCGGAGGTCTGCACTACTGCCTTGGATCCCACATCGCCCGGACCCAGCTGCGCTGCCTGTTTACCGAGCTCCTCAGCCGCGGCCAACAGATCGATATCGGCGAGCCCAGCTACCTCGATAGCGTCTTCATGAACGCCCTCAAGCACCTCCCTTGCACGATCCGATGACGCACGCATCCGGTGCGCTGAAAGGACTCGTCGCGCTCATCACCGGGGGCAACGGTGGGATAGGGCTCGGGATCGCGCGAGGACTGGCCTCCGCCGGCGCCGACATCGCGATTTGGGGCACGAACGAGGCGAAGAACCAGCGGGCTGCGACGCAGCTCGCTTCACTCGGTGTCCGCGTGCACGCGGAGCGATGCGACGTTTCCGATGAAGACGACGTCGAGCGAGCGTTCGGCGCGACGGTCACCTCGCTCGGCAAGGTCGACAGCGTGTTCGCCAACGCCGGGATCTCCGGCGCAGCCGTACGGTTCACCGAGCTGTCCCTCGCCGAGTGGAACCACGTCCACTCCATCAACCTCACTGGTGCATTCCTGACCCTGCGCGCCGGCGCGCGACACCTCGTCGATCGCGGTGAAGGCGGCGCACTCGTCGCCGTCTCGTCGATCACCGCTATCAAGGGCGCGCCGCGCCAGGAGGCGTACGCCTCCTCGAAGACTGCGCTCCTCGCGCTCGCTCGTACCCTCGCCGTTGAGCTCGCCAGGCACCGCATCCGGGTCAACGCACTCCTTCCGGGCTGGACCGACACGGACATGCTCAAACCCAGCCGCGAGCAAGCGACCTTCGAACGCAACACGATCTCTCGCACTCCGGTCCGCCGCTGGGCCGACCCGGACGAGCTTGGCCCGATCGCCGCGCACCTGGCTGACCCCACCATCACGTTCCACACCGGCGACACTGTCGTCGTCGACGGTGGCTACACGATCTTTTGACTGGGCTGGCGGGCGGTTACGCCCCAGCCACGATCGGGACTTCGAGAATCGCGCTAGTGGACGGACTGTGCCCACTGTGATTGCTGTGTGGGCACAGTCCACCGCCCAGTGCGCGCGGCTACCCCGCGAACACCGGGTTGACGTCCATATAGATTCGGTAGTCTCGGACCAGCCCACCCTGGAGCCTGAAGATGTTGGTGCAGGGCAGCGCCAGCTTGCTGCCGTCGCGACGGCGGTAGTGAACGGTCACCTCCGCGACGACCACCCCGGGCTCGGCTTCCCACAGGTCGGTGATGTCATGGTGCACACCGGCGAGCAGCGCGAAGAACTCGACGCTTCCAGTGTGGAAGGCCTTTTTGCCCCTGGTTGGGGCGCCGCTGCCGAACCTGAAGTAGATGTCGTCTGTTGCCAGTTCGGCAACCGCGTCGGCGTCGAAGCTGTCCACTCTGGCGAACATGTCGCGGATCAGGTGCAAGTTGGAGGTGCCGTGGGTGACGGACATCGGGACACTCCTCAATGGATGGTGGTGAACGGGTCGGGGGTCAGGCGGCGGGGCGCAGCTGCTCCTTGTGGGCGTCCAGCCAGCCGCGGAAGGTCTGCAGGTTGGGGTTGAGCGAGCGGACGACGTCGAGGTCGCGTGCTCCGACGAAGTCCTTCTCCGCCTCGTAGTAGAACTGGAACATGTTTCCGATCTCGGCGGCGGCCGGGATGGGCAGTGCGCGGAGCTGGTCGTGGGTCAGTGGGCGGTAGTCCACCGGTTCACCGAAGGCGTCGGCGAATGCCTGGGCGAGCTGCTCGCCGGTCAGGTGCTCCCCGGCGATGCTGACTGTGCGACCGATGTATTCCTCGCCGCGGGCGAAGATCCCCAGCGCGGTGCGTCCGATGTCCTCGGCCGCGATCCCGGCCAGCCTGCGCTCGCCGATCGCCAGGGTCAACACGAGCCGGCCGTCCTCGCCTCGGGTCGGCGCGAGGCCCTGGGCGAATGATTCCCAGTAGAACGTGGTCCGCAGGAGCGTGGTGGGCACGCCGAGCTGCTCGAACAGCGCGTCCCCCTCGGCCTTGGCGTCGAAGTGCGGCACCGTGTAGCCCTCCAGGCTCGGGTAGCGGTCCGAGCCCACCGGGAGATACCCGCGGGTGTCCTCGAGCGTGGACCAGATCACGTGGTGCACATCGGCGTCCTTCGCCGCTGCCGCGGCCACCGCCATCTGGGCGAGTTCGACCTTGGCCGAGCCCGACTCCCAGAAGTTGGTCACCACGTAGGCGCCGTGGGCACCGTCGAAGGCCTTGCGCAGGGAGGCCTCGTCCGCGAGATCGGCCTCTACGACCTCAGCGCCTGCTTCGGCCAGCCGCCGCGCCCGCTCCGTACCCGCGCTCCGAGTGATCGCGCGGACGGTGAACGGGCCCGCCGGGTCGGCCAGGATCGCGCGCACCAGGCCGCCGCCCTGGGCACCGGTCGCACCGATCACCGCGATGGTCTTCTTGTCGGTCATCACATCTCCCTTGGCTCTTTGGAACATCTACCTGTGCTGAACAGGTATTTGACCCTTGGCCATTCCCGCCGTGGACATCAAGTGATGCAGGACACATCAATGCGCCACGCGCTCGAGTATGGATGTCTAGCCGCTAGCGTCGCCAAGTCGCCGTGACGTGCGACGAACCCGCAATCTGAGAACAAAAGCGCATCTGTCGAGCCAGTGGGCTCGCGGGCAATACCGGGTAGGAACTCCACGCTCTCAGCAACCTGTTCAAGACAGATAAATGTTGCCTCCGGCCGACCCGACTCCTGTGTCGCGCACCTACTATCGATCCATGAAGTCAGTCGAGATGAGGCGAGGTCGGGCGCCGTCAACGAGGGTGGCAGCGACCGGGCCGGTCAGCAACGCCATCATCCGCGTCACTCGGCTGCATGTACTGCGCGCCCGACAGCTGCTGCGCGAGATCGGCCTGCATCCAGGGCAGGAACTGCTGATGATGCACCTGTGGGACAACGGCGCCCAACGCCAATCAGACCTCGCAACCGTGTTCGACACAGACTCGGCCTCGATGACCCGATCCGTGCAACGACTAGAGCGCGCCGGGTTTGTCCGTCGTCAGCCCGACCCGACCGACGGCCGAGCGACCCTCGTAGAGCCGACCACGGCCAGCAACGGACTCCGTGAACAGGTGGAGCGGATGTGGGCCGAGCTGGAAACCTGGACTACAGCGAACATGACCTCCGAACAACACAACCACTTGCTCGCCGGTCTCCACCAGATTGAGACAAACCTGACGGACCCTGCGGTACACGCGCCGCCGCGGTAACCGGTGCCGACCTGCCGGTTCGCCCACTCGGCTATCCTCGGGGGGCGACCAGGCCGGACTTGTAGGCGTAGACAACGAGCTGGGCGCGGTCACGGGCATGGTGTTTGATCATGGCGCGGCTGACGTGGGTCTTGGCCGTGGTCGGGCTGATCACCATCTGAGCAGCAATCTCGTCATTGGACAGGTCGCGGGCAACCAACGCCATCACCTCACGCTCCCAACCCGTGCGCAAACCTGACGATCAGCATTGTCCGCAACACCCGTGCATCAGATCAGCTCTATGTCGCACGAAAGGCTGGGTGAGCGGGTGAGGCGCGCGTCGCCTGTCAGCAGTGGGGCGCCCAGCCGGACGGCCAGCGCGACATACAGCGCGTCGTAGAAGCTCAGGTTCTCCCGCCACGTCCATGCCAACTGGGACAGCGGCCCAGCGTGCGGGTACCGGTGGTGGATCAACACCCGAGTAGCCCGCAACGCCGTGCCCGCCTCCTCGGTGCTGATCAGCTTGGCTTGCTCGTGACGGCGCAGCACCGACCCCACCTCGGCGTCGATCAGGTGCGGGGCATGCAGACGCATGCCAGGTAGCCGGCCGCGCAGCCGCCCCGCCTCCTCGGTCTTGCCGTTCAGAGCCAGGACCAGCGCCGACGCGTCAAGGACGTAGTCCTTCATCGGCGACTGGCGTCGATGTCGGACAGGATGCTCTCCCTGGTCGGCCCCGGGCTACCGCTGCCCTCCCGCACCGACTCCACGATCTCCAGAACCTCTTCCGTCGTTGGAACGGACGCGAAGTCCACCAGCCAATCCCGCATGTAGGACTGGATGGACTTCCCAGCGGCGCGAGCCCGCTTTCGGATCACTTCGTAGGTGTCCTCGGGGATGTCCCTGATCTGAATCGTCGCCATAGCGCTACTATAGCGCTATGGCGCTCGCTGCGGCTGTGGTGGACTTGTAGAGCCAGCGGTGGCAGTCACTCGCGCCGGTGCGCGTGACTGCGCAGAGGGACGCGGTGACCCGGGTGCTGGCCGCAAGCAACGCCGCGCCCACCCTGGCAGAGTTTCCGCGGCTCGGCGCGGTGACCGTGCCGGCGTATCTCATCCTGGCGGTGGTCACGCTGTGGCTGGGCTTGACCCTGGGACTGGGCTGACGTAATGGCAAGGATGGCACGGGTGATCGGGTTACCAGCGTGACACGCCCCCGGACCGCGTCGTGGGCAAGCGACGCCGCGTGCCCACTACGCGGGGGGTGCTAGATGTTGTTGTACGCCTGGGCTGGCCGCCGTGGGTTCCGTGTGGGGGTGCGCCGCGGTCGTTGGTAG
>Ga0137415_10003256_pt1 | contig 16122 bp, 12 predicted proteins | sample CZODoug3_1_1_16f_FD_183082 | JGI IMG/M metagenome (GOLD analysis project Ga0137415, IMG submission 183082) | Vadose zone soil fungal communities from Angelo Coast Range Reserve, California, USA - CZODoug3_1_1_16fungal (Hybrid Assembly) | ecosystem: Environmental > Terrestrial > Soil > Vadose...
GGCGTGCAACGGCTGCGCGGCACGACTTACGAGGTGCTGCCGGATCGCATCGAGAGCGGCACCTATCTGGTCGCGGGTGCGATCACCCGCGGTCACGTGCGCATCAAGAACACGCGCCCCGAGCACCTGGATGCGGTGCTGGCCAAGCTCGAGGAGGCGGGCGCGAAAGTGGGTGTGGGCGAGAACTGGGTCGAGGTCGACATGTGCGGGCGGACATTGAAATCGGTCGATGTGCGCACCGCCCCGTACCCCGCGTTTCCGACCGACATGCAGGCGCAGTTCGCCGCCCTGAACACGGTAGCCTCCGGTGTCGGCACCATCACCGAGACGATCTTCGAGAACCGCTTCATGCACATGCTGGAGATGCGGCGCCTGGGAGCGGAGATTCGCCTGGAAGGCAACACCGCCATCATTCACGGCGTGAGCAAGCTCACCGCTGCGCCGGTGATGGCGACCGATCTGCGCGCCTCGGCGAGCCTGGTGCTGGCGGGACTGGTCGCCGAGGGGCGCACCGACGTCGAGCGCATTTACCACATCGATCGCGGCTACGAAGCGATCGAAGAGAAGCTGGCGCAGCTCGGAGCTCAGATCCGGCGGGTGCCAAACTGATTTAATGGGACGAAATCGCAGGAAGCGATTTCGTCAGACATCAGCAGGGTTGCCGCCGGCGAAAGGCGTGACTTTCGCCGGCTGCGCTGGAAGCTATTTTGGAGGCGGGCGATGCGGATCGGGATGATCGGGCTCGGGCGCATGGGCGCCAACATGGTGCGGCGCCTGCTGCAGGGTGGCCACGAGTGCGTGGCATACGATCCGAAGGCCGAGGCCGTGCAGGCGGCGTCGGCGTACGGTGCGCAGGCGGCGCGCTCGCCGCAGGAGCTGGTGCGGCTACTCTCGCCGCCGCGGGCGGTGTGGATCATGGTGCCGGCGGCGATCGTGGATGCGGTGATCGCGCAGCTGCGCCCGCTGCTGGGCTCGGGCGATGTCCTCATCGACGGGGGCAATTCCAACTATCACGATGACATCCGCCGCGCCGAAGAGCTCAAGGCGGCGGGCATTGGCTACCTCGACGTCGGCACCAGCGGCGGGGTGCTCGGGTTCGAGCAAGGCTACTGCCTGATGATCGGTGGCGACGCCGAGGCGGTCGCGCTGCTCGCGCCGGCGCTGGCGACGCTCGCGCCGGGCGGCACGATGCCGTCCGCCGCCGGCGGCACGGCCGCGGGTGCTGCGGCAGCCAGCCTGGGCTATCTGCACTGCGGCCCGCATGGCGCGGGCCACTTCGTGAAAATGGTCCACAACGGCATCGAGTACGGACTGATGGCCGCGTACGCGGAAGGCCTGAATGTTCTGGCCCATGCGGATGCGGGTCTGCGCACGGCGGCGGCGGATGCCGAGACCGCGCCGCTTGCGAACCCGCGCTTCTTCCAGTACCGGCTCGACCTGGCCGCGATCGCGGAACTCTGGCGCCACGGCAGCATCATTGCCTCGCGTTTGCTGGATCTCACCGCGGCCGCCCTGGCGCAGGACGGGAAACTCGCCGGGTTCGGGGGGCAGGTGGCGGACTCGGGCGAAGGACGCTGGACCGTGGAGGCGGCGATCGAAACAGGTGTGCCCGCCCCGGTGCTGAGCGCGGCATTGTATTCGCGCTTCGAGTCGCGCGGGCAGGCGGCCTTCGCCAACAAAGTGCTGTCCGCGATGCGCCTGGGGTTCGGAGGTCACGTCGAGGGGACCCATGGAACGCCGTGACTGTGATGCCGTCGTCCTGTTCGGGGCCAGCGGCGATCTGTGCTATCGCAAGATCTATCCGGCGCTCTATCAGCTTGTCCGCCGCGGCCTGCTGAGCGTGCCGGTGATCGGCGTCGCGCGCCAGGGCTGGCAAGCCGCGCAGCTCGCGGCGCGCGTGCGCGAGAGCGTGAAGGCCTTCGTGCCGGCAGCGGACGAGGCGGTGGTGGCGCGCCTCACCGGGCTGCTGCGCTACGTGGATGGCGATTACAACGAGCGCGCCACCTTCAATGCGCTGCGCCAGGCGCTCGGCGACGCGCAGCGGCCACTGCACTATCTCGCCATACCGGCCAGCATGTTCCCGGTGGTCATCGAGCACCTGAGCGCTTCCGGCGGCGCGCAGGGCGCGCGCGTGGTGGTCGAGAAGCCCTTCGGGCACGACCTCGCTTCGGCGCGCGCGCTCAACCAGACGCTGCACGCGCATTTTCCGGAAGCCAGCATCTTTCGCATCGATCATTACCTCGGCAAGGAAGCGGTGCAGAACATTCTGTACTTCCGCTTCGCCAACTCCTTTCTCGAACCGGTGTGGAACCGCAACTTCGTCGCCAGCGTGCAGGTCACCATGGCCGAGGCGATCGGGGTCGCCGGGCGTGGCCGCTTCTACGAGGAAACCGGCGCGCTCCGCGACGTCATCCAGAACCATCTGCTGCAGATCGTGGCGCTCCTCACCATGGAGCCGCCGGTCAACACCGAGGGTGAAGCGCTGCGCGATGAGAAGGTGAAAGTGCTGAAAGCGGTGCGTCCGGCAACGCCCGCGCAACTGGTGCGCGGACAGTTCACCGGGTACCGCAGGGAGCCGGGCGTGGCCGCCGACTCGCAGGTGGAGACTTACGCCGCGCTCGCCCTGGCTATCGACTCGTGGCGCTGGAGCGGCGTGCCGTTCTACCTGCGCGCCGGCAAGTGCCTGCCGGTGACGGCTACCGAAGTGGTGGTGGAACTTCGCCCGCCACCCGCCAATGTCTTCGGCGACTTGGGTCCCGAGCAGCCGAACCACGTGCGCTTCCGTGTCGGCCCCGATGTCGCGATTGCCCTGGGGGCCCACACCAAGAAGCCCGGACCGGTCATGACCGGGCGCGACGTGGAGCTGTTCGTCGCGCAGCAGCAGTGTGAGGACATGGATGCCTACGGAATCCTCATCAGCGCCGCGCTCATCGGCGACGCCGCGCACTTCGCGCGCGAGGACGAGGTGGAGGCCGCCTGGGCGATCGTGGATCCGGTGCTCAACGCGAGCACACCACCGCTCGAGTACCTGCCGGGCAGCTGGGGGCCGCCGCACGCGGAGCAGCTGCTCAAGGGTCCGTGCGGCTGGCATAACCCGGGCGCAAAGGCGCAGGACTGGACACGCTCGTGCGCGCCCCCGGCCGCCGCCTGATGCGCGCCGGCGAGCGGCCCGGTGCGCCGCTGATCGGGGTCCAGGGCAGCCATCAGATCAATAACTCGCTCGCCGTGCTCCGCGCCTACTACGACGCCGATGCGCGCTACATGACGCTCACGCATTCCTACAATATCGACTGGGCGGATTCCGCGACCGCCCCGCCCGCGCACCACAGGCTCACGCTCTTGGGCGCGAGCCGGTGCGGAACCTTGTTCGTGCGTGCCGGAGACAAGTCGCCGCACTGCTCTCACGGCACTCTCTGGTCGCCAGCGAGCGCGTCTGGCAGACTCAGGCCATGCTTGACATTCCTGGTCAGCCGGTGTTGAACAAGTCCGCACTCGTCGGCAGTTGTGCGCGGCTGCCCATTCGCGTGGACGGCGCGCGGTTGCTTGCGGAAGTGGCCGATCTGCCGGCCTCTACCTGGGCTACAAGCGGCGGTCGCGTCGGCGTACACGCGGCGGCGGAAGCGGTGTTCCTGCGAGGATTTGCACCCGCCGAAGGCGACAAACCGATCGCAGATCGCCCGATTCTCGAGCAGCTGCCTTACATCAGATGGATTATCACAGCGCTGATCGCAGCTCCTGCGCAACGCTGCCTGCTGGCCCGCCTTCCTGCGGGCGGCTCCGTCGCACCACACACCGATCGGGCGCCTTACTTTAGTAAGACAATTCGCGTTCACATTCCGGTCGAGACGCACGAGTGCGCGTATATGCTGTGCACCGGTCAGTGCTATGTGATGCGGCCAAACGAAGTTTGGGCGCTCAACAACTCCGCTGAGCACGCCGTCTGGAACGCGCATCCGACGTTGCCACGTACGCACCTCATCTGCGATTTTCTCTTGAGCACCCAGCTGTTGGAGCTGCTGGCTGGCTCCGACCGTGCGCTGGGACACCAGCGGCCAAGAGTCGAACAGTACTTCGCGCGTCTGCGGGGGGCTCCGCTGTTACGATGACGGTCACCGGTCATTTTATCTACCTGCATCTCCATAAGACGGGTGGCACATTCGTAAACGAATTCCTCACGCGCTTTGTGCCCGATGCGCGCCATATCGGCTACCACCTTCCGCGCCGCTTGGTACCGGCGAATTTTGCGCACCTGCCAGCCCTCGGGTTCGTCCGAAATCCGTGGAGCTACTACGTCTCATGGTATGTCTTTCAGACACGCCGTCCGCAGCCTAACGCACTGTTTAGCGTCTTGAGCGACAACGGGCGGTTCGACTTCGAGCATACGGTGGCCAACATGCTCGACCTCACCACCGGACAGCGGCTCGAAGCGTTGGTCGCCGCACTGCCACGCAACTACACGAACAGTGGCCTCAACCTGCCGGGTTTTGCCATCGAGGCCATTCGCGCTTCCGGCAGGGGCTTCTACAGCTACCTTTACCAGTATCTCTACGACGCGCCGGGGATTATGCACATCCGACGGCTGGATCACCTGCGCGATGAACTGGTCCCCATGTTGCGCGCCGTTGGTCAGCCGGTGAGTGCCGCGATGGACGAGTACGTGCGCAATGCACCGGCTGCCAACAAATCCGAGCACGCAGCCTATGCGGACTACTATGGTCAGGCGTTGCGTGACATGGTGGCCGAGCGTGATGCGGAAATCATCACACGTCACGGCTTTCGCTTTGGCGAGTGAGGCTAGCGCATGCCGCGGGTCTGACCCTCGCGGCCATGGAGCGACGCTTATGCCTGCTGCTGCAGGCGCTGCCAGATGGCCGCTACCCCCGGCAGGACGCGGTCGATCTGCGCCTCGTGGTCGCGCCACTTTTCCGCCCGCGGTGGTGTCAGGGTGAACAGAGAGTGGGGGAGCGGCGCACTCAGGCGTTGCGCCAGCGAGCGGTCGATTTCGATCCCGAGAAACCGGCACAGCCTTGTGATCTGTGTCTTGGGGTCGGCGAGGAAGTCGCCGTACCTCATTGTGGTCCAGCGCTCCGGCGCCAGCGACGCGAGATCTTCGAGCACGATGCGGTTGGTGCTTTGCCACTGATGCGCCGCGATTTCCTCGAGGGGCTTACCAGACAGCTCGCGCCAGCCCGGCGGAAGTAACAGCGACCACGGCCCCGCAAATCCCTCGAGTCCGTTGTAGGTTTTCCATTTTCCCGAGCGCCACGCCCCCATGATGCTGGCGATGCTTTCACGTGGATCGCGCCACAGAAATACGAACGACGCATCGGGAAAGAGGGCATTGAGGAAGGGAATGCGCAGCGCGTTCTTCGGCGTCTTCTCGAGCAGGCGCAGGTCCGCACTGAAGGGTACCCCGGCGTTGGCAGCGTCGCGGATGTTGAGCGCGATGGAACTGTAGATGTGGGCCGCGCGCTCCTGCGTTGCATGTGCCGCCGCGAGTCGATTGGAATCGACTCCCGGCGCTCCGGGACGCAGCGCCTCAAGATCCTCGATCAGCCAGTGCGCCTCCCCGCCCAATGTGTAGAGATTGCGGCTAGTGGCGAGGGTCTCAAAGAGCAGCGTACTGCCGGAGCGCGGCGCGGCGATGATGAAGATCGGACGCGTCGGGCGCGCTGCTGCCGCGGCAGGTGACGCAGCAGTGCGCGGCCCCGTGCGGCCCATATTCCTGAAACCGGACTGCGCGGCCGTGTTGCCGGGGGCAGGCGTGGCATCCGGCACCGCAGGCAGCACGACGCGCAGCACGCGACCTTCCAGCACCTTGTGAGCTGCCACGCGATTGGTGCGCAGTGCCAGACCCTCGCCAAGGACGCGGGATGCAGTCCGCACCGATTCGCGCAGCTGCGCGAAATCGGACCAGCCCGATGAGTCTTCGCCGTGCTCGGAGTAAAACCGGCGCCAGTCCCGCACGAACGCGTCGAGCAGGCCGTGGTAGCGCGTGAGCTGCGCGGCCACGCTGGCGGTCTGCGCATCCGGGATCAGTTCGCCGCGCATATTGCCGATCAGTAGGTCCACCTCGGCGGGGTTCATGACTGGGCGCAGCACGTTGCGCTCGGTGAGCAGTTTCGGCTCGCTGCCGGGCTCGAAGCGCAGGCTCGTGGCGGGCACCCCGGGGTCATCGCTCGACCCGACCAGCTGCCAGAAGGCGGCGCTGCCGGCGGTATCGGCGACCAGGTGAATCCTTTCATCCGGGGTAGGATTGACGACATCGTGCAGCCGCCAGTTGTCGAAGACCCACGCTTCGCCCGCAGCCATGTGCACGCTGGTGCCATCGCAGGTAAAGCGAACTTCCTCGCGGGTGATCACCGGCACATGCAGACGGACCCGGTAGAACCAGTGGTAGTTGATGTCGGCGTGCTGCGGCACGTTCGCGCCGGACGCCAGACGCAACAGGCGCGTGCGGCTCCAGGGCACGCCGAAACTGGCCAGCAGCTGGCGGATGTACGGGGTATGCGCCAGATGCTCCGTGACGCGCATTTCGCCATCCACCCGATCGTTTTCGCCGCCGTCCGCGCTGATAAGACGCACCGAACTGTTGCCGGGAATGCCGTTGGGGTGTGGAGCCCAGGCGGCGGCGGGGAGCGCGGCGACTTCGGCCCTCAGACGCTCGACGTCAAAGCGCCTCGGCAAGCGATAGAAGGGCTTGGGCAGGCGCATGGTCAGTCCGCCTCGAGCGCGGCCCGCAGACCTCCGATCGCGACGATGACGTCGCCGATGGCCGCCCGCTCAACCTCATCCAGGTGCGGATTCCAGACATCCGCAATCAGTATGACCCGCACGCGGTCGGAGCGGTTCCAGGCCTCGTGTTCGTAGGTGTCATCGAACACCAGCGTGCGGCCCTCTCGCCACACGTGCACCTCCCCCCCAACACTCAGCGCGCAGTCAGCAGGCACGATGAGCGGCAGGTGGCTGACCGCCCGGGCATTCGTGACGCCGCGGTGCGGCAGCAGGTGAGTGCCAGCGGTGAACACCGAGAACATCACCTCCGGACCGTGCTCGCGTATGCGGATCAACGGCAGCGCATCCAGCGCACGCGCGGTGACCGGGCAGGCTGCGCAGTTTTGCTCACGCCGTTCCCCGTGACGGTAGAAATAGTACCCGTCCCAGCTGGGCGCCACATCGCTGCCGCGCAGATTGGCGGCCTCGAGTTCGCCCGTGTGAAACACCCGTTCACGTGTGGTGCTCGTCTCAAGCAAAGGCTCAAGCTCACGCCTGATGTCAGAATAGAGCGCCTCATAGGCCGGGAGCCACGCGAACAGTCGCCGGTCAAAATACGCGGCGCTGGGGAGCCCGGGAATGTAGAAGAAGGTCGGCCGCTGGCGCGCATCGGGATAAATGGCCTGCTGTTCACCGCAGTAAATACGGATCGCCGCATACACGCGTTCGAGCGCCGAGCGGCCGTACTTTTCGGTGAGCGGATTGAGCAACTGGTCGAGATAGGCGCGCCGCCCATGCCGTACGACGCCCACTGCGTGCGCGACCAGGGGTCGCAGTGCCGAGGGGGTGCTCTCGGCGTTAAGCCAATGGCCACTCGCCTGCGCCTCCTTGAGCGCACGGGTGAAGTGCGCCAGCGCGCGCTGCGGCTCGCCCTTGCGTTCAAGGCCCAAGGCCAGGTGCAGCCGCGCGAGCGCATGAGCAGGTTCGGCCCGCACCGCCGCCGCATCGGCGGCGAGCGCGGCTTCGGGGTCGCCGCAGGCCTCGCGCGCACGCGCGAGGTGATAGAGCACGGCACTCTCGTGCGGTGTGATCTGAGCGGCCCGCTCAAGCAGTTCGCGGGCCCGCTTGGGATCCGCGCGGCGCAACGCGCCGAGCGCCACGATCCTCAATGCCGCCGGGTCCTCAGGATGCGTCTCGAGCCGACGCTCGCAGGCGGTCTCGGCCTCCGCGAGGCGACCCTGGGCTATCAGCGCTGCCGGATCAGCAGCGTCACTCATGGGATTTCAGGGGTTGCGTACCGCGGCATGCTGCACGGCCGTGCCCCCGCAGATATCATGCTGCGCATGGCCATCGGTGAACTGTCGCACTATGTGCGCGTGTATGACAACGATCTGGAACCGGAGCTGTGCCAGCGCATGCTTGCCTCATTCACGGCACTCTCCCGTTTTCACATAACCAACGGGCGCGGCGTGCGCGCGGGTCTTGAGCAATCGGCATGGACCGAACTGAACGTGTCGCGCCTTGCCGATACGGTGTTCGTCGCGGATTTTCGCCGCCGGCTGGATTCGGCGCTCGAGCGCTACAACCGCGACATCGGGCTCGCAATCCCCGTGCCGCGGGCGCCGAAGCACTCGGACCTCACCATGAAGCGCTACCGCCCGGGCCGTGAGGAGAGCTTTCAGCTGCACTTCGATTCGATCTACTCGGTCTCCAATCGGTATCTGGTGCTTCTGTGGTATCTGAACGAGGTCAGCGACGGCGGGGAAACGCGCCTTCCGCAGCTCAACATCGCCGTGAAGCCGGCGCCCGGCCGTCTGCTCATGTTCCCGCCCTACTGGATGTATCAGCACGAGGGGGTGCCGCCGCGCTCGGGCGATAAGTTCATTCTGTCGACGTACTTGCTGTTCGGTGAGACACCCTCGACTGCCACGACCGCGGCATAGTTCCAGTGATCCAGCAGGGGCTGGAGCATGGGCAGCGCCGGAGCAAACTCGCGCTCATAGTTCCGCCAGCGACCTATTGAGCGGGTCGATACCGGGCGCACGACCTGCGTGTAGCTCGGCGTACTGATGTATCCCTTCTGGCGGGCATGGTCGGCGGGTCTGAGCACCCGTTCGTCCCAGGGCAGCTGCAGGAACTCGATGATCGAGCGAACTTCAGCATCGAAGTTCGACACCAGCGATTCGTAGCGCACCTCCAGGAGCCGCGGCTTGAGAATCCCGACCTGTTCGAGCCAGAAGCTCATCGTGCGCTGGTAGCCGCGGGTCGTGCTGGCTAATGTATTGCACAGCAGGGCGAATTCGGGCGCCCTGAAGACCTGCATATAGCAGCTGAGAATTACATCGCAGGGGTGGCGGACGACGCACAGGATCGGTGCGTTCGGAAACAACCGGAGAATGACGGGCAGCCGCAGGATATTGAGCGGATTCTTGTCCACCAGCCGCGTGCCGGATCTGAGGTCCACCTTACGCGCGACGCGGCGCCAGTAGCGTGCGCGCAGCTCGGCAAGATTCCCGCGCGTCAGGCGTGCGAGCTGCTCAGGATATACGCACAGCTCACGCATTTCGTCCAGGGCGTCCTGAATAAACGGCTGCTCGTCCATCGATTGCAAGGCGGGGTGTGCGTCGAGCGTGACCTCGAGCAGCGTCGTGCCTGAGCGGGGGTAGGCCACCACGAATACAGGGCTGTCCTCGATGGGCGGCGCATCGTCTCCCCAGGAGGCCACATCGGCCGGATCGCAGCTGTGCTGCGTGATTAGCATCCGTGGCGGACCGGAGAGCACGAGGCCGGGATTTTCGCGCCGCAGGGCCTGCAGTTGCGCGCGGTGCGCCTGTTGCAGCGTGGACCAGGCCTCCCCGAAGCGACCCAGCGCGTCCAGGCTTTGCGCCAGGTGAAAGACCAGGCTGTACTGGTCTACTTCGTCCTTGGTGTGCTGCAGCAATTGTCGGTACAGCTGCTCGGCCGCGGCGTGATCACTCGCGCGCTGCGCCAGGCGCGCGCGTGCCTGCAGCAAATCCTGTTCGACCTTGGCCGAGTGTTTTATCCCCTCCAGCCGTGCCAGCAGCGCCTGCGCATCGTCCAAGCGGTTGACACGCTCGAACGTCTCGACGCCGGATAGAAGTGCCAGGGCATCGGCACCCGGGTCTGCGAGCGCCGCTTCCAGGGCGCGCTCCCCCTCTGACTGCCGGCCAAGGTTGACGAGCAGCTGCCCAATCTGCGCGAGCACCGCGGAGCTGGCGCCCTCGAAGGAGCGCCAATCCGAGAGCGCGGCGATGGCCGGGTCACTCTGCAGCGAGCGGTAGCAGGCCTGCGCGTAACGCAGACCCACTTCGCCATCGCGTGGTGCGCGCTCGCGTGCCTGCTCGAGCACCGCACGTGCCGATTGGAAGTCACCGCGGTCGAGGTGTGTCACGCCGAGGTTGAAGTAAAAGTCGGCGCTCTGCGCGCCGAGCGCGGCGGCTTGCCCGTAGGCGGACAGCGCCTGATCGAACTGCCCGAGGCCCCGGCGCGCCGTGCCGAGATTCGACCAGTGTGAGGCCTCCTGCGGCTCGTGTTCGGCCAGATCGCTAAACGCCTGGTTGGCCTCGCCGTAGCGCTGTTCCGCCAGGAACATGACTCCGAGCAGGGCCAGCGCATTCGGATCGCCCGGGCTCTTGGCGAGTGCCCTGCGGCAGGCGGCCTCAGCCGCGGCAAGCTCGCCTGCCCCGTACAGGCGCACCGCCTCCAAGACCTGGGGGTCTTGCTCGGCGGTTTTAGGGTCGGACACGTGACAATCCTCTGTTCAGACTCAATTTCTCTAGTTTCGCCGTCGATCTGCCAAAAGAAAAGCCCGCGCGACTTGCGTCGCGCGGGCCACAGTCGGATAGCAAGACTGGCTTAGAACTTCTGCGTAAAGCCGATGAAGAGGCGACGGCCGATGGTGTCGTAGTCGAATATGTCGGTCACCGCCGACCCCGCGCCGAAGCTGTTGATACCGGCAATCGGCGGCGTCTTGTCCGCGAGGTTCAGGATACCTGCCCGCAGCTGCGTGCCGGTCGCCTTGATCGTGTATCCCCCCGTCAAATCGAAGTACTTCACCGAGCTCAGGTGCCAGCCGATGAAGTTCCCGGCCGCGTCGCAGCAGTTGGTCAGCGGAATCTGGACCCCGCTGATATAGCGCACGCTCAGCAGCGCTTGCGCACCCCACCCGCTCCAGCCAAGGCTGAGTGTGCCGCGATCCTTGCCGTAGAAGCCGAACTGCTTGTCGTACTGCCCGGCGATCTGCTGAGGCGCCGCTCCGGGCGACGGCGTATTGGTCCAGCTCATGAGATGCGTCTCATCGGCCGTGATACTGAAGTCGCCGACAGGGGTTCCCTTGATCGCGTAGTGCACGCTGAAGTCGACGCCGTCGGTCTTCAGGGTGCCCAGGTTGAAGGTCGGCTGAGCCATGTAGATGAACTCACCGGCGACGGGTGATGTGATCGGGTAGCGATGCGCCAGCGAGCAGAACTCGGCAGCACCCGTCTTGCCGCACTGCTGAATCGCGTAGTTCGGGTCCAGGGTCGTGATCAGCTCATTGACGGTGTAGCTCCAGTAGTCGGCCGACATGGACAGGCCGTTAGCGAACGACGGATCGAAGACGATGCCGAACGTGTCCACGTAACCCGTCTCGGGCTTGAGGTTGCGGTTGCTCGTGAGGATGCCCGTAATCTGGTTCTGCGGTTCCGCGAAGCTGCCATTGGTCGGAACACCCACGCAGGCGCTTGGCAGGTTGGGATACTGGGCGGTCGCCACGCCGGTGTAACCGTTACAGATATCGTTCAGCGTCGGCGCGTTTGCCGTCGGCGCGGCCGAGATGTCAGTAATAGTCGGCGCGCGGAAGATCTGTGCGTAGGTGCCGCGCACCAGCAGGTCGGCGATCGGGCGATACTCCACCTTGAACGAGCCGCGCGTCGTGTTGCCAAAGAGCGAGTACTTCGAGTAGCGCACCCCGGCATCGAAGTTCAGCGAATGCACGAGTGGCAGATTCGCCAGCACCGGGAGGAACAACTCGGCGTACGCCTCCCTGACGTTGTAATAACCGGTCGAGTTTCCGCTGCAGGTTTCCTGAGAAAGCTGGCAGTTCAGGAACGTCGGCGGCTGGGCGACCGTGATCGCACTCGTCTTAAACGAACCGTCCAGACCGGTGTAACCCGCGCCGATAGCGCCGAGCGCCTCGCCACCCGGCAACTTGAAGAGCGGTCCGTTGAAGTCAAAGTTGGCTGACTTGCTGATAGACACGGCGTTGGTCGAGTAGTAAGCCGAGAAAGTGTTGATCAGGGACGCAGGCAGGTCGGTCAGGTCGAAGATGTTGATCGGCGTGCAGTTTGGGATCGGGGCAGCCGAGGTGCCACAAGTCGGGCCGTTCGCCGGATCGATGAACGACGGGCCCACCGCGTTCTGCAGCTGGTTCGCGAAAAAGTAGCCGTGGACGGTGGCGTCCTGATCGAGGCGGTTGTAACTGGCGCTGGCGTCATATTGCCAACCGCTGTCCCCGAACTTGCCCTTGAGGCCAACGCGGGAGATGAGGCTCGCACTGGTGGTGTCGGAGGAACGATCGCCTACCCCCAGCAGACGGAGCAGGAAGTTGGGGTTCGCACCGTTGACTGCGGCGCCGCCGCCGAAGTCCGAGCCGAACGGGTTGTAGATGCTGTTCTTGGAAATGATGATTTGTTCGGAGTTCGCATCGAACGGCAGGGGCGCAATCTGGAAGCCTGAGTGCGTGTGGTTGTAAATGACCGAGGTATAGGCGCTGGCGTAGTCGTTGATGTCGTAGTTCATCTTGGTGAACAACGCACCTCGCTCCTGCGGGGTGATGTCCAGATTGTACGGCTGGAAATTGAAGTGATCGTCGTTCGGACCGCCGGAGTTGAAGCAGCGGTAATCCGCCAACGAGGTGCCGTTGGTGCCCGTGATGCGGGTAATCGTGCCGCTCGCGCAGTTGAACTGACCGGGGCCCGTTCCAACCAACGCTGGCGGAATAGTGATGCGGCCCGTCGGCGTGCGGCTGGAGCCCCCCGGGGAGAGAGCGCCGCTGTAGAGATACAGCGCGAGCTGTGACCACTTGCGCTGGCCCATGCCCAGCGATTCCTGCTTGTTATAGGTACCGCCAACCAGGAAATGGACCCTGTCGGAGTGGCCGCCCAACAGCATGCCGCCACTGTGGTGCCGAGTGTCGTGCTTCGAGCTCTCACCCCAGTCGCCCATGAGTTCCAGGCCGTCAAAGTCCTTGCGGGTGATGAAGTTGACGACGCCAGCGATGGCGTCCGAGCCGTAAATTGCGCCCGCGCCCTCTTTCAAAACCTCGACGTGATCGATCGCGTTAAGAGGGATCTGGTTGACGTCCACGGCGTCGGTGTTGCCGGCGAGGTTGATGCGCTGGCCGTCGATCAGGATCAACGTGCGCTTGGCGTCCAAGCCGCGCAGTTCGATGTTGCTTTCGCCGAAGCCGCCGCCGTTATTGAGCGCCGGGTTAACACCTTGCCCCGCGATTGCGGGGATGCGAGCGACCAGGTCGCCGACCGTGTTGGCGCCGGTCTGGGCGATGGTCGATGAATCGAGTGTGAACACCGGGCTCGCGGTCTCGGTATCGACGCGGCGCACGCGTGAACCGGTGATCACCACTTCTTGAAGTTCGACCGGCACTTTGGCGCCGCTGCTGGGGGCCGCCTCTTGTGCCTCGGCCGGAATGCACGCTACACCGCCGGCAACCGCGGCACTCACTGCGAGTGCTCGTTGGACAGCCAGCGACACTGTACGGTTCTGGGACATCTTGGAACTCCTCGCTGCTCGCGTCGTTTTTCATGTCGAGCCGGTCTCGCCCTAACGGAGAAACCCGGCTTGAATTGGGTTCATCAGGAACCGGGTCCGCCGCTGAGGCGAAGCGACCCCGGATTCCACGTGGCCGCGATACTAGCAGCGGACCCACAACCGGGAAAGATGTTTCGCAAATAAGCAACAAGCTTGGGGTCGGGCTTCGGTGCGGTCTGCCGGGTGTTTTTCGCGACCAATGGGGTCATTTTTGCGCCCTGCCGACCTTACCCCTGCGACCGGCGATTAACGTGCGTTGGAAATCCGCCGTTCGTTGTACAGAAACAACAACGATTCGTGCCGCGGTTTGGGCTTCGGTCTCGGCGGGAACGGATTGATCGCAGCAAATTTTGCCCTGGACCTCCTCAGGCAAACCACAACTGCGCCCGCGCACATCCCTGTACCGCGCGCCAGGCGGTCGATTTCGGATCCTGCGCCGCAAGGGCCTGGATGGCGTCGTGCTTGCCGCTGCCGGCGACCACGAACAGCAGTTCCTCCACGCGCGACAGGAGGTCCGGCGTCACACTCACCGCCGACATCCCGTCCGGGCGGTGCACGGCGATCGCCAGGTGTCCGCGCGCGCGTTCCAGGTCCGCCGCACCAAACAATGACGCCGTGTGACCGTCGGCGCCGAGCCCGAGGAGCCCCAGTCCGATGCGCACGCCGGAATCCAAGAATGCCGCGAGCTGGCGTTCATAATCCGCCGCGGCTTCATCGAGCGGCAGCTCGGTGCGCACGCGCGCCACCGCGGTCGCAGGCAGCGCCAGCGCATCCAGTAGCGGGCGCGACTGGTGATAGTTGCTGGCGTCCGAGTCGGACGGCACATAGCGCTCGTCCGAGAACAGGATATGCAGCCGATCATGGTGAGGCAGGGGACCTCGGGCGAGTGCCCGATACGCCGGCAGCGGCGTGGTGCCGCCCGAGAGCATGATGGCCGAGGCGCCGTTCGCGCACAGGGCCTGCCCGAGGCGCTGCGCGAGGGCCGCATCGAGCGCAGCGCGCGAGGGGAAGCGGCGCGTGGTCAATGTGGTCATGGATTTGCTATCCGATGCGCGGGCGCTCGCCCACCTGCGCCCGCACTTCGAACACGTGCCGGCCGCGCTGCCCGCGCAGCACGATGCTGGTACCGGGCTTGTGGCCGGCGATGCGCCCGAGCGCGTCCTGCGCGCTGCTCGGAGCCACCCCGTCGATGGCGAGCAGCAGGTCGCCCGGCTGTAATCCGGCCTGCTGAGCCGGACTGCCCACGTACAGGTTGTCGATGAGCACCGCGGCCTGGGTGAGCCCCCACTGCTGCGCCTGCTCGTCCGTGAGGTCCTGCGGAACGATGCCGATCCAGCCACGGACCACCCGGCCGTGCGCGATGATGTCCGCCAGCACGCCGCGCACCATGTTCACCGGGATGGCGAAGCCGATGCCCTCGACGCCGATGTTCTTGGCGACGATGGCGGTGTTGATGCCGACCAGCGCGCCGCTGGAGTCGACCAGCGCGCCGCCCGAGTTGCCGAAGTTGATCGGTGCATCCGTCTGGATGAAGTCCTCGAGAGGGGCGATCCCGAGCTGCTGGCGGCTGGTCGCGCTCACGATCCCGTGAGTGACCGTCTGCGACAGGCCGATGGGATTACCGATTGCGAGCACGAGGTCGCCGACCCGCAGCTGATCGGAGCGTCCGAAGATAGCCACCGGCAGGGGCGTGAGATCGATCTTCAGCACCGCCAGGTCGGTGTCCGGATCGCGGCCCACGATGCGCGCGCCCGCCACCCGGCCGTCGGCGAGCTGCACGCGGATCGAATCGGCGTTGGCGATGACGTGCTGATTGGTGACGATGTGACCGCCCTCATCGACGATCACTCCGGAGCCCAGGCTGCGTTCGATGCGCTGCCGGTAGCGCGGCATGTAGTCCCCGAACAGCTCCCCGAGCGAGGGCGCCACCCGCTCGGTCACCAGGCGCGCCGTGTAGACGTTCACCACGGCCGGCGCGGCGCGCTGCACGGCGGCCGCGTAGGTGATGCGCTCCGGCGCCGGGAGCGTGCGGTCCGCCGCCGGCAGCGCCGGACCCGGGGAGCGGGTCGGCCCGCGAATCAGATCCGGGCGCAGCGCGATGATCAGGAAGGCGAGTGCCAGGCCTCCCACGACCGATCCCGCCACGAAGATCAATGCGCTCCCTAAGCGCTTGAGCATCGTTAAACTCCGGGAAAACCCTCGCGCGCACCGGCGGCGGCGCGCCCGGAAGGGGGTGTTCGTTTGTGTATAATGCGCCGCCCCCCGCAAGGTACGAAATCGCGCCGCGCGCCTGGATCGTCCGCGCGGCGGTGCGACGCGAACGGAGAGCGGTTGGATGGCGTATCACGCAGTCGTCGCCGACGATGAAGTCGACCTGAGCCGACGCAAGTTCCTCACTCGGGCGACGATCGCCACGGGCGCGGTCGGAGCGGCGTTCGCCGCAGTGCCGTTCATCGAGTCGTGGAACCCTTCCGAGCGTGCCCGGGCCCAGGGCGCGCCCACCGAGCTCGACCTCTCCAAGCTCGAGCCGGGCCAGATGACGACCACCATCTGGCGCAAGTCCCCGATCTACGTGCTGCG
>Ga0137415_10003257_pt1 | contig 16122 bp, 17 predicted proteins | sample CZODoug3_1_1_16f_FD_183082 | JGI IMG/M metagenome (GOLD analysis project Ga0137415, IMG submission 183082) | Vadose zone soil fungal communities from Angelo Coast Range Reserve, California, USA - CZODoug3_1_1_16fungal (Hybrid Assembly) | ecosystem: Environmental > Terrestrial > Soil > Vadose...
CATCCGCGCCGATCGGCTGCACGATCTCGCCCCCATGGGTTACAACCATGTCAACGGTCGAGGCCACGCTGTCAACCATGATGTAAAACAGGAGCCCGGGCTTTGCGGCGGGCGGGCGCCCGAGCACCCAGGTGCCGCTCACTTGGCCCGTCGTATCGTCAAAGGCAGTGCTGCCATCGCCGCGTTTCCGGATGACCCAGCCGAACACCCTCTTGTAGAAGTCGGCCGAGCGCGCAATGTCAGTCGCAGACATCTCGATGTAACAGATCTTCCCATTCGCAAGTGTGGGAGGCATCGGCATTCCTTTCCAAGCGCCGCCATTCTAGCAGCTTCCAAACTGAAATCAATTCCGCGCCGTCAAGCAGGTGGCACACGCTAAACAAGTGGAATGTTTTGGGGTCGCGTCACGCGCTCCCAGGGGGCAGGGTTTTGAATTTTCCTCCATCTCTTGCCGGGGCCCCTGGTGCCGGTGGCGTTTACCCCGACCGCGTCGCAGCGCATGCGGTCTTTGGCCTTTCCTCGATATTCTTGCGACGCCATCCAACACTCTTCCGCAAATCTATCGGACCATAACTCCCGCAAGCCCTTTCCATCGACCATCTTGCACCCACTGTGCCCCTTGCCACATCCATTTACCCCCGCAACCTCGGCAGGATTCGCCCGGAGCAGGCCGCGGGAGTTAAACTCGTCGCGAACGAAGTGGGAGGTGGATGACCATGGCACGGATCGCTGGCGCTGACCCAAGTCAGCAAGGCCCTATTCCGCGTTCTCTTCACGCGAATCATCTATGCGCTGACCAAACGCAAGGTGGGACGCGTAGTGATGCTGGTGAAGATCGCCGCGTGGCCACGCGCAATTGCGCCAGGTCCTTCAGGAGGCAGAGAAGCTGGTGCTGGAATACGCCGACGGCATGACGCAGGCTCCCGTCGAGGTTCAAGACGCGCTGTTTGCGAAGCTGAGGGAGAAGTTCAACGACGCGCAGTTGGTGGAACGCACGGCGACGCTGGCCTGGGAAAACTACCGGGCGCGGTTTGACCATGCCTTCAGCGTGGAAGCGGAGGGCTTTACCGAGGGCAGCTTCTGCGCGATGCCCGTGCGCGCAGAAAATCGGAGGTAGAATCATCTCGCGCGTGGCGAGGCGATTCAGAAAAAAACTGAAGAGTTGGAAGTAGTGAAAGCGGAGAGGAAAGAACAAGCTAAAATTTGGGTTGGTGATGCCGCTCCGGGATTATCGTGGAGACGTCATAGAACCGTTCGCGCGGGCCGAGTGTCTAATATTGAACAGTTTGGAGAAAGGGATAGTTCCAAGATGGGTGGTCCCCCGGGAACTAGAGACGCTATGCCAAATGACTCCCACCGAAGAGCTGCCGAGTACCCCGAACTAGCCGCACACGCGCACCGTGCTGCCGCCGCGCATCACGGGAAAGAAGATCACCAGACCGGACACGAGCATTCCAAACAAGCATTAGAACATGCCAATAAGCCTTTTCAGTGGTCGCAGGAAGCTCATCGCAAGTCCGAGATGTCAACAGGGAAGCCGTAAAGGTGTTGATCCCAGGGAAGGGCGGCAATTTGGTTCTTACGCAGAGAACCGGGCTGGAGAGTTGGGCGGTGAAGTAAGTGCAGCCGCCGGGAAACACCCGCATCACGAAACACGTTGGTCAGGAGCAGAGCGACCTATGAAACGGACGAACCATATGTCTTCTCACCTTGGTGGTTTCAATTCAGGAGCCAGCCTGGGCGGCAAGGTTTCGCGCTACAGGGACAAGCAAAATATCTACAAGCAAGGGGAGCCGGCTTACACGCTTTTCTACATTCAATCGGGAGGGGTGCGGCTCAGCACCCGGACGAAAGACCAACCGGCAGCAGTTACCGCCATTCTGGGCGTGCATGATTTTTTTGGCGAGCTTTGCCTGGCAGGCTATCCTCTTCGGATGTCCACGGCCGTCGCGTTGACCGCCAGCTCCATACGTACCATCAAAAAAGAAAAGATGCTCCAAATGCTTCGCAAAAAGAACAAAGCATCAAATTCCCTGGTGGCCTATCTGCTTTCTAGCGTCAAGGACTACCAGGATCACGTGGCGCACCTGCTGACTTCCTCTGCGGAACAACGGCTCGCGCGCGTGCTTCTGCGGCTGGCCCACTTGCATAAAAATGGCCCAGCGGTTGTCGAGATTCCGATTCTTAGTCACCAAGTTCTGGCGGAGATGGTCGGCACCACGCGCCCGCGAGTGAATCTGTTCATGAATCGGTTCAGGAAGCAGGGATTCATTAACTACGATGGCGGATTAGAAGTGAAGCAGTCGTTGCGCGAAGTTCTCCTGAGCCGCTAGGAGTAACCCGTAATCTCTTGCATTCTAAGGGCTTGTTGGAGTTCAGCGTCGGGCCAGGGACGCGCTACCCGCCGGCCGGAGGTGTTCACTATTGTACAGTCAGCAGAATCTTGTTCCGTGCTAATCTAATGTACGGTGTCCCAAGTGGCTCGACGTGTATCTGTGAGGGCCCCTCGCTCTACCAAGAAAGCGAATGCAAGAAGCTCTGCCTTCGATGTGGAATTATTTCTCGACTCCGCCGGTCTGCGGAGAACCGTGGACAAATTTCGAAGAAAGGAAACCGTCTTCGCCCAGGGCGATCCCGCGAAGCATGTCATGTATATTCAGGAAGGCGGTGTAAAGCTCACTGTGGTCAACGAGACCGGCAAAGAAGCCGTTGTGGCGATTCTTGGACCGGGCGATTTTTTTGGGGAAGGGTGCCTTGCGGGCCAGTCCGTTTGCATGGCCACTGTGACCACCATTGCGCCTACCACCGTGCTCGTCATTGAGAAAAACGAGATGATTCGCGTGCTCCACGAGGAACACGAGTTCTCCGACCGCTTCATTGCTTACATGCTTGCGCGAAACGTACGGGTCGAGGAGGACCTGATCGACCAGCTCTTCAATTCCAGCGAGAAACGGCTGGCACGTACTCTGCTGCTGCTCGCGCGCTATGGCGCGCGAGGCCATCCTCAAAAGGTGCTTCCCAAAGTATCGCAAGAGATGTTGTCGGAGATGATTGGCACGACTCGGCCCCGGGTGAATTTTTTCATGAACAAATTCAGGAAACTGGGTTTCATCCAATACAACAAGGGCGAGATCCACATCGACAATTCCCTCTTGAGTGTCGTCCTCCACGACTAAATTAAATTCCGCGCGTTACGGAAAGATTCTGACGGGCGCCCAGGACGCCGGTTTTGTGCGGCCTTACTCGAACGGCCCGTGGGGAATCAGTGTGGCTGAGGTGATGCGGAAGCTTTGCTGAGTGCCGGCCAAAGCTCGGTCGGGTGAAGCAACCTTAGCCCGATGGAAAAGGAACGGTCCGGAAGGGGTTTGCAATAAACGACGTGCGCGCGCGAATAGAGATTGCCGGGGACCGATCGAACGGAAACATCCTGATTGGGCGCCCAGGGGGCTTTTGTCAAGACGCGGGCCCCGTGGGAGCTGACGTTGATCGTGGACGTAATCTCATGTGCGGCATTCTCAAGACTGTAGAGCTCGACCAACATCTTCTCGGGGATGCGGCTTTCGGACCGGACCGGAGGGAATACCTTTGCCATGGCTTGTTTTCTCCTTGTGGTTTGCAAGGGGCTGTCGAGCCGTGCCGTCAGCGGATTTGATACCTGGGTTGGAGTCAGGCGCCGCTATAAGTCCGGAACGTGGACCAGGTGACGGAGCGCCCTCGGAAATTCAATCCGATGCAGTAGCGGTCGTCCACGAGTTTCTGGCAGTAGACGACCTTTCCGCGGATGGTGGTTTCCTCTCTCAACGGTGTGACTTGTACGATTTCGCCGGCTTGCCAAGGGCGGCTTGTAACTATGCGAGCGCCGTTGACGCTGATGTTGTCCGTGTAGGTCACTTCTGATCCGTTGACGGGCTGAGCCTGCGCCTGGGCGAGGTGCACAACCATCGCGATGGGGAGGCGCTTGTCCATACGTCCGTTGAGTATGCTCTCTGAGGCCATCTGACCTGGCCCTGCCGGTTAGCGGAAGTCTGCATCGCCGTGCTGCTGGGCACCGCTGACGATGGCGCTGGTCCCACGTTCCGCTCAATCCCTTGTTAGCATTGAGGCGTTTCCCTGCCAATCAGGTGTAGACCCTAAGATAGGGTGCAGGAATACCCTAGTACTGCAGTGAGACTTGGCCGACGAATGGGCGGGTGAACCAGGCCTTCGTGTGCCATGACGCATCAGGGCGCTCAACCCGGGCTCGCACACCCCACGGGGGACTAACTCTGGCGATGCTTGAGAAGGCCTTGGACGTCGAGCCAATCGCGAAACCGGTCGGTCCAGGTACCTGCCGGCAGGGTGATCTTTCGTGTTCCGAATCCGTGCCCGCCCGCGGAATAGATGTGTAGTTCGGCGGGGATTCCCAGTTTCTGCCAGGCGGCGTATAAGCGGATGGAATGGTCGAGCGGCGTCACGACCTTGTCGTCATCGGCGTGGACGAGGAAGAGAGGTGGGGCATCGGCGGGAGCCGTGACATCGTCAGGCGTGCCAGGATAGATGGGAGCGGCAAAATTGGGCCGGCTGTCCGCATCGTGGTGGAGCGCCACGGCTGCGGCGACGTAGCCGCCAGCGGAGAAGCCAAGGATCCCGATGCGGTCGCGCGCGATGCCCCACTCTGGGGCGTGCAAGCGCACGAGGCGTACCGCCTGCTGTCCGTCCGCGATCGCGAGCGGGATGACAGTCTTCCGGCGCTCCGCCATTTTGGCGGAATCGCTTGCGTCGGTGTCGCCGGTGCGCATGACGCGGTACTTGAGAATGAACGCTGCCACGCCGATGGAATTCAGCCAGCGCGCAAGATCGATCCCTTCATGGCTGACCCAGAGTTCCCGAAACCCGCCGCCGGGACAAATGATCACCGCCGTGCCGGTGGCCAAAGAGGGATCGGGAAAATAAGCCGTGAGCGTCGGATGAGTCACATTGGTGATGGGATGTGATGCGTCCTGTGGCACACCTTCTTCGTAGTTCCAGTTCTCCGAGCCAGGCGCAGCGCCGGGCCAGAGCGGAATCACTTTTGGTTCGTACCCAAATACCGGGACGGCTAACAGCATGAGGAAAAAGAACTTTCGAATCATTGTGAGGGTGAGTCTAACACGCGCGGCATTCGAAGAGAAATGCACGGAAGATTTGGAAGATTCTAGCCCGAGTTTACCGCCCTCAGAGAGCGAATACGAGTCTAAGCCGCTACTGGAGCGGTCGCAGCTTATGCCGGGTTGTATGACCTACGGGCTGCGATAACGCTCGAGACCGAGAATCTTGACGAGTTCGCGCTGGGTCGGGTCCATGTCCGCCAAAACGGTTCGCGCAAAAGGCTTCTGGGAGGCAGATGCTCCGGGGTAGAGGAGCGTCGCCTCGCGAATATCGGTAAGCAAGTCCATCATCTTCGCAATGCTGAGCGGGATGCCGGCCTGTGCGAGCTTGCGCCGTAACAGGTTCAGCAGCAGCAGGGCGAGCACGCAGTAAAAAGCGTGAACCTTGAGCTTCTGGTCCGTCCAGTGGAAAGCGGGACGGAAGGTCAGATAGTGCGGATCCTTCAAACGTCGAAAGTCGGCTTCCACGTGGTGTTGGGCGCGATAGGCAAGAACGATCTGCTCATCGGTCCAGTCGCTTCGGTCGGTGAACAGCAGGGTCTTGCCCAGCAGGGTCGCGCGGAGATGCTGATAGGCCTTATCGCGAAAGCGGAAAGAGAGTCGCGGCAGGCCGGCGCGATTCTTGCGCACCGGAACGGCAAGCAGATCCGCCATGTGGCGGCCTCGCAGAATCCCCTTCACCTTCTTCTGCACTCCCTCCAGGGTAGGCGCTTTCCCGGGGGAATCGGGACGGCGATTTTCCAGGTGTGTCCGGAGTTCCTGTAATTTCCGTTGGCGCTTGGCGATCTCGCGGGAGAGGGTCTGGGTCTGGGAATCGAAGAGCTCTTGGTTGAAGGTGCACAGGACGGTGCGCTCGATTCCGAAGACCACTTTGCGGGTGCGGTAGGAGCGCACCGCGGGCAGCTGCGCGGGATCGAGCCGGCGCATCGCTTTTCGCGAGATGCTCAGGAGATCCTGGTGCTGGGTGGGAACTAAAGAGCCCACGAAATGAAAGGGGCTGTCCGCGACTCGCTTCAGGTTCTCTTCGGAGTTGTTGCCTTTGTCGAAAACCAGGGTTATGTCACAAGCGCCGCGGGCCAGAGAACGGCACCGTTGGAAAAGTTCTTCGGAGACGCTGTGGAAGGTCACCGAATCGTGCTGATTCCCCGCATAGGTATGATGAAACAAGGGAACCTGGCCATCGGAAGTAACCAACAGGGCCAGGCCCAGAATCCGCAGGTTGTCCCGACCCTCCTTGCTATGGCCTCTCTGCGGCAGCTTCGCTCGTGCGTTGAAGCTGTCCAAGAAGGTGAAGAAGTTCGTGGCGTCAAACAGAAGGCAATGAAGGTCCAAACCGAAACGCGAAACCACCGTGCTGGCGATGTCCTGTTCTATGGCGGTGATGTGTTTGTCGCCGATGCGCGCCATGTTGTCCCAAAAGCGCTGACTGGTGAGTTGCCCGGAAGACAGCGGCAGTAGGCGCCGCAACGCCGTTTTCTGGTACCAAGCGGCAATCTGGGCCTTGCTGTGGGGGGCGATGCAGCGGTTGAAAGCTGCCATCAGCATGTACTGACCGACCGAGGGCCCCTGGGAAGCGCGTTTGGGCACGTGCCGATCAATGGTGGCGAGCAGATCGATGGCCTGAGCCATATCCCACGCGGCTGCGGAGGCGCCGAATTCATAGATGGCCAGCTGGGCCGGTTCGGGGCGCATCAGGCGATCCAGGATGCTTTGCGGGGGGCCTAGGTAAATGGTGGAAACAATCTTTGGCTTGCCCTCGACCCGCTGGCATTCGCGCAAGTAGTAGTAGGGTTTGCCGCGAATGATCTTCTTGGTGAGGCTTGGCATTCTGTTAGGTCATACTACACACTACTGCTTGTATGTCAATGGCAAAATATCCGCAAATACTGGTGTGATGGTTGCATATTAGGCACAATCCCGATTCATGCCGGAAGCGATACTTTTAATGGGATTAGGTCATACACAAACTGGTTACGTGAGCTGAAGCGAGTTGGGTCTGCGAACCGCTCCAAATGGGGCGCGGAAGCACTCAGGCCTGCTGCCGGAATTACATCAAATCAGGCGAGCGCGGTAAACTCGGGCTAGTTCTTGGTTGCAACCCTCCTCGCGGTATTGAGATATCCCAACGGCACTAGACTTCTGAAAGAGGAGAATTGGCGATGATGAAAAGCGTTAGTTACAGGACGTTGTTCTTACTGCTTCTCGTTGCCAGCTTAGCCTTAGCGCAACGCACCGATATCTCGCGTCTGTTTCCCATCTACAAGAACGGCGGCCAGCCCGACCTGACCGTGGATCCCAAACGATTCACTTCCCAAATGGAGATCGTGGATCGCCTCTTTGATGCATCGAGCTGCGAGCTCGTGGAAGGCTCGGTAGGCGGGACCGGCTATCGGCGACTCTTGCGATTTGACACCGTGTTGATCAATGGAGGAGACGGCGACTTGGTGGTAGGAAGCCCCACGGATCCGTCGAATCCCTATGTCCAACAAGGGCTCTTTGTTTTTTCTCCATGTCACAACCACTACCACATCTCCGGTTTCTCCGATTACCAACTCTTGAACCTCGATCGCTCTGTAGCTGCCCAGGGGCACAAGCAGGCGTTCTGCCTGGAAGATTTGTTGAAATACAGTAATGACAACAAGAGCAGCGGCTTCACTTGCCACTTCCAAGGCATCACTTCCGGGTGGGCCGACTGGTATTTCAAACAGCTCAGCGGCCAGTGGATTGACATTACCGGCGTGCCGGAGGGCGATTACATCGTCCATGTCGAGATCAATGCGGCGGGGACGTTCCCCGAAGGGAAGAATAAATATTCAAACGTGATTGAAACCACGATCCATGTCCCCGACCCGCGGAACAAGGTGACCGTGGATAACTCGTCCGCGCTCACCGACAACTGAACTCCCGTCCAGGTCGTTTGCGCTGAGCGCCGCTCCTCAACGGCTCACAGGCTTCCTCGAAGCCAAGTGAAGGGCAGTTTGTCCCTTCAGCAGCGGGCTTTTTGTCAAAATTCAGGGCTGGCGTGGTGATTGTCGCGGCTCTTCTCGTATCGAAGCAGGCGCTGCCTCGGGTGAGACCAAAACGAAAGCGTACCTCGCCTGCCTCGACTGCAACACGCTCCTCTCCTGGGGCTGAGCCTCACCTCCCAAGAGGTGGGACCGCATTGTGGGCATTTTATGGGTTCTGTTGGGCCAGGACGATCTGTGGCAATGGGGCGCCCGAACTCGTCTTGGTTATCGTGTCATCGGTATAGATGATCGCCGCGCGCCCGTCTTGCGGATTGATCGCAACCTCGAACAGATCGAGCAAATTGCGCGTTCCGGACGCACAGCCGGTGCCGTTCGTGCAGATCACACCGGTGTGATTCGACGTGTTGCTCACCTTACTCTGCGCGAAGCTGGCGCCATCGTTCGAGGTCTGGGCCAAATAGGTGTTCCAAACGGCGCTCGCATCATTGCTCGGGGCAGGCGTCCCGTAATACACGACGTCCACCGTGCCGTTGTACGCGGCGACCCAGGGAAAGAGCGCCGTGGTGGCGGGCGCGAGGTTCACCGTGACGACAGATGACCAAGTCGCGCCCTGATCGCTGGAGGCCGAGAAGAAGACGTGATGTGCATCCGACCAAACCGCGTAGAGCTTGCCGTTCGTCGGATCTACCGCCAGCGCGGGAAAAACGTTGCTGAAGTCGGTAAACAGCGGTGCGTGGAAAACCAGATTCGCGGTCCAAGACCGACCGTCGTCGGTGCTTCGAGAGACAATGACGTTATTGAAGGCGGCGCTTGTGGCCTTTTGCAGGCCCGGCTCGCCGGCAGTGTAGATTGCGTAGACGTTGTGCGTGAACGGATCGGCGACGATGGGTCCCTGAGTATTGTTGAACGTCGCGTCGCCGGTAAAACGGCCCTGGCCCACCACCGGATCGCCGACGCGATGCCAGTTCAGGCCGTCATCATCGGAGCGCTGTACGTGGATCAGCGAGCTGTTTCCCGAGTCGTGATAGGAGATGTACACCGTCGCGCCGTCCGAAGTGATCCATTGGCGATCGGCTCCAGCAGTGTCGATGATCTGAGCGGTGCAGCTGCTTGCGCTGGACGTCGCCGTCGGACAGGTGATGGCTGAAACGCCGATCTGGGCACGGTTGAAGACGGGGTTAATCAGAAAGATCAGAGTCGTGGCGTGGAGCACACCGGTTGAGCCTATGTCGACATCAGCATCACCACTACCGAAGACCTGCTTTCCACTTTTTTGCAGGGTTGCGTCAATCAAGCCTCGAAAGGTGGGGGTCGAGCCGAACGGTCCACTCCACAGGTGAGTGCCGAAGAAGGTGGGGTTGAACAGCCACTGGAGCCCGGTTACAGCCAGCGTGCCATCGCCCGCAATCGAAATCGCAGGTTCGCTCTCTCCCTCGGGACGGAGCAAGGGCGTATTGGAAAAGCTCAGGCTGCCTGTCGTCGTGCCCGCTATTGCCACGAGCCCTCCCGACAATAGGAGCACAATGCTGGCCCTGAGCCACTTGAGTAGCCTTCTATAACTCATTTGCTTGTTCTCCTTATCAGAAATAGGGTCTGCGAGTGCGTCTTTGTGAAGGGACTGCCGAATGATGCGCTTAGTTTGAGAGGAGTCAAGATACAAAGTCAGACAGTACTGATACTGGATCTCTCTATCGAGGGTGGGCCGTTCCCTTTTGGATAAACTGGGTAGCTATGCTCGTCTTCGCGTATCTCGCGTTCGAGGGATTTCGGCTAAGCGAGAATTCTCCTTGAAACTTACAGCGCAACGAAATCAAGTATTTGTCAACCTTGCTTGGCCTCTGCCGTTTCCCCTTTCAGTACGACTAGTACTGACTATTCTTCTTGACTCCCCCGCCAGCGGGGGGCACACTTTGCGTCAACGCCTCTCCGAAGCGCACCCCCCAAAAAGAGTGCAACACCCCCCGAGGCAAGGTCCCTTCCCAAGGTCGATCCCGGTACGGAAGATTTGAAAAGCCGAACCACCTGTGAGCGGAGAATTCGCCGCAAGGCGGTTCTTAAAGGTACTTTAGGAGATCAGTCATGAAACACAGAATTCTGCCAGCAACACTTGTGGTCGTTTTGTTCGCCACGCTCGTGATCGTTCTGTTCGGCACGTTGTCCGTGGGCAGAGTGCCCACGGTGCAGGCTCGAGATGACAACACATGCTCAAATGCTAGAGCGGCGGGAAATCTCGTTGGGAGTCAGAACAGAAGCTTGAACGGCAACATCGCTCACGAAACAATTACAGGAGTGGTTTCTCTGAACCCTGACTGCACGTTCAAACTCGCTGCCGACGTTTTCCGGGATGAGAAGAAGGATCGCACAGCAACCTTGGAAGGCGTATTTGTCGATAATATGAGAGAGAGCCGCTCGATCTTCACAAGCACCACGGGCGCTTCGGGGGCAAACATCCCGACTGTCCTAACCACTGACGCCAAGAGGTTGTTCTCGGAAGACTAGGGCAATTACACAACCTGTTGTTCCGGGATCAATCCTCTTGAGGATGAGGGTGGCATCATCAATTGCTTTGTCTACCGGGCGTATGGTTTTGCGCAAAGATAAAGTTGAAATCGGGGATTCCGGTCTATATACTTCGATACCCATTTCGGCTTCCGGATTCAATTTTTGGGATCTGGTCTTCGCAACGCAAGACGTGGAGCCCAAGTTCCTTGTTCTCAAGTGCGGGGCAATCTTCCATGGCGCGCTAGGTAATGGAATCCGGGTTGCATGTAAGCGCTTCGAGTCCAACCCGGCAGAAGTTTGTCCGCGAACGCGTGGGGCGTGTTTCGCATCGAAAGTCTCGGTTTGGAGGGATTCCCTAATGCAGTTCACGATGAAGTCCTTGAAGTTCTTTGCGGCATTTGCTCTTTCGCTTTTCTTGCTCCCCGCTTTAACTCAAGCGCAGCATTACAAACAAACCAACCTCGTCTCTGACATCATGGGCATGGCTCCTGTACATGATCCCAACCTCGTCAATCCCTGGGGTCTCACCCGCAGCTCGGGCAGTCCCTGGTGGGTGGCCGACAACAATTCCGGATTCTCCACACTTTACAACGGCTCTGGCCAGATCATTCCCATTAACGGCACTGGAACTGTCACCGTCCCGCCGCCGAAAAACGCTCCTGCCGGCACACTCGCGACTCCAACGGGCGTCGTGTTCAATGGCAGTCCCGACTTTGTTCTTCCCAATGGCAATCCTGCCCGTTTCATCTTTGCTACCGAAGACGGCACCATCTCCGGGTGGAACGGCGGCCAAAACGCCGTTCTCATGGTCGATAATTCAGACAACGGCTCCGCCAACGGCGCGGTCTACAAAGGCGCCACGTCCGGCGAAATCGATGGTCACCGCTTCCTCTACGTCACCAATTTCCGTAAGGCCCGCGTTGAAGTCTACGACACCCATTTCATGCGCGTTCACCCCGACGAGGATGCTTTCGAAAATGAGGACCTTCCCCGGGGCTTCGCCCCCTTCAACATCCAGAACATCGGCGGCGTGCTCTTCGTTACCTACGCCAAGCAGGACTCCGCGCGCCACGATGACGTCGCCGGCGATGGCCTCGGCTTCGTTCGCATTTTCACTCGCTCTGGCAGGCAGGTCGGCCACCTTCAGCATGGTCCCTGGTTCAACTCACCGTGGGGAGTTGTCTGGACCACGCGCGATTTCGGCGAGTTCAGCAACGCCATTCTAGTTGGCAACTTTGGCAGCGGGCAGATCGCCGCCTTCAACGGCTTCACCTACAAATTCATGGGCTTCCTCAAGAATCCCGGCGACTCCATTCTGAGTATCGACGGACTGTGGTCCATCACCTTCGGCAACGACGCGACTGCGGGCCCGGCGAACACACTTTTCTTCACAGCGGGAATCCAGGGCGAGCAGCATGGCCTTTTCGGCACGATCACTCCCGTTGACGGCCTGGACGGAGACGAAGAGTAGCGTCGCGAGGCCATTCTTCTTTCCTTTCTTGGACACTCTGAGCGGCAGAGGCGCTTGCGTCTCTGCCGTTTCTTCTTTCAGTTCAGTTTCAAAACATTACGCCGTGCGCGGTGGTGCCCAAGCTGCATTTGTAACGTCTCCAAGGAATCCCGATCGCAGGTCGGCCCAGTCAGGCGGCCTGTCGCTCCTTTACACTCGCGGCAAACGTGCGTCCAAGGCACCGCTTCGAGGCGCGCCTTAGAGATGGGCTGCTTGCAAACCACGCATACTCCGTATGTGCCCTGTCTCATCCGATCGAGTGCCTCTTCGATTGCTCGTAAGAGACGACCATCTGTCTGGTGCAAGCGGATCTGCAGCTCCGCTTCCGCATCGGCATTGGCTTGGTCAATCACATCACCCGCCCAGCCACCCGCTGCTGGCACCCGGGACTGAGCCTCGCCCAGGGCAGACGACAACTCACCCTGCTTCTCTAGCAACAATCGCTTGAAATGCGGCAAATCGACTGAACCCATGACCGGTCCTCTGTGGGAGGAGACCTTGCCTCTGGCCCGGATTCTACACCCACACGAACCCCGTGTCCGCAACGCGCGTCCGTATCGCCGGCCTTGGCACCTCCCAGTGCTAGAATAGCCGTTGTGATGTCAGACCTAGCAGCCAAAGCCTGCGTGCCATGCCGTGGCGGTGTACCACCGCTCAAGGGTGAGGAACTCGCCTCTTTGCAGAGGCAGGTCGACGGATGGAATGTGATTGAGGGGCACCACATCACGAAGACCTTCACGTTTCCCGACTTTCGCGGAGCCCTCACGTTCGTAAGCCGCGTAGGCGAGCTTGCGGAGAAGCAGGGGCACCACCCAGACATGTCGCTTGCCTGGGGAAAAGTCGGGATTACGACCTGGACGCACAAAATCAATGGTCTGACCGAGAGCGATTTCATTCTGGCCGCCAAAATCGACGAGCTCTACAAACCCTAAACTCCGCGCTTCGACCCAATCTCCTCAGGCGCGCCCGCGCGACCTTTTTTCTTGACGTCACCCTCTCTGAGCGCTAGGTTGCTTTCCTAGCGTTTGGTTTTTATTTCAGACGGATTCAGCACTCGCCCCGGTGGAAATGACCACGAAGCGCTTCTTGGGGAGTCTTATTATCCTGGCGATAGTCTGCGCACTGATTTTGTTGTTTTTCGCGCGTACTGCCGGACAGCCGTAGGGTGATAAGACCGCTCCGCGCGGCCTTTTCCATTTCTGCAAACGAAAAGAAGCCGAGCAAAAAGAGACGGGAGGAATTCACAGAGAATTCCCCCCCGTTGCTTTCAAGTTGTGTCGGTGGATTTTGCGGAGTTATTTCAGCTCGACCAAGAGCACCTCGAAGGGCTCGTCGGTCAAGTTCTCGGGAAGGTGGCTTCCGCCAGGCAACCACATCGTCTGGCCCGCCTTGAAGCGGTTCTCTTCGGTTTTGCCGTCGGGAAGTGTGAAGCGTGAGTGTTGATCGTTGAGAAAAACTGCCATGCCATCGGGATGCGAATGCATCACTGATTTTTCGCGGGGCCCGTAGGAGATGCGGAGCACCCGCACCCGGTCATTTTCGAAGTCCACTTTGTAGTGTTTCGGGTCTACTTTCACAGGGTCGGCAATCGGTTGGGGTTTCGGAGCCGTAGACATGTTTGCTTCCTCCGTTCGAAAGGTTCAAGGTTTCCTGGGGAAAAACACAGCTTAGTCCTCCGACCCCAAAAGAACAAGCCTCCTCGTCGAGGCGGTCGAGGCGTAAGTCCTGTCTTTTCAGGGTGCAGCACCCCCGCGCAAACCAGAAAGCTGATCTGTCAAATCTACTCTACGCCTGCAACTTTTCGCGGCTCTGCTTATCTAATAGCTATGAGCACAAAAACACTTCCGGTTACCGCAGCCAGTTTTGAAAAGTTCGTCGTTGCGATTGCCACCGAGCGAACGCTGAGCCGCAGATCGCGATCCGGCAAGATTGCAGGAGACTTGGCGGACTGGCGTGAGATCGCCTGGGAGGCGCTTCGGAGGAAAAAATTGGGTGACACGCTGTGGCGTGCGATTGAGACCCTCTCCGTGAAATATCGGGAAGTGCTCTTCCTTCAAGACGTCAAGAATCTCAGCACAGCGGAAACCGCATGGGTCTTGAACATCACTGTTGGAGCCGTGAGATACCGCTTGCTGCGAGCAAGGATGCGCGTCCGCGATGCGCTGGCGTCGCGTCTCCTGCCGAAACTCAGTCAGAAAAACATCGAGCTCGCCAATTCCAATTCCTACACGGACGACATTTTCTGCAAAATGCGAGACCTGACCTGTCAGAATTCGTTTTCCCTCGCGTAGACAAAAACTAATGTCCGCCTACTGTGGCTCGAAGCGCGTCTTGCCATCCGAGATCGCAACCACTTCGTAGCGGTCAATCACCAACATCGCCCCGGACGGACGGCGGATCGTCAGGTCTGCGTTCGTAGAGTAAATGAGTCGTCCTCGAAGTCTCTTGGTTGGTTTTCCATCGCGCTCGACCAGCTCCCCACTCACGAAGTCAATCGGAACCAGATCAATCACCCGCGGCTGCTTGAGTTCTACCGTAAGCGTCCTTAGGTCTTTCCGCCAGCGCTCAAGAAGCGTCCGCGCCTCGCGCCAACCACGGACTGTCTTCCCCTGTGCCTTTCGTTTCGCGCGTTTCATTACTCTTCCTCTGTGCAGGAATGCCAGTCCGGATCGCCGAAGTGTGTCTGGCAGAACCAGCGATTACACCGTTCGCAATACTTGGTGGCGACAATCATGCACGGCTCATCCCAGGGAGAAACGCCCTGGCAGAATACCCCGCCCGGCTTGCTTTTTTCTTTGCCTGGAGTTTCTCGAGCGCTGATGTGATCCCGGAGACTCAACCTTAACTAACTCTTCTTCGAAGTTACTGCATAGAAGGCTGCCCACCGCTGCTCTACGTCCTTGCCTTTGCAGTGCGGGCAGACAATCCCGCCCTTCTCATACACCGAGATTGTCAGGATTTTCGAGAATTCTTTGTTGCAGGCCCGACAAAGGAAAGTGTACTGGGGCATAGCTCCCTCCCCCGTCGAAACTCATCTTAGCGAAAATCCTAGTCCCTCGTCCTGCTGGCGTCAATCGGCTTCTCGAGGTGTTGCGGTATCACCCCTCCCACCAAAAACCGCACGGTGAAGCCGATTCTTTTACGTTATCTCTGCAATTTCCGAGTCCCGCCTCGGTAGAATTCGAGCTCTAGCCTGCCAAGTTTCGCGTCAAAGGAGAAAGAACGAGAGATGCGTCTAACGGGAGTAGAATACGAACGAGCCATGCCCGGAAGAACCGCATCGCTTCTTTTCGCGACCGCCCTATGGCTTCGCGTAGCGATAAATTTGAAATCGAAAATTCCGGGCCAGAGCTAAGCGAAAGCGAAGAAGCCGTGGAAGTTGAGGTAACCCGCCCGTTCGTTCGAAATTTCCCCAACCAGGCGTGTGCCGGAGCCCGAATATTCCGAAGGCGCGAGCAAACGCCCCCGCAGGCCAGCCCGAGTGCGAAAGGAGAATTCCAATGAGAAGACATGGGGCCACGCTGGTATCTGTTTTTGTTCTCGTTGGGGCAGCGCTGATTGCGTCGTGTATGAAACCCTACCACGAGGAAAACGAACGCTACGTGTTCGTGGCTACGAATATTAACTTGCCGTACTGGAAGGAAGCGGAGGCGGGGTTCCTGGATGCGGCCAGAACGCTGGGCGTAAAGGGGGAACTGACCGGTCCGACGACGTACGACCCGCACGGGGAGGTAGGAATTTTCCGCAAGATCGTGGAACAGAACCCCGCGGGAATTTGCCTCTCCGCGGCGCGGCCCGAGATTTTCCAGGCAGACATCGACAAGGCGGTGGCAGCGGGCATCCCGGTGATCTGCGTGGATGCGGATGTGCCGGATTCGAAGCGCTTGGTGTACGTCGGAACGGATAACGTCAAGGCCGGCCGAGAGAGCCTGAAGCGGATGGCGGCGCTCATTCCGGGTAAAGGGAACATCGTGGTCATTTCGATTCCGGGACAGCATAACGTCGACGACCGAGT
>Ga0137415_10003260_pt1 | contig 16117 bp, 16 predicted proteins | sample CZODoug3_1_1_16f_FD_183082 | JGI IMG/M metagenome (GOLD analysis project Ga0137415, IMG submission 183082) | Vadose zone soil fungal communities from Angelo Coast Range Reserve, California, USA - CZODoug3_1_1_16fungal (Hybrid Assembly) | ecosystem: Environmental > Terrestrial > Soil > Vadose...
AGGTGGAAATGGCTCACGATCGCGGTCAGGACGACCGCGATGCTGATCGCGTCGAAGCCGTCGAAGAACGTGCCGGTACCTAGCAGCGCGGCCAGCCGGACGTGGAACCGGTTCGGCGGGATCCGATCCAGTCGGCCGGCGATCCGGGCCATCCCGCCGGCCACCAGGACACCGCCCGGCGACGGGGCGGTCACGCGATCGTGCGGACGATTCGACATGCGAACTCCATTGTCCGGGCTATTGATCAAGCGCGAACGACCCCCGCAATCACGCCCTTTCTGGGAGGCTAAGCGAGCCACGTGCATTAGCGTTACCACGCATTTGAAATGTTGATCATTCATGTCGTCTATGTGCTGGCGGGAGTATCCGGATGGCGACGCTCGCGTCGGTCGACCTGAACCTGCTCGTCTCGCTGCGTGCTCTGCTGCGGCTGCGGAGCGTGACCCGCGCTGCGGCCGAGGTGGGGGTGAGTCAGCCGGCGATGAGCAACACCCTGCGCCGGCTGCGCCATCTACTCGGCGACGAGCTGCTGATCAGGGTGGGCAAGAGCTACGAGATGACGACACGCGCGAGTGCCCTGCTGGAGCCGCTGGAGGCGGCGCTGCGCACGATCGACAACGAGGTCTTCAATGCGCCGGTGTTCTCGCCGGCGGAGTCCCGGCGCACCTTCACCGTCGCATCGTCCAACGCCGCGGCCACGACCGTGCTGGCCGGGCTGGTGAAGAGGCTCAGCAGCGAGGCGCCACACGCCGCGCTGCGGGTCGTGCCGCTGGTGCCGTCCTCCGCGCAGTTGCTCGGCGACACCGGGGTTGACCTGGTTCTGCTCCCCGAGACCATCCGGACCGAACTGCCCAGGGAGCGGCTCTACGACGAGGAGTGGGTGTGCGTCGTGGACGTCGACAACAACGAGGTCGGCGACACGCTCCGGATCCCTGACCTGGTCCGGCTGCCGCACATCGTGTTCGACATGGACGGGGTGTCGGTCTCGGCGGAGCTGACACTGCAGGCGCTCGTGCCCGATCGGCGGATCCAGGCCACCGTGTCGGACTTCCTGACGATCCCGTTCCTGCTGCGGGGCACGACGATGATCTCCGTGCTGCAGGGGCGGGTCGCCCGGCTGCTTAGCGCCCACGGCATGTTGCGGATCCTGCAGTGCCCGGTGGACCTTCCCCGGCTCGGCATCGACATGGTCTGGAACCCGCGCGGGACCAACGACCCGGCCTGCGCCTGGCTGCGCGGACAACTGCTCGACCTGATGTAACTGGTGCCCCATCATCATGATGAATGATGATCCACATTGCTAAGTCTGATTGGACTTCCCCTTCTTCTCGCGTGATGGTTTAGCCAGGCATTCGGACCTTGATTTCGATCTTCGGACGGGTGCGTATACCGAAACCGACTTTGCCGCGAGTAAGGACAGCGATGTCACCAACTCCCTTCGGCCTGGGGCGATTCGAGACCGGCGACGGCGTCCGGTTCGACGGTGTGGTGATCGGCGAACGAGCAGTGGTGCCGCTCGATGACCTCGATCGGTCCTGGAGCCGGATCGGCGACCTGTTCGCCGACTGGCCCGGGGCGATCAGCCACATCGGCTCGCTCGTGGCCACCCTTGACGCACCGTTGCCCCTTGACGAGCTCCGGCCGCTGCCGCCTGTGCGGCCCGCGCAGATCCTGCAGGCCGGCGCCAACTACCGCACGCACGTCATCGACCTGCAGGTCGCCGAGGCAGCCGAGGGGGTCACGCCCGAGCAGCTCGCCGCGCTGCGCGCGGAGGTCGGCGAGCGTCTCGACCGGCGTGCCCGGACCGGCACGCCCTACCTGTTCGCCGGGCTGCCCAGCGCGCTGTGCGGGGCGCACGACGACGTGGTGTTGCCGGCCCACGGCACGCGGCCGGACTGGGAGCTGGAGGTGGCCGTCGTACTGGCCCGCTCCGCGTTCCGGATTACGCCGGCCGAGGTCGACGAGGTGATCGCCGGCTACGTGATGGTGAACGACGTCACCCTGCGCGATCGGGTGTTCCCCCAGGATATGGGGCGGATCGGCTCGGACTGGGTGGCCAGCAAGAACGCCCCGACTTTCCTGCCGATCGGCCCGTGGCTATTGCCTGCCGCGTTCGTCGAGGACCCGAGCCGGCTGCAGATCCGGCTGGCGCTGAACGGCACCACCATGCAGGACGCCAGCACCGAGGACATGATCTTCGACGTCCGCCGGGTCGTCTCCCACGCCAGCCAGCTCGTCCAGCTCGGCGCCGGAGATCTGGTGCTCACCGGGTCACCCGCCGGCAACGGCGCGCACTACGGCCGGTTCCTCCGCGACGGCGACGTGATCGACGCCGAGATCACCGGCCTGGGCCGGCAACGGAACCGCTGCGTGCGGGAGGCGGCCGACGAACCTGCGACCACCACCGGTTCGGCGAACCTGGCGGTGACCCGATGACCACGCCGGTCTGGCCGGACCGCAAGAAGCTCGCCATCTTCGTGAACGTCGCCTTCGAGGCATGGTCACCGGGTACCGCGCCCGGGGTGTCGCCGATGGGCAACCCACTGCCGGCCGGCCTGGTGGACACGGCTGCGGAGTCGTGGGGCAGGTTCGGGTACCGCCGGGGCATCTGGCGCCTGCTGGACACTCTGGAACGGCTCGGCACGCCGGCGACCGTCATGGTGTCCGGCCTGCTGACCGAGCTGGCCCCCGACGCGGTGCGCGCCGTGGTCGCGGGCGGTCATGAGATCTGCGGGCACGGCTGGGTCCAGGAACAGCTGCCCGCGCAGCTGGCGCCGGAGGCCGAAGCCGCGATGATCGACCGTTGCCTGCGCGCGCTCGGGGCGACGGGCGCCGAGATCAGTGGGTGGATCAGCCCGAGGTGCACCCCCAGCCCGGTCACGTTCGACCTGCTGCGCGACCGCGGCCTGAGCTGGACCGGGGACGTGTTCGACGACGACCGGCCGTACCTGCTGCCCGGCGACGGCAACCCCCTGGTAGCGATCCCGCTCACCATGGAGACCAACGACCTGCCGCTGGTCATGAAGCACGGCCACACCCCGAACTCGTTCCGCGAGACCTTCACCGACGCCGTCCAAGCGGCCCTGGACTCGCCGCACCCGGCACTGCATCTCGACATCACCGCCCACACCCACGTCGGCGGACGGGTCGGCATGGCCGCCGCGTTCGAAGCCGCGATCGCGGACGCGCAGTCCGACCCGCGAGTGTGGATCGGTACCCGGGGACAGGCCAGCCGGCTCGTGCTCGCCGCACACTCCGAGGAGGCGACCCGATGAGGCTCGGGCTGTTCGATGGACCGCGCGGTCGCCTGCTGGGCGCCGTACTGGGCGGCGACGTCCTCGACCTGGGGGCACTGGTGCCCGGCACGCCCGCCGAAGGACTCGCCGCCGTCCTGGCGTTGGACGCCTCCGCACTGGCCGAACTGGCCCAGCGGGTGACCACGGCGCACAGCGAGAGCCGCGAGGTCCACGCGCTCGAGGCGCTCGTCCCCGCGCCCCCGTTCGCCGGCAGCAAGATCCTCTGCCAGGTGGTGAACTACGTCGCGCACTCCGACGAGATCGCGATCGCCGCGCCGCGCAACCCGTTCCTGTTCTACAAGCCGCCGTCCGCACTGTCCGGCGCGACGGGGGACGTCCTCGCGCACGCCTGCTCCAGCAAGCTCGACTACGAGTGCGAGCTGGCCGTCGTCATCGGCCGCCCGGGGCGCAACATCCCGGCCGAGCACGCGTTCGACCACGTCGCCGGCTACACGGTCATGAACGACTGGTCCTACCGCGACCTGCAGTTCAACGAGCGCGCCCCGCACCTCAACACCAGCTTCGGCCGCAACTGGACCAAGGGCAAAGGCCTCGACACCGCCTGCGCACTCGGCCCCTGGATCGTCACCGCCGACGAGATCGACGACCCCTACGCACTGGCGCTGTCCACCGTCGTCAACGGCCAGACTCGGCAGCAGGCGAAGACCGGCGACATGCTGCTGACCATTCCCGAGCTCATCGCCGAGGCCTCCCTCGGCACGACGCTGCACCCCGGTGACGTGATCGCCACCGGCACTCCGGGCGGGGTCTGCCTGGGTGGCGACGAGTTCCTCACCGCCGGTGACGAGGTCGTCTGCGAGATCGCCTGCGTCGGCCGGATCAGCCAGCGCGTGGTCGCCGACGACGGGGCCTACGTCCGAGGCGGCACCCCGTGACCGGGCAGGTGGTGGACGTGCACGCCCACTGGTTCCCGCCGGGGTACCGGGCCGCGCTGACCGACGTCCACCACCGGCACGGCCCGTCCGAGGCACTGCTGCGCGCGCTCGCCGACGACCGGGTCGCCGAGATACCGGAGTTCACCGACCTGGACGTCCGCCGCCGGCTGCTCGACCAGGCCGGTATCACCACGCAGGTACTGAGCCTATCGACACCACACGTGTGGCACCCGGCGGTCGCGGCCCGCGAGCAGCTCACCCGGGCGTTCAACGACGGCTGCTCCTCGGCGCACGAGGGCGACACCCGGCTGCGCTTCTTCGCCACACTGCCCCTGCCGTTCGTGCCGGAGGCGATCACCGAGCTCGACCGGGCGCGGACCCTGCCCGGGTACGCCGGCGTCGGTGTCCCCACGCATGTCGACGGCCTCGGCTGGGACGAGCCGAGGTGGACCCCGCTGCTCGAGCACCTCGACCGCGCCGGCGCGACCGTGCTCGTGCACCCCGACGGCTTCTGCGTACGGGGCCCGCTGGAGGCCTACTACCTGGACTGGACCGTCGGGGCACCGTTCGAGGACACGCTCTGCGCCCTGAAACTGGTGCACTCCGGGGCCGTCGACCGCTTCCCCGGGATCCGCTGGATCGTGCCGCACCTCGGCGGACTGGTCCCGATGGTGCTCGACCGCGTCGACCGACTCTGGGCCCTGAACAAGGACAAGGTCGGCGGCGAGCACCCACCCAGCGAAGGCCTGCGCCGCCTCTACTACGACACCGCCAACTCCACCGAGGCCACCCTGCGGCTCGCCGTGGAGGTCCTGGGTATCGACCGGTTGGTGTTCGGCACCGACTTCCCCTACGTCGACCGCTACGACCTGCGCCGGCCGATCCACGACCTGCTCGCCGCCGTCCCCGGTGCCGCACGGGTCCTCGCCGGCTCCGCCACCCTCCAACTCGAACGGGACGAACGTGATTGATCACCCCTATGTGTTCATCGGCGGACAGTGGGTCCGTACGCATTCGACGGAGGTCATGGCTGTTTCCTCCGCCAATACCGAGCAGGTGATTGGCTCGGTCCCGGCTCCCGATCCGGTGGATGTCGACACAGCGGTCCGGGCGGCGCGGGTGGCCTTCGACGACTCGTCGGGGTGGCCACACTGGGAACCCGCCGCCAGGGCTGAGGTATTGCGCGGGTTCGCCGATGCGCTGGACAAGCGCTCCGGGGAGATCGCCGTCCGGGTCAGCGACCAGAACGGCATGCCGATCACCGTGGCCCGAGCAGGTGACAGCCGCATGCCGGGGCAGGTGCTGCGTTACTACGCGGACCTGATACTTGACGACGTCGGTGAGGAACTGCGCGCCAGCTCCAGCGGCGGGAACACCCTGGTGCGCCGCGTTCCGGTCGGTGTTGTGGCTGGCGTCGTGCCCTGGAACTACCCGAACATCCTCTCGGCCATGAAGTACGCGCCTGCGCTCGCCGCCGGCTGTACAACCGTGCTCAAACCATCTCCCGAGACCGTCCTCGACGCCATCCTCGTCGCTGACGCGGCCCTCGAGGCGGGCCTACCACCGGGGGTGCTCAACATCCTGCCCGGTGGTGGTGAGATCGGTGCTCGTCTTGTCGCGCACCCCGGCGTCGACATGGTCACCTTGACCGGCTCCACAGCCGCCGGACGACAGGTGGGCGAGGTCTGCGGCCGGTTGCTGCGCCCGGTCAACCTGGAGCTCGGCGGCAAATCCGCCGCCCTCATCCTGGACGACGCCGAACTCGACCTGCAGAGTGTCGGCGCCCAACTCACCCCGGCCCTGTTCGGTAACAACGGTCAAACCTGCTTCCTCAGCAGCCGTGTGCTCGCCCCCCGCAGCCGTTACGACGAGGTCGTCGACACCATCACCGCGCTGGCCCAGTCGCTCACCGTCGGCAACTCACTCGACCTGTCAACCCAGGTGGGTCCGTTGGTCAGTCGGCAGCAGCGCGACCGGGTCGAGGGCTACATCGCCAAGGGCAGGGAAGAAGGTGCCCGACTCGTGGCCGGCGGCGGCCGACCGGCGGAACAGCAGAGGGGGTGGTTCGTCGATCCGACCGTCTTCGCCGACGTCGACAACTCTTCGACGATCGCCCAAGAGGAGATCTTTGGTCCCGTCGTGACCATCACCCCCTACACCGACGACGAGGACGCGGTCCGCCTCGCCAACGACTCGGAGTACGGGCTGGGTGGGACGGTCTGGACCACCGACCCCGAACGGGGCCTCAACGTGGCTCGACACATCGAGTCCGGAACCGTCGGCCTCAATGGCTACCGCCCCGATCTGCATTCCCCCATGTCAGCAATCAAAGCCAGTGGACTCGGCGTCAAACTCGGCCCAGAAGGACTCAGGGCCTATCAAGGATTCCGGTCCGTCTATCTATGACCCCAGCCGGTCGCACCACTTTGCCTACCGATCTGGACAGGAACTGCTGTGCAACATTTCGACTACATCGTGGTAGGCGGCGGTACGGCCGGTTGTGTCCTCGCCGCGCGACTTTCACAGGACCCAGGCACCCGAGTGCTCTTGTTGGAAGCCGGTGTGGCACGCCCGATCCCCGCGATGGGGAACCCAGCGGCTTGGTTCGGCCTGGCGGGGACGTCGGTCGACTGGGCCTACACAACGGTCCCACAGCGCGGCACCGATGACGCGGTACACCGCTGGCCGCGCGGGAAAGTGCTGGGAGGCTCCAGCGGGATCAACGGCATGATGCACATCCGCGGCGACCAATCCAGCTATGACGCCTGGGAGACCGCCGGGGCCACCGGCTGGAACTACGATGCACTGCTGCCGTTCTTCAAACGCACCGAACGGGTCGACAAAGGCGATCCGGCGTTCCGGGGAGTAGACGGGCCGATGGAGATCGCGCCCCGGTCGCACCCGATATGCAGATGATCTTCCTAGACTTGCCGTTGCACCCCAGATTTACGCCAGGACCAGAAGACGGGTACTCGGTCATTTTCGGGCTGATGACGCCGGCCAGTCGCGGCAGTGTGCGGTTGGCCAGCGCCGACCCACGCCGTTCCCCGCTGATCGACCCGAATTACCTGGCGGCGGAAAGTGACCGGCAGCGGATGGTGGCGGGTCTCCGCCTCGCCCGGGAAGTCGGTGCCGCTCCCGCGCTCGCCCCGTGGCGGGACAAGGAATTGTTCCCGGGTCCCGACGCACAGACCGACGGCGCGCTGCTGGCCCACCTGCGCCGGAGCGTCTCCACCTATTACCACCCGGTCGGTACCTGCAAGATCGGAACCGACGCCATGTCGGTCGTGGATCCGCAACTGCGTGTCCGGGACGTCACAAACCTGCGGGTCGCTGACGTTCCGATGTGTTCCACAGCGACTGCCCGTCAGGGCGCTGGTTCCCGTGTTCGCGATTACGCGATCGTCGGGAGTACACCGCCATCTACGCGCATCGCGGCCCCGGATGTTGCCGCCGCCTGGTGGGATGCGATATAGACCACCATATTCGCGACCTCGCGCGGGATCGCGGGCCGGCCGAGCAGAGAGTTGGGCCGGAACTCTGCGATGTACTGTCTCCCCGCCTCTGCCAGGTCTTTTGCACGACCGGGGGAGACATAGACGTCTTGGAGCATGCCGGTGAAGATCTCGCTTGTCGTTGGGCCGGGGAGGACAGCGTTCACCGTGACTCCTGTTCCGGCGAGCGTCGTCGCCAGGCCGCGGGAGATCGCAAGCTCGGCGGTTTTACTCACGCCGTAATGGGCCATCTCGGCGGGGGTCTGCAGGGCTGACTCACTGGATATGAAGATGACCCGTCCCCACCTGTTCGCGACCATTTTCGGCACGTATGCGCGGGAGAGCCGGATTCCGCTGAAGACGTTGACCGCGAATGTCTGCATCCACTCCTCGTCGGTGACCTCCAGCATCGGGATCATGGTCATGTGTGCCGCATTGACCACCAGGATGTCCACATCGGGTGCGGCGTCAATGAGCCTGGCCACGCCGTCGGCCGTACCTACATCGGCGGCGACACCTCTGATGCTGCCCACGCTCGAGAGTTCGGAGACGGTCGCCTCCACACGTTCCGATCGGCGGCCGTTGACGATGACATGCGCTCCGGACGCAGCGAGTCCTGAAGCGATCGCCTTCCCGATACCTGCTGTGGATCCCGTTACCAGCGCGCTCAACCCGGACAGATCTATGTGCATTACGCTTGCCTTTCTTTGCGGCTCTGGCGAGCGGCGTTTGGTTCGTTAGAAGAAGAGGGACTCGCCTCCGGTGAGGTTGAGTGCGGCGCCGGTGACGAACGATGCGTCGTCGGATGACAACCACGCAACCATGGCCCCGACGTCCGCGGGTCCGCCCATCCTGCCGACCGGGATTCGGTCGCGGGCGTAGGTAGCGAAGTACTCGTCGTGGTCGGTCTCTACAGTCCCGGTGAACGCGGCAACTAGTTCGTGCGCCTTCGGGGTGATCATCGTGCCGGGAAGGACTGCGTTCGCGGTGATCCCGTACGGGCCCAACTCGACCGCAAGAGTCTGGGTCAGGGAAACGAGCGCTGCTTTGGAGGCGGCGTATGCTCCCCACTTCGGAGCGCTCTCCTTGGCGAACCGCGAGGCGATTGTGATGATGCGCCCGCTCTTCTGCGTGCGCATCACCCGACCGACCGCTCGACAGCAGTGGAGGGTGCCGAACAAGTTGACTTCGAACGTTCGCCGGAACTGTGGAACATCGCTATCAACAACCTCGGCTGCCGGATCGCCGATTCCCGCGTTATTGCAGAGGATGTCAATTCGACCGAAGCGGTCAACTGTTTCGAATGTGACCTGGTCGACTGCGTCGGCATCGGAGATATCGAGAACAGCCGCTGAGGCGCCGGGCAGGCTATCGGCTACTCTTGACGGATCCCGGGCATCGGTGCAAATCACTGTCGCGCCCTCGGCCGCCAGCCGGCGCGCAATTCCCTCGCCCAGTCCCTGGCCCGCCCCGGTGACGATGGCGACTTTGCCACGGAGTGTTCCCATCTGAGCCCCCTAATCAGATATCCGGACAACAACCTTGACCTGGTCGCTCTGGTCGTCGATCAGCTCCTGGAATCCACGCTCGACTGCGTCTTCGAGCGGGATAGTCGACGTGACGACCCTGCCGACGGCCAGCGCGCCGTCGGCGATCATTCTGATGACTCTTGGCCAGCAATCGACCGGATAGCAGAACGAGCCGCGCAGCGTGATCGCCTTGACAACGAGGGCGAGCATGTCAACCTCAAGCGGGTCGAACGCTGCGGCGACCTCGACGGCGGTCCCGGCCGGGCGCAACGCGGCGATCGCGCCGTTCAGTGCTCTGGCGTTCCCCGAGCACTCGATGGCGACGTCCGCGCCGAGTCCACCGGTTAGTTCCTTCACGAAGTCGGACACGCCACCGCCCGACGGGTCGAACGCGGTGAATCCCAACTCCTCCGCACATCGGCGTCGTGCCGCGCGGGGTTCAGAAACGATCACCCAGCTTGCGCCGGCAACTCGAGCCGCGAGCGCCGCGAGTTGGCCGATCGCACCTCCGCCGCACACGAGCACCGCATCACCCGGCCGGACCGGTGCGCTCTCGACAGCGTGCAGCGCGACAGCCGCGGGCTCGACGATTGCGCCTGTGATGTCGTCAACCGTGTCGGGAAGGACACTCACCTGCTGGTCGCTCACGATCAGCTCGTCGGCGAAGGCTCCCCACGGTGCGTTGACCCCGAGCCCACCCAGATGCACGCATAGTTGCTGCCGGCCGGCTAGGCACGGCGGGCAGCGCCCGCAGTAGATCTGCGGCATGACCGACACTCTCTCGCCGACCTTGGCGGAGCTCACCTCCTCGCCGGCCGCGAGAACGATCCCGACGACCTCATGGCCGAGGATCTGGGGCTGCCTTGTGGTGATCTTGGGACCCGCTTTGTATTCGTGCAGGTCGGTGCCGCAAATCCCACACGTGACCGACCGCAACAGCAACTCGTCGGGCTTCAGGATTCGCGGTGGCGCGGCGACGTCCTCGAGGCGTACGTCCCGCGCGGTGTGAAACCGTAACGCTCTCACCCGGTTGCTTTCGCGAGCGCGGCCGCCGCGGCGGAGTAGTTGGCCTCGACGGCTTCCTCGAGTGACCGCGCACGGTTCTCGATCGAGAAGATCTCGCTGCCGAATGCTCCTCGATACCCTGCCGCCAAGACCGCTCTTATGAACCCCGTGACGTCGAGTTCACCGGTCCCCGGCAAGAGCCGATGGTTAAGCCCGTCATGCACGAGGTCACCGTTCACCGGCTGGGTGTATGCGTCACCTAGCTCCACTCCCGCGATCCACTCGGGTGGTATGGCCCGCAGTTCGTCGAAGGGAACGCCAGCCCGGTGGACATGCCATATGTCGAGCATCAGGCCGGCGTTGTGTGCGCCTGCCTCTTTCAGGACTGACAACCCCTGGGCAGGGGTTTTGATGGTTGCCGGCGGCATCGGTTCGAGCGCGACGCGAGTGCCTGCCTCGGCGGCCTCGGCGCACAGTTTCGCCCATTCGCTGACCAGGTGATCGTGCTCGAAATGCGCGCCGCTCAGATCGGTCGTCGCCTTGACGTGCAGAGCGCCGAGCTCCGCCGCCCAGCCGAGAATCACCTTGGTGTGCTCGTCCGAAGCAATGCGGCGATCACCTTCCGTGAACCAATCGAAGATCGTCTCGATCTCGATCGTGTCGATGCCGTTGTCCGCGAGAAGCGTGCGGATCAGCGGCAACGGATAGCGTGTCAGCCAGAAGCCGAGGTCCTTGTCTCCGAAGCCGATTCCGGAGAACCCGCCGCGTGCCGCGACTTCGATGCGTTCACGTAGGTCGAATGGGCTCACTTCGGTGCCGCCGACGAACTCGAGTTGAGTGTCGCCCGCGATAGTGAAGAAGCTGGCGATGACGTGTGGTACCGGTCGATCCACCGTTGATCCTCTCGCTGATGGAATGGTGCGTGACAACCCGACCTTGCCGGGGGGTTCACTAACCATGAGAAGCTCCCTCCGCCGTCGGCGTTCTCGATTGGGGTGAAGCGCCGAGATGCTCACCGACTCGGCCCATGGCGACGCCGGCAAGAATGATGGCGCCGTAAGCGATCTGCATCTGGGCAATCCCGACGTGGAACATGGGGAGGATCGTTGTCAGGACGGTGATCAGGGCGGCGCCACCGAGGGTGCCCCAATAGGTTCCGGATCCGCCGAGCAGCGAGACGCCGCCGAGTGCGACGGCGGCGATCGATGTGAACAGATATGGGTTGCCCATGTCGAGATAGGCCTGCCGGGCGTAGCCGAGGATCAGGATTCCGGCCAGTGCGGACGCCATCCCCGAAGCTACGTAGACGATGGCCCGTACCCGTTGGACGCGCACGCCGGCGAGGCGTGCCACCGTCTCGTTCGTGCCGGTGGCATACAACCGGACGCCAAACCGTGACCGATGCAGCGCCAGACCCACGAGGGTCGCCCCGACGAGGAGCATTGCGGTGATGACTGGAAAGGGGCCGAACCCAGTATCGACGAGTCGGATGAGCCCAGCTGGTGCCGTGCGGGCATTGGCACCACCGCTCAGTTGCATCGACAGCACGAAGCCTTGCACGAGGCCACCAACGGCGAGCGTCATAACGATGGATGGGATTGCGAACACCGTGACGCCGATCCCGCTCAAGAGGCCGATGAGGCCGCCACCCAGCACGACCGTGACGGCGACGAGCCATCCCGGCAACTCGGACGAAGCCGTGTAGTTCGCCATCGCGACACCGCCAGCGGAGACGATCCACGGCACGGAGAGGTCGATGCCGCCGGTAAGCACGACAAGGGTCTGACCGAGCGCCGGAAGGGCGAGGAGGGTGGTAGTGGTGAGCAAGCCGCTGACGTTGTGGGTCGAGCCGAAGCCGGCCGACCGGGTCAGAGCGAAGCCGAACAATGCGACTGTCAGGGTGTACGCCGCCACGGCGCTCGCGTGCACGCCGACGAACTGTCTCAGGTTTGCCACGAGCGGTGCCCCTTTCTGCGTTCGGCGAACTGGCGCATTCCGACCACGACCAGTAGCAGGGCCGAAGAGGCCACGATCGCAACGTTGGGCGCGAAGGCCAAAGCGGTAATGATGTCGGCGAGCACGCTGAGGACGAATGCCCCCGCTACCGTCAACCCAATCCCGCCCTTGCCACCGGAAAGGGCGGTGCCGCCAACGACGACGGCGGCAATGGACGGCAAAAGGTAGGCATAGCCGATCGTTGCGTCGCCGCCGGACGTCGTCGCGGCGAGATAGAGCCCCGCGGCCGCGGCGAGCAGGCCGCTGAGCGTGTACGCCATCAGCACGATGTTTCGGACCGGAACGCCATTGAGCGCCGCCCGCCGGTCGTCGCCGCCCACCGCGCGCAGCTGTAGACCCAATCGAGACCTGTACAGCAGCCTCCAGAGCAAGATCAGGCCACCGAGCCAGAGGAACGACACTGGAATACCGAGCAACTCGGTGGTGAACATGGCGGTGAATCCCGGGGGCACAACACCACCCGGAACAGGCATCACAAGCAGCGCGAAGCCACCCACAGCCGTCCAGGAGGCGAGCGTGGCCATCACGGGCTGGACCGAGGCGTAGGCGATCAGTAATCCGTTGAACCCGCCGATGGCCGCGCCGATGAGCAGGATGACCGGGACGGACCAGATGTGGCCGAGTCCGGCTGAGCTCAACCAGCTGGCGGCAAGCACGTTGCCGAGTGCCATCGTGCCGGCGACTGACAGGTCGAGTCCTCGCACCATGATCGCGAAAGTCTGGGCCGCCGCGACGAGGATGATGGTGAAAGCGCCCTGCACGAAGTAGCCGACCTGGACTAGTGACAACAGTCCAGGCTGCAGCGCTACGTCGATTACGATGAGCCCTCCGAACAGCGTCCAGGTTGGGAGATTCGGAATGCGGGTCACCGCTGTGCCTTCGATATGCCGGCCCGCGCTGGTGGATGCGGCCCCTGTCATCCTTTCGGTGCTCATGCCGACCTCCGCTCTGCCTCGACCGCGATTCGTAGGATCTCCTCCTCGGTGACGCGGCTGTCGCGGATTGACCCGACGATGTGTCCCGCTGACATCACAAGCACGCGGTGCGCGATCTGGGCGTACTCAGACAGGTCGCTGGAATAGAAGAGGACCGATGTGCCGGATGCGGCCAGATCGCCCAGCAGATTGAGGATGCCGGCACGGGTCGCGACGTCGACGCCGCGCGTTCCGTCATAGAGCAGGAGCAGTTTGGGTCGGGTCAGGAGCGCCCGCGCGAGTATTACCCGTTGTTGATTGCCGCCGGACAAGCTCGAGACGGGAGCTCCAAGACGCATCGCCGGCAGCTGCAGCCGTGCGGCCGCGGCACCTGCCGCGCGAGCCGCTGCCCTCCGGTCGATGAGGTGTGTTCTGGTCGCGAACTCCTGTAGGCAGCTCAATGTGATGTTGTCTTGGATCGACCACATGCTGAGGAGTCCTTCCGACTGCCGGTCCGCAGGGACGAGGGCCACCCCTTGGGCAATGGCGTCGGCCGGGTTCCTCGCTATGTGACGGATGCCCCTCACAGTGATCGCACCGCGATGGCGCAGTGCACCGCCCATCGCTGAGATGATCTCTTTCTGGCCGTTACCCTCGAGGCCCGCGAGCCCGACGATCTCGCCCTCCGCGATGTCAAAGTCTGCGCTGATCGCGGTGCCATTCGGCCGTAGTCCGCGCACCTGCACGCCGGCGGTGGTGCGGGCGGCCGGCATCGCCCGCTTGATCGGGTCGCTCACTCGGTGGCCGACCATTGCTTCGATCAGGTCGTCATTCGTCACGTCGCCCGGGGAGGTCTGCAGAACCGACACACCGCCACGCAGCACAGTGATCCGATCGGCCACGGCCCTGACCTCGGCGAGCCGATGCGTGATCAGAAGGACGAGCGTCCCGGAATCGGCGGCGGTGCGCGCGATGGCGAGGAACCAGTCGTTGAGCGTGCCGACAAGTCCGGAGTTGGCCTCGTCGAGCACCAGCACGTCGGGCTTCTCCCCGGCCGCGCGGACGACTTCGATCACCTGACGCATCGGGAGTGACAGATCCGACACCTGCGCTCCGACATCGACCGGTGGTGCCTCTGCTGCGTCGAGGAGCCGGCGTGCGGCCGCCTCCCGACGTCTGCGGGATCGCTGTGGTTGGTCGAAGGTGAGGTTCTCTGCGACCGTCAGGTTCGCTAGGAGGCTGCCTTCCTGGTACGCGACCTTGATTCGTGAGCCGCCGAAAGCGACCTCACCGTGGTCCGGTTTCACCAGACCGGCCAGAATCTTGACGAGGGTCGACTTTCCCGCACCATTTTCGCCTACGACGGCGTGTACCTGACCGGGCTCGGCGTTCAGGCTGACGTCCCGCAGCGCCGTGACTCCGCCGTAGCGCTTGGCGAGCCCGCGAGCAATCAACATCGAACGACCCAGGGGAACTAGCTCGTGGGTGAGTGCCATCTGCAACTCCTCGTCTCCGGTCGTCCAGAGCCGAACTGCCTAGGACCCGGAAAGGGCGACGGAGGGTGTGATGCCGAAGTCCTCGAGGGTGACGGGGAGCAGCAGGTCCGGGGACTGGCCAGGGAAAAAGTCCTTGCCCGCGGTCATAGTCGAGACCGGCAGCTTGTGCGTAAAAGCTGTCCCAGAATTGAGTATGTAGTCTGTGTCGTACCCCGGTACCTCCCGGGGTTCAGGTTTGCCCTCCAGGACGTTGACCGCGGTGCGCAGAGCCACCGACGCGGTTGCGGAAGGTACGCCCCATTGGAAGCACGGGACTTTAGCGTCTGAGCAGGCGATAGCATTGCCATTCGTCGCACCGCAGACTGTGGGTACCGGGGTGTGCCCGGCTCGCTGGAACGCCTGAATAACACCGGTGCAATAGGCATTACTGATCACGCCAGTCACATCGGGATGGCTCGACAGCAGCGCTGAGACGGCCGCGATCTCGGTGCCCACCGAGTACTGGCTCTGATAATTTGCAACTACCGACACCTTAGGACACGTGCTGGCAAACGTTGAGGTGACGACGTTCTCGACCAGGGTAGTGGTCGGCAGGCCGGCGATCCCTTGATCGAGATAGATCTTGCCGTCACCGTTGAGTTGCTTACACATCCATTGCGCCGCATCGGCGGAGTAGTCCGCTGGAACATATGGTCGGCGGTAGGTACACGGAACGTTCGCGGCCTGTTGATCGAAATTGACAACGACGATTCCCGCGTGGCAGGCCTGAGTGAGAACCTGAGTGAGTGCCGCCTCGGATGCGGCGTTAATCAGGATCGCATCAGGCTTGTCACGGATTATCTGCTGTAGAGAGGCGATCTGCGCACTGACAGTGTCTTCGGAAACTTTGACCTGGAAGTCGACTGAATTGCGGTATTTCGTCCTCGCCACGTAGGCGGCGCCATTGGCGCCCTGCAATCGCTGGGATACCGCGATGTTGTTGAGACTGAGGACGATCTTGTGGCGCTTTCCCGAACCTGCCTGGCTGGGTGCGCTATCGCTCGACGGGGTGCCGCACGCTGTCAGCACGAATCCGAGGCCGATCGCCACCGCGACGGCGAGAGCCGCGAGTTGAGTTCTGTGCTGCGCAGTCCGCGGGAAGCGCATGGGGCTGCCGTCCTCTCCATTGACTGGGCAGTACCGATTGAGGCCGGTTGAAATAATCGACCGGTCGCCCCGAGGGCAGGCGGGGGCGAGGCGATCGGTCGGGTCGTGGGCCGAGCGGGAACGCTCTGAATGACCTGGGTTAGGCGACGATTCCGCCGTCCACGTGATATGAGCCGCCGGTCATGTTCTTCGCGCGGTCCGAGGCGAGGTAGGCAACCATCTCCGCGATGTCCTCGGGCTGCTGCGTGCGCTTGAGCGGGCTCAGTCCCCTCATCCAGCGGGCCACATCCGACGGCGATCCGAACTCGCTCGACATGCTGGCCAT
>Ga0137415_10003261_pt1 | contig 16114 bp, 15 predicted proteins | sample CZODoug3_1_1_16f_FD_183082 | JGI IMG/M metagenome (GOLD analysis project Ga0137415, IMG submission 183082) | Vadose zone soil fungal communities from Angelo Coast Range Reserve, California, USA - CZODoug3_1_1_16fungal (Hybrid Assembly) | ecosystem: Environmental > Terrestrial > Soil > Vadose...
CCGATCGGGGTGATCGTCATCGCGGTGTTCCTGGGTCTCCTCGGGCTTCTGAGCCTGAGCCGCCTGCCGTTGCAGCTGTTCCCGGACATCAACCGACCGGAACTGTCCATCCAGACCGGTTGGCGCACGGCATCTCCGGAGGAAGTCGAGTCGGAGCTCCTCGAGCCCCTGGAAAACGTCATGCAGGGGATGGCGGGCGTCGAGGAAATCGAAGGCAACGCCTTCGCCGGGCAAGCGCAGGTGAACCTGCGCTTCACGCTCGGAACGGACATGAAAAACGCGCTCGTGGAGGTGATCGGGCGCATCAATCGTCTGCCGCCGCTGCCGCGCGATGCCGATCGCCCCAGCGTGTCGCTCGGGGGTAACGGCAATACCAACGAGACCTTGTCCTGGTTCTTCGTGCAACTGCTTCCCGGGACCCCGGGTCCGATCCAGGCGCAGCGACGCTTCATCGAGGATACGGTGCGCGCGCGGCTCGAGTCGATACCGGGCGTCGCGGCCGTCCAGGTCAACGCGGGTCCTCCCGACGACGTGCGCATCACGCTCGACCTGGCGCGCGCCGCCGCCCTCGGAATCAGTGTTCCCGATGTGGCCAGCCGCGCCGCCAGCGCCACCAACGTGTCCGGTGGTCAGCTCGATGTCGGGCGGCGTCAATACACGCTGCGTTTCACCGGCCGCTTCTCGCCCGAGCAGCTCGGCGCGCTGGTGCTGGCGTGGCGCGACGGCCGGCCCGTGCGCCTGGCGGACATCGCCACCATCGATGTCGCTCCGCCCGCACGCCAGTTCTTCGGCTACCAGAACGGCAACCCGGCCATCGGCATTCAGGTATTCCGCGCCAACGGCGCCAACGTGCTGGCGACGCTCGATGCGGTGAAAGCCGCGGTCGCGGAGCTGCGCGCGGGAGCACTCAAGGCCCACGGGCTCGGGATCGAGCAGTCCTTCGATGCGTCGCTGTTCATTCGCCGCGCCGTGAGGCTGCTGACCGAGAACCTGGTCGTCGGAGCCTTGCTCGCACTGATCGTGGTCTGGTGGTTCATGCGCGAATGGCGCGTCACGCTGTTGATCGCGGCCACCATCCCGGTGTGTCTGTGCGCCACGTTCATTGCGCTCGATCTGTTCGGCCGCAGTCTGAACGTCATCTCCCTCGCCGGGCTCGCGTTCGCGGTGGGCATGGTGGTCGAGGGCGCGATCGTGGTCTCGGGAAACGTCGTTCGCCTGCGCGAGGGCGGTATGTCCCTGGAAGAGGCGACCGGCAAGGGCGCTCGACAGGTCGCCGGAGCGCTGTTCGCCTCCACTGCCACCACCGTCGCGGTGTTCGTGCCGGTGCTGTTTCTCAAAGACGTCGAGGGTCAGCTGTTCGGGGACCTCGCCCTCACCATCTCTATCGCGGTGGCGATCTCGGTCGTGACTGCGTTGACGCTGCTGCCCGTGGCGCTGAGCTTCGCGCTGAACCGCCCGCTGCATCCCAGCGGCTACGGTGCGGGCTGGCCGGGCCTCACCGAGTGGGTGCTGCGGGTGACCGACACGCGCCCCAAACAGCTGTCGTGGATCGCGGGCTTGCTGCTGATCCCGCTGCTGCTCACGTGGTGGATGCTGCCGCCGCTTGATTACCTGCCGCCCGTGAAGCGCGCGGCCATCGACGCATTCTTCGATTTTCCGCCCGGCATGAGCCCCGAGGCGGTCAATCGCGAGCTGGTCCCGACCATCCTCGAACGGATGCGACCGTACATGGAGGGTCGACAGGAGCCGCGACTGAAGAACTGGTACATCCTCACCTGGCCCGGTGGCGGCACCATCGGCGCCCGGGTCGTGGATGAGAGCCGCATCGGGGAGCTGGAGCGGCTGGTGCGCGACAAGATCGTGGTGGGTTTGCCGGACACGCGGGTCTTCACCGTCGAGGGGGATCTGTTCGGCGGTATCGGCGGCTCGGCCCGCTCGGTGGGAATTCACCTGCAGAGCGAGGACACCGCGGCACTGAACCGCGTGGCTCTCGAGGGCCGGACGCTGCTGGAAAAGGTATTCCCCGGTGCCGCCGTGCAGAGCTTCCCCAACCCCGAGGACGTCGCCCTGGAGTTGCACGCGGTGCCGGACGACCGCCGGATCGCCGAAGTGGGCTGGGATAGGGCGACGCTGGGTACGGTCGTGCGCGCGGTCGGCGAAGGAGCGTGGCTGGGCGAGTACTTCGACGGCAAGTCACGCCTGCCGATCATCCTGCGCTCGAGCGGGGGCACGACGCCCGAGGACCTGTCGAACGCGCCGCTGATGACGCCCGCCGGGCTCATCGTGCGGCTGGGGGATCTGGTGCAGCTATCCACCGAGCTCGGGCCCCCGGCGATACGCCGCCTCAATCACCGGCGCACCGTGACGCTCACCGTCGATCCCCCCGGGTCTCTGTCGCTGGAGAAGGTGCTGAGCACCATCGACACGCAAATCCTGCCGAGGCTGCGCGCCGACATGCCGCCCGATGGCTCGATGCGTCTCGCCGGCAGCGCTGACAGCCTGAGTCAGACACTCGCCGCGATGAGTCGGGTGTTTGCACTGGCGCTCATCGTACTGTTGCTGCTGATGACCGTGCTGTTCCGGTCGCTGCGCGACAGCGTCATCGTGCTGCTGACGGTGCCGCTGGCACTGGTCGGGGGCGTGGTCGGGTTGCGCTTGCTGGATGTGGTGAAATTCCAGGCGCTCGATCTGCTCTCCATGATCGGTTTCGTAATGATGATCGGGGTCATCATCAACCACGCGATACTGCTGGTGGCGGCGGTGCGCAGCGTGGAAGCGGAAGGCGCAACGCTCGAGCAGGGGATCCGTGCCGGACTGCAACAGCGCCTGCGGGCGATTCTCGCGAGTACCCTCACCGGTGCACTGGGAGCACTGCCGATGGCGGTCAACCCGGGGCCGGGGAGCGTCATCTATCGGGGCCTGGCCGCCGTCAACATCGGCGGCGTGGTCATCAGTCTGGTGTTCAGTCTGGTACTGATACCGGCGCTGATGCGGCTGCTGCGCGCCCGGCGCCGCGCGCAAACCGCCAGCGAGCCGGCAATCGCATCCCTGGTGCCACCATGAGTACGTCCATGACCAGGCGGGTAACTTCGCTGCAAGGGGTTGCGCTGCTGGCCATGGTGGCCGGATCCGCGCCGCCGGCCGTGAAGGCTGCGGGGGCTGCGCAGGGAGCCCCAGAACGCGTGGTGGTCGAAGTCGGCACCGTCAGTGTGCGTCCCGTGACGGTGCACAGCTGGATACCAGGCTCGATCGTGAGCCGCGCCGATGCGCGCATTGCGAGCGTGATCGGCGGTCGGGTGATGTGGATAGCCGAAGTCGGTGCACGTGTCAGACAGGGAGATCCGATTGCGCGGCTCGATGACACGATGGCGCGGTTGCGGGCCGAGGACCTGCGCGCGCAGGTCGAGCGCGCGCGCGCCCAGCACTCGGTGGCCAGCTCGCAGCTGGAGCGCTTCAATCGACTCGCGGCGACCCAGGCACTCAGCGCCAGTCAGCTCGATGATGCGCGCGCGCAACGCGACGTATCGACCGATGACGTCGCGCGAGCGGACGCGCAGCTGCGGCAGGCACAATACGAGATCGATCAGTCGGTGATCCGGGCGCCGTTCCCCGGGGTCGTGACCGAGCGCTTCATCCAAAGAGGCGAGTACGTGCAGATCGGCGCGGCGACCGTGCGGCTGGTCAACACTGCCGATACCGAGGCGCGCGCCACCGCCGCACTCGGTCTGGCCGCAAATGTACATCCTGGACAGGCGGTCACGGTGCGCGAGCACGGGGTCGAGAAGACCGGGACCGTGAGAACGGTCGTTCCGGTCGGCGATGATCGCTCGCGCCAGTTCGAGGTGCGTGTCACGTTTGCGAACCCCCAATGGCTGGTGGGCACTCCGGTCGAGGTGAGCCTGCCTTCGACCGCTGAGCGTACCGCCGTCACGGTGCCGCGCGACGCGCTGGTGATCCGGCAGAATCATTCGTATGTGCTGCGTGTCACGCGCTCCGATACCGTGGAGGAGCTCGACGTGATACCGGGCGTCGGCTTTGAGGACGCGGTGGAGGTCCGCGGAGCACTCGCACCCGGTGACCGGCTGGTGGTGCGCGGCGCCGAACGCCTGGCGGCGGGACAGGCCGTGCGCGTCATCGATCCCGCCCGCCACAGGACTCAGGCTCATCCCGGCTGAGCCAGGGGCTACATGCCTCGAGCCGTCGGGTTCTTGGCAGGAATCGAGCGATAGTTGGCATTGCGGCCAGTGGCCCGGCCCCGCAGGATTCGTGCCAGGACGTGGACTTCACGCCATAGGAGCGGACGATGAACAGACGGGAGCTGTTGCAAAACTCTGCTGCAATAAGTGTCACCGCCGCGATTCCGCTTGCGGCGGTAAGCCTGGTGGCGATGAGCGCGAACTCTGCGCGAACACCCGGCGTGCCCGGCGCTGCCGCCGCAGTCGAGCCAAGTCCGCTGCGGCCACCGGCCGAGGGCAGCATTCCCGCGGCGTTCCTGATTTCCAGGGGCGCGGTGGTCATCGACTTCTGTGGACCGTGGGAGGTGTTCGAGAACGTCAGCATCGCAGGGCGCAAGGATGCCGCCTTCCACCTGTACACGGTGGCGGAGACGACGAGCCCGGTGACTGCGAGCGGGGGCATGAAAATCGTGCCCAATTTCAGCTTCGCGACGGCTCCGGCGCCCAAGATCATCGTCATTCCCGCCCAGGATGAGCCGAGTGAAGCGACGCTCAAGTGGATTCGCGCAGCGACGCAAAGCACGGACGTCACGATGTCGGTTTGCACCGGGGCGTTCGTGCTGGCGAAGACCGGCCTGTTGAGCGGCAAACCCGCCACGACCCATCACAACGCGTACGCGGATCTGGCGATGCAGTTTCCGGATATCCAGGTCAAACGTGGAGCGCGCTTCGTCGAGGCGGGCAACCTGGCGAGCGCGGGGGGCCTGTCCAGCGGCATCGATCTGGCGCTGCGCGTGGTGGGGCGCTATTTCGGTCGCGAGGTCGCCGCGAAAACCGCTTACTACATGGAATATCAGGGTGAAGGCTGGACCGACCCCAATTCGAACCAGGCTTACCGCGAGCGTCTGGTATCCACCGCAGCGCATCCGCTGTGTCCGGTGTGCGAGATGGAAGTTGACCCCACGACTGCCCCGCAATCGGTATACCGGGGCCAGACCTATTACTTCTGCATGGCGGGTCATAAGGTCGCATTCGAGGCGTCTCCGGAGAAATTCGTGGAGGCACTCAGGACCTAGTGGCGCGCCAGCGCCTGTCGCTGCAGGTGGCCCGTCAGCTCGTGCTGTACCGCGGCCGAGGTGACTCTGGGTTGCTATGCCGGCTCGAGCTGGTCACCCAAGCCGGCGTTGTCGGTGCGTTTCGCCTGTTCGGCATGGTGGTCCGCCGCGAGCAGCATATAAAACGCCGGCACCACGAACAGCGTGAACAAGGTGCCGATCGAAAGGCCGGTCGCAATCACAAGACCCATTGAGAACCGTCCCGCAGCACCTGCGCCCGAGGCGATCACGAGCGGAATCACGCCGAGCACCATCGCCGCGGTCGTCATCAGGATCGGACGCAGGCGCACGCCGGCGCCATGCTCGATGGCGTCGCGCTTGCTCATACCGGCACGCTGCGATTCATTCGCGAACTGCACCATGAGGATGCCGTGCTTGGAGATCAGGCCCATGAGCGTGACCAGGCCGACCTGGGTATAGATGTTAAGGCTCGAAATCAGGTTGACGAAGATCAGTGCGCCAAACAACGCCATCGGTACCGACACCAGGATGACGATCGGATCGCGCAGACTGTTGAACTGCGCCGCGAGTGCGAGAAACACGATGATCACCGCGAACATCAGGGTGGTCGCGAAGCCGCCGGACTCCTGCACGAACTGGCGCGACTGGCCGGAATAGTCGATCTGGTAGCCGGAGGGCGCGACTTCGGCCAGCGCATCGCGCAGGAATTTCAGGGCCTCGCCCTGCGACATGCCGCTCGCGCCCGAGATCGACGCGGAATTCAGCTGCTGGAAGCGGTTGATCGACTGCGGTACGGTCTCGCGCTTGAGGCTCGCAAGCGTTGACGCCGGCAGCACCGCACCGCCCGGGGCGCGCACGTAATAGTCGAGCACCTGATCGGGATTCAGCCGATCGGCCTGCAGCACCTGCGGGATCACCTTGTACGAGCGCCCGGCGATCGAGAAATAGTTGACGTAGCCGCCGCCGAGCGCGGCGCCGAGCGCGCTGCCGACGTCCTGCTGGGTGAGACCCAGGGTCGAGATCAGATCGCGATTGACGACCACGGTCGACTGCGGTTTGTCAATCTTCAGATCCGCGTCGATGAACCAGAACTTGCCGCTGTCCTGCGCCTTTTTCAGCACCGCCTGCACGACCTCGTTAAGGTTCTGGAACGGTTCGGTGGTGTTGACAACGATCTGGATCGGTGCCCCTTGCGCTCCCGGGAGCGCCGGCAGCGAGAACACGAAAATCTGACCGCCGGCGACCGCGCTCCACTCTGCCTGCAACACCTGCTGCAACTGGGCGGCGGACTTCTTGCGCTGGTCCCAGGGCTTGAACAACATGCCACCGAAGCCGCTGCCCGGGGTCACGATCTGGAACAACATCTCGTATTCGGGCAGCTTGGTGCCGATCGCGAACATCTGTTGCGAGTAGCGGAGCATCTGTTGTGCGGTCGCGTTTGGCGCGGCCTTGAGCTGATAGAACAGAAAGCCCTGATCTTCCTCCGGCGTGAGTTCGGACTTGGCGGTCAAGCCGAGCAGGATGGTCGCGCCGAACAGCAGCGCCCCCATCACGACGATCACGCTCCAGGTCGCCAGGGTCGCGTGCAGCAGCCGCTGATAGCCGTGGCGCACGCGCTCGAACTGGCGGTCGATGAACTGCACGAAACGCCCGCTCTCCTGCTCGCTCCTGAAGAATCGTGAGCACATCATCGGCGACAGGGTCAGCGCGATGACCGCCGACACCGTTACCGCGCCGGCGAGCGTAAACGCAAACTCGGTGAACAGGGCACCGGTCAGGCCCTTCTGGAAACCGATTGGCACGTACACCGCGATCAGCACGACGGTCATGGCGAGAATCGGGCCGCCCAATTCGCGTGCCGCCTGCAGCGACGCCTGCAGCGGCGTCTTGCCTTCCTCCTTCATGTGGCGGTCGACGTTCTCGACGACGATGATCGCGTCGTCGACAACCAGGCCGATCGCCAGCACCAGCGCCAGCAGTGTCAGCAGGTTCATCGAGTAGCCGAGCGCGAGCATGACGAAGAAGGTGCCGATCAGTGACAGGGGCATCGCGACAACCGGGATGATCACCGCGCGCACGCTACCCAGGAACAGGAAAATCACCGCGGTGACTATCAGCAACGCCTGGACCAGCGTCTTCACGACCTCGCGAATCGATGCGGTGACGAATTTCGTGCTGTCATAGACGATCTCGCCGGAGAGCCCGCTCGGCAGTTGCGCCTGGATCGCGGGCATCGCATCGCGCACCCGCTTGGCGACCTCGAGGATGTTCGCGTCCGGCGCCGCCTTGATGCCGATGAAGACGGCCAGCTTGCCGCTGAAGGACACGTTGGCGTTGTAATCTTCCGCGCCCAGCACGACGTTGGCGACATCCTGGAGACGCACAATCGTGCCGTCCTTCTGCTTGATGCTGAGCTGCTTGAATTCCTCGACCGAGTGCAGATCGGTGCCGGCGGTGAGATCGACGCTGACCATCTGCCCCTTGGTGGTGCCGACCGCGGCCAGATAGTTGTTGGCAGCCAGTGCCTGGTAGACGTCGGCGGCGGTGACGCCGTGCGCGGCGAGCCGCGTCGGGTCGAGCCAGGCGCGCAGCGCGAACTGGCGCCCACCGAGGATTTCCGCGGTCTGCACGCCCTGCGTGGCGTCGAGTTTCGGCTTGACCACGCGCGCCAGGTAATCGGTGATGCTGTTGGACGGCAGCACATCGCTGCGAAAGCCCATGTACATCGCGTCGATGGTTTCGCCGACCTGCACGTTCAGCACCGGCTGCTGCGCCTGCGGCGGCAGCTGATTGCGCACCGAGCTCACCTGCGTCTGGATCTGCGTCAGCGCGCGGTTGGCGTCGTAGTTGAGCCGCAACGTCGCGGTGATGGTCGACAGGCCGGTAACGCTTGTTGAGGACAGATAGTCGATACCCTGTGCCTGCGCGATCGCCTGTTCGAGGGGCTGGGTGATGAAGCCGGCGATGGTCTGCGCATCGGCGCCGTAATAAGCGGTGGTGACGGTGACCACCGCGTTTTCGGTCTTCGGATACTGACGGACCGAAATATCGCTGAGCGCCCGCAGCCCCAGGACGAGAATCAATAGGCTGACGACGATCGCCAGGACCGGTTTGTTGATGAAGGTATCGGTGAAGTTCATGACGCCGACCGCTCACTGTTCCTGTGGCGTGGGGTTCGGGCTGCTTGCCGGCTGCACGCTGTTGTCGATCCGGATCGGCGAGCCGCTCTTCAGCTTGATCTGGCCGCTGGTGACGACTTCGACACCCTCGTCGAGTCCCTTGAGGATCGCGACCTGATCACCACGGGTCGGCCCGGTCGTCACGAAGGCCTGCCGCACCACCAGCGCGTCGGGCGGCAATTGCGGTCCTTTGTTCGCCTTGGCCTTCTTGTCGGCAGCCTTCGCCGCAGGCTGCTGCTCTGTCGGCTCGGCATTTTGGGCGGCCTCCGCGGCGGCCTGTGCCTTGTCGGCTTCGGCCTTTGTCTTGACCACGAATACGGTCTCGCCGTACGGGTTATAGACGACCGCGGTCTGTGGCAGCGTCAGATAGCGCTGCTTCGAGCCTACGTCGATGCTGACGTTGGTGAACATGCCCGGCGTCAAGACACGACCTGGATTTGGCACCCTCGCCTCGAGCGGCACGTTGCGCGTGTCGCTGTCGACCTTCGGGCTGATTGCACTGAGCGTGCCTTCGAACGCCTTTGGAAATGCATCGAGCGTCAACGTGACTTTCTCGCCGGCCTTGAGCTCGGCAAGCGTCTTCTGCGGCAGATGGAAATCCACGTAGACCGGGTCGAGTTGCTGCACGGTCACGATCAGCGTGCCAGAGCTCAGATAAGTACCGGGATTGATGGTGACAATGCCGGCCCGGCCGGCGAAGGGTGCGCGCAATTGCTTCTTCGCCACATTGACCTGCTGCTGTGCCACCGCCGCCTGCTTGGCCTTCAGGTCGGCGGCCGCCTGGTCGTAATCGGCTTTGCTGATCACCTGCACCGCCAGCTGTTCCTTGGCGCGACCATACGTGACCTCGGCCAGCGCGGCGGCGGCTTCGAGCTGACGCAGCTGGGCGACGTCTTCGCTGTCGCGCAGTTGCAGCAGCACCTGGCCTTCCTTCACCTCCTCGCCTGATCTCACATTGACGCGGGTCACGAGCCCGGCGACGTCGAGCGCGAGATCGGCGCCGCGCACCGCCCGCAGCGTCCCCACCGCGCGCAACTCGGGCTGCCATTCCTGATAGGTGGCTTTCGCGGTGCTGACGACCGCGGGCGGAGGTGGTTTGCTGCCCGCTATCATCCTCATGATTGAAAGGACCTTGATCCCCGCGATCAGGGCGATCAGCGCGACCACGGCGACGATCATGACAATCATGCGCTTGGCGGTGCTCGGTTTTTCTTCTACGCGCGTCTGCATGCCGCGGCTCTCCTCCGTGCGAATCGATGTTCGTGGTCGCGCTCACAATGTTGTGGGCGCCGTCTTAAAGGCCGTCGCCGAGCTGTCTGGCGGCAGTCCTGCGTGGCGCGACCGGCGGCTCCGGCGCCGTGCGTAGAATGTACGGGTCAGCGCGCTTCTTTGAAAGATCGATTCGCCGCTGGTTTCTGGTATTCTGCCGCGGCGCCGCGGTGGCATGCCCCTCCCAAAAGGCGTAGGCGGCCGCTCCGCCAGTCTTGCGTCATCCACTCGCTGGCGGTCGCCGTTGCGCGACCGCGCCAATTCCCGCGCGGGAAATTGGCCGCTGGTCGCGGGTCGGGTCGGCGCGCGCGGTGGCCGCGAGCCATCCATTCCCTGGTGCGAGCGCTCGCTCGCCTGTGGGCGCAGCAGCGAGCCCCGGCAATCACGGTAGGGGGCGGGCTCTTGCGTTGGAAGTCAATGAAAACAAAGAACATTCTGATCTCCTGGACACGACTGCCGGTGTGCGGCACCGGCGACGGAATTGCCGTCGAAGCGGTGGCGATCGGCCCGTCGTCCCACCATGGCCGGACTTGACCCATGGCCGAGCACGCCTCAGGGTTGGATCGGAGAAGCATATGCAGCGAACAGTGCACGACTATCTGAAAGCGCTCGAAGCCGGGGATGCCGACAAGGCCGCGTCATTGTTTATTGCCGATGGCTGGGTGGAGTCGCCGTTCCTGGGCCGACTGCCGGTACGGCAGTTCATCAAGAAGGTTGCGGAGGCGTCGAAGGGAACCAAGCTCACCGTGCACGACGTACTCGTGAGCGCGGAGGGCCACCTGCGAGCCGTGGCCTACTACCTGTACGACTGGCGCCTGACAGACGGTTCACGCGTGTCGTTCGACTGCGCGGATGTGTTTAATTTCGACCCGAGTAGCGGGCGAATCCAGTCGATCGTGCTGGTGTACGACACCCATCCGGTGCGCGGTGTCGTCGAGAGCAAATACCCGTGAGAGACACGGTCGCACAGTTGCGGTGCACGAAGCGCTGAGCTGGCGTGTCGGGGGCGGTTCACCAGGGGATCGGCAGCGCGAACCCCACGGGAAAGAGCTTAAACGATGGACGCGCCACTGCTGGCAGGCTGGGAGAACTTCTACGTCATCACCGGCTCGTGTGCCGGAGGACTGACGGGAATAACATTTGTCATCATCACATTGATCCGCGATGTACAGCGCCTAGGGCCGACTCATACCGGTCTACGCGCTTTCGTCACTCCGACGATCGTGCATTTCAGCGGGGTGCTGGCGCTGGCGGCGTACTTGAGCATGCCACATCAAGGTGTGATGAGCCTGAGTGTCGGATTCGCGGCCGCCGGGCTTGGGGGTCTGATCTACGGCGGCCTCATTGCAGCGAACCTGCGCCGTCCGGGTAGTGCGTACATCCCCGTGCACGAGGATTGGATCTGGAACGTGGCGTTGCCAGCGCTCGTGTATGGCGGTTTGCTCGTCATGGCGTTTCTGGTCTGGCGCAAACCCGTACAAACCCTGTACGGCGTCGCCGCCGCCTGCCTGCTTTTACTATTCATCGGCATTCGCAATGCCTGGGACATTGCCGTCTGGATGACCGTGAAGCAACAGCGCGAGCCGTAGGCTCACCGATGGTGCCGTTTGCCAGGCATCAACCCGTCGGTGTAGAGCGACGAGCAGGCGGTCTTCGTCGGGACGTCGTACCTTTCTTCCGCCGTGGGTTGAAAAGAATTCATGCGAACCAAACGGGCAAAGGGCCACTCCAAGCTACCGGTGAGCTTGACCGTCGAGACGAAGTCGCTATCGTACATGGCGGAACCTGTCACCGCTGACTGCCGGTAACCTCATTTGTCGGAGACTAATGGACACACTTCCTAAACATTACCTGTTGGCGTCTGATTTCGATCAGACACTGAGCTTCCACGACTCGGGTCTCGTCCTGAGTGAGTTGCTCGGAATCTCGGGATTTCACGATCGAGTCGCCGGTCTGGCCCGCAGCAATCTGGTTCAGCAGGGCGGGGAACTCGCGTATCTCATCCGCCACGATCCGGAATTCCGTGGCGTTCGCCACGAGCACCTGGTCGAGGCGGGGCGCCGTGTCCGACTCAAGGGCGCGATTCCGGCTCTGGTTGAGTTCCTGGGCCGGGGTTTCGATGGGAACAGCTTTTCGTTCTTCGTCATATCCGCGGCGCCCCGCGAGATCGTCGCATCGGCGTTGGCCGGCATCGTGCCGCCGGACCACATTTACGGCACCGAACTGGATTTTGACCCTCGAACGGGTGAAGTGCGGGCGATCATCCGCGTACCCGCCGGTTACGGCAAGGTCGCAGTAATAGAAGAGTTGGAGAGCCGACTTGGAAACCCGCCCGATCGCACAATTTATGTGGGTGACGGGAGCTCGGACGTCCATGTCATGCTTCACGTCAACAGCCGCGAAGGGTTCACCATCGCGGTGTCCGAGAATAAGCAACTGGCGCGGATTGCGAACAGCACCGTTCTCAGTGACAACGCGTTCAGCATCGTGGTGCCCCTGCTGGATCAGGTTTTCGACTGGCGGGTCGGGCGGATCCGGGCGCTGTTCGAGGCCAATGGACTGGAACTTCAGGAATGGGAAAAGGCAAGAACGGATCGCGTGACGATCACCGAGAAAGTCCTGCTGCCGACGCAGGCCGTGGCCTGATCGCGATGGGCACTCCCGCCGTCGATTGTCTCGGATGGGCGGCAACGGGCGTCTTCGTAGCGTCGTACTTCTGCGCACGTCCACCGGTGCTCCGGGCGGTTCAGATGCTGGGAGCCGCGATGTGGGCGACCTACGGCGTCATAATTGGAGCATGGCCGGTGATCGTGGCCAATGTGCTGGTATTTTCGGCGGCAGCCTGGACGGCCGCCCGCAAGAGCCTCGCTACGCCGTCGGCCTGAGCCCATGAGCCCACAGACCGTGGCGATGATTCTCAAGCTCGGGCAGGCGCGGTGCCAGGTCGAGCACGTCGGCCTCGTCGTCGCCGGCGCTGCCACCGCGGCATTCGCGGACGGCCGGGTGATCGAGATGCGCGCCGGGGCCATGGCTCAGTGGGCTAGGAGTGGGCGCCCGGTCCGGCGCGACCGTGTATCCGGTGCGCCTTAAATCCGTCCGGGGATCCTCGCCCCGGCCGCAGCGCGTGGATCGCCGCAAGCAAGCCACGGCTTCCCAGCCCGGTCAGCCGCCACAAAGCGTGAAACAGCAACCAGACGCCGACGGCAAATAGCAGTGCGAACAGTACCCCTTCGACGGAGAGCGCGAAGGTGGGCACCCAGTCGGTGAAGGTCGCGCGCATGAGGCCAGCATCAGCGTGCAGGGCCAGATAGCCGACCTGCTGAAACAGGCTGCCGTGCAACGCGTCGACGGCGCTTTGCAGTCGCTGCACGGTAGCGATGAGAGATTGGATGACGCTGCCTTCCAGGTGGAAGGTCGCGTCTTTGCTGTTCAGGTGATATTGAATCAACTTTTCGATATTGCCCTGATAGAACTGGTCGGCGATTCTCTGCCAGGGTTCGAGATCGAGTCGGGCTTGATCGAGTCGACCCCCTAACCGCTGGCGGTACTGCGCGACGAAACCCGGCACCAGACCACCGGCCACCACCGCGGTCACCAGAAACAATCGATCGAACAACCCGCGCAGGAACAACATCATAGTCCGACCCATGCGCGCCCACGGGCCGCGCTTCGCTCATGAGCTTGCGCTCCCCGCACCTCAAAGGCCAGGTTTCGCGAGACGGAAACAGGCGGTATTGTGATGGGTACCCGATGAAAAAACTGAAACACGAAGCGGAATTGTTCAAGGCGGCGTTGCTCGCCGGCGTGAAGTATGCGGAGGGCAGGGGCGCGGTGGAGTTCGAACCCACAGATTCCGCGAGTCAGAAGCTCTGGTACATTTACAGACTGCTCGTCCACGATAAGGTCATTCAGCCCTTGCCCGAGGACCAGGTCTCCGAAGTCACGATGAGACACAAGCTCGCAATCTGGTACTCAAAACAGCTGCCTCAAGATCATCCACTTTTAAAATAAGACGAGGCAGGCCGCTACCGCGAGGAATCAGGTCTAGCGCCAGCCAGGCACGGCCGCAGGCTCAAAAGCGTTGCACCAGGGCGACAGGTGTGGCGCTGATCCCAAAGACTCCGGAATTTCCCTATGGCCAAACGGGTCATCGCATGGACACGACCATGCGGGTTTCTCCGGCTGGGTGTTCGCGTTTGCTTCGGTATTCTGTCCGTGGGCAATACCAATGCCCTGGGAGAACCCGCACATGGATGCAATCGTAAACGTTTCTGCGGCACCACAACGACCAACGACAAATGCCAGCAGCGGCGAGATTGCAAGCCGGCTGAGCGCGGCCGCCATCGACGCCGACGAGGGCACGGTCAAGCAAATGCTGGCAAACCTGTTGCTCGGTCAGGTCCGACGATCGGACGAGCCATTCCCGTCTCAGCTCGGGGTGCTCGAGCACTTGTTCCTGACGCTGCGGTCGATGGCGCTGACCGACGACCTGACAAACCTGTACAACCGGCGGGGGTTCTTGCGAGCCGGTACTCGACTTTTGAGCGCCGCGAGCCGCGACAAGCGCGGGGCGCTGTTGTTTTATATTGACGTCGATGATCTGAAGTCCATTAACGACTCAGCCGGCCACGCCGCTGGTGATTCGGTGCTGACCCGGACCGCACAGGTACTGCGGGCAGTGTTTCGCGACAGCGACGTCATCGGTCGGCTGGGCGGAGATGAATTTGTGGCACTCGCTCCTGCGACCGCCCCGAATGCCGCCAATCGCATCCTACATCGTTTGCAGCAAGCGGTAGCCGCCGACAATCTGTCGCGTGCGGAGTCGTCCCTGTCTTTAAGCGTAGGGTTCGCGCAATTTAATCCGCGCAAGCAGGGCTCGATTTCAGACCTGCTCCGCAAAGCAGACCTGGCGATGTACGAGAACAAGCTGGCAAAACTACTTCAGGCCAGCCCGAAGCTGAGAAGTACACGGTGTAGCTAGAGGATCGGATCGTGCTATCGGGAAGGAATGAACATCGGGCCGTTATGCACCTTACTGCATGTCTGCACACTCGCGGGGCGCCGCCAATTGTCGAGACAGTAATGATTGTAAACATCAGCAGTCAGGGCGCCCGCGTCATTGCCCGTCGGTACTGGCAGCCACACGATCAGCTGGTCCTCAGTGAGTTGATCGGCGACTTTCACGTCGACGCCGAAGTTGTCTACTGCCATCGCCTGGAGAACGATCAATGTGCGGTCGGCCTCAAATTCGCCACGCCCGTTGACGGCGAATGGCCGGCGGGCGGCGGCAGTCTTGGCATGTGGCCAAGAGCGAGCGCGTGAAGTGCCCGCCAAGGCGGCGAAGAGCCGATGTCCGCCTCGTTGAATGGCGCGACACCGCAAATTGCCGCCGACAGCAACGCCACCGAGGCGGTCGCGCCCAAGCCAATGCGGAAGCAGTCTGGTCAGCCGCGCGATCCGGCACGGGGTGACGTGGGCGTATTGACTGTATCCGGAAATTCCTGATGCGGTGTTGCGCCTTTAGCCGACCCGCGCTTACAGCTTTTGCCGGGTTGACGCACGGCGCCGCGGCACTACGCTGACCGCATCATTTGACGGGAGGGCTCAGACGAGTACCTGTGATGGAAGCTGCAGTCTCACGGTGCGGTTGCACAGAGCAGCGCCTCCGCAGTGCCAGGCGCGCCAGGGAGCTCCGCGCAACACGCCGTTGATTTGCCTGCCTGATTCATCGCAGCAGAAGACGTTCCCCTAACAGTTTCCAAACAATGCGGGAGGAAACGCTGCAGGCGTTTGCCGTGTAGTGTTCACAGGGACGTCCCCAGACATCATGCCAATCGAGGATCGCGCGATCCTACGCGAAGCCTTGCGCTCGCCGAGGATCCTGCTGATTGGGCCTTACGACCCGCTTTGCGGGGAGTACACTTTTCTCGCTCCTCCCCTGGGGGTGTGGCGCCTCGCGGGCGTGCTCGAGTCAGCCGGGGTCGAGGTCAAAGTCTTCGATCCAAACTGCTGTGCAGGACCACCCGGCCGTGCCCTCGAGCGCGAGATCCTGGGATGTCCATGGGACGTCATCGGCGTCTCCACCACCGGGATGACGCTGCGATTCGATCTCGAGCTGGCGCACCTCGCGCGGCGTTTGGCGCCCCAGGCGCTGCTGGTTGCGGGTGGCATGGAGGCGACCTTTAGACCCGAGCTCATGTTCCAGCTCGGACCCTTCGACTGCGTCGTGCTGGGGGAGGGTGAGCGCCCGTTGCTCGAGTTGGTCGCGCGACTGCGCTCCGGGGCGTCCTTGAGTGGGGTCACCGGAACCGCGGAGCGCGCCGCTGACGGCGGGTGCCTGAGAATGCCGCAGCGGGCGCTCGACCGCACCGAGCTGCGCGACGCGATCTTCCGCACGCCCTATGAAAAGATGCCT